>Ga0164315_10000583_pt1 | contig 25747 bp, 40 predicted proteins | sample GuaBasSedimGuay6_FD_113737 | JGI IMG/M metagenome (GOLD analysis project Ga0164315, IMG submission 113737) | Subseafloor sediment microbial communities from Guaymas Basin, Gulf of California, Mexico - Guay6, Core 4569-2, 0-3 cm | ecosystem: Environmental > Aquatic > Marine > Hydrothermal vents... | reverse complement strand
TAAACGTTTGATAGGCAGAATGTATGATGATGTAGACGTACAAAAATTTAAAGAAAACGCTCCATTTAAAATTGTAAAAGGGGAAGCAGGTGAAGCTTTAATCGAAGCAGGAGAAGAAACTATCTCACCTGTAGCAATAGCAGCTTCAGTATTGTCCGAGCTAAAAAATACTGCTGAAGAATACTTAGGAGAAGAAGTAACAGAAGCGGTAGTAACTGTACCTGCTTATTTTAATGATGCCCAACGTCAAGCAACTAAAGATGCTGGAAAGATTGCAAAGCTTGATATTAAACGTATTATTAATGAACCAACTGCTGCAGCGCTAGCTTACGGCTGTGCAGATAAAGATGAAAAAATTGCTATTTTTGATTTAGGTGCTGGGACAATGGATGTATCACTTTTGGATGTTGGTGATGGTGTAACAGAAGTTTTGGCTACTCATGGTGATACTGCACTTGGTGGAAAAGATTTTGATCAGAAAATTATTGACTGGTTAATTGTAGAGTTTAAAAAGTTAGAGGGTATAAACTTAAAAGAAGATAAAATGGCTTTACAAAGGTTAAAAGACGAAGCAGAAAAAGCCAAAAAAGAATTGTCTTCAGCTAAAGAAGTTGAGATTAATATACCTTTTATCACAGCAGATGCTTCTGGACCTAAACATCTAAATGTAAAACTAAGTAGAGCAAAATTTGAAGCTATGACTGAGGATTTAATTAAAGCTGCTATTAAGCCTTGTGAAGTTGTATTAAGAGATTCTAAAATTGATAAAAATGATTTAGATGAAATTCTTTTAGTAGGAGGATCTACCAGAATTCCGGCAATTCAGAAAGCAGTGGAAGACTTCTTTGGTAAAAAGCCTAATAAGAACCTAAACCCTGATGAGGTGGTGGCACAAGGTGCGGCTATACAAGCAGGAGTACTCATGGGAGATGTAACAGATGTACTTCTTTTAGATGTATGTCCTTTGTCTTTACGTATTGAGACTTTAGGTGGAGTTGCTACTGTCCTTATAGAAAAGAATACAACTATTCCAACTCAAAAATCTCAGATTTTTTCTACAGCTGCTGATAATCAACCTGCAGTTTCTATACATGTACTACAGGGAGAAAGAGAAATGGCTACAGGTAACAAAACATTAGGTAGGTTTGATCTTACAGATTTGCCACCAGCTCCTAGAGGGGTACCTCAGATCGAGGTTAGCTTTGATTTAGATGCTGATGGTATATTAAAAGTTTCAGCTAAGGATACTGGTACAGGTAAGGAGCAGTCTATTAAAATTGAAGCTTCTTCTGGTTTATCAGAGGATGAGATAGAGAGTATGAAAAAAGATGCCGAAATGCATGCAGAAGAAGATAAACTTAAGAAAGAGTTAGTAGAGCTACGTAATCAAGCTGATGGTACAATCTTTCAAATTGAAAAATCTTTAAAAGAAAATGAAGATAAAATAACAGACGAATTAAAAGAGCCTGTAGAAAAAGCTTTAGAGGAACTAAAAGAAGTGTTGACAAGTGATGATAAAGATGTTATAAGTAAAGCAGTTGAAAATGTAAATTCTTCTTTTCATAAAATAGCAGAAGTAATTTACGCTTCAGCAGAACAAACTGAAGATTCTCAACCGGATATGGCACAGGAAGCTTCAGCAGAAGAGGTTGTCGATGTAGATTTTGAAGAAGTAAAAAATTAACTGGCTGGTGTTAATTAAGGACGGGGGGCTCTTAAAAGCCCCTTTGTTTTATGCCAAAAAAATTGACATTAGTATGCCTTAATTTAATAAAAGGAGTTAGTATGAACAAAAGTTTTTTGAAATGGGCTGGAGGAAAAAGCAAATTACTTGATATACTTTTGCCAGAAATAGGAAAAGTAGAAGGTAATTATATAGAACCTTTTGCAGGATCATCAGTAGTAAGTTTTAATGTTGATGCAGAAAGATGTGTTTTAGCGGATATATGTGATGATTTAATTAATGTGTTTAGGCAGTTGAAGTTATATGGAGAAGTTTTTATTAGATACAGCTCGTTATTGTTTGAGGAGGAATTTAAAAATGAAGATTCTTACTATAAATTTAGAACCAGGTTTAATAATACCTCTAATGATTTAGAAAAAGCTGTTTTATTTGTATATTTAAATAGAAATTCTTTTAATGGTCTGTGTAGGTACAATCAGAGCGGTAAATTTAACACACCTTTTGGTAGTTATAAAAAAGTATACTTTCCAGAAAAAGAATTGAGCTGGTTTTATAAAAACTGTCAAAATTACAAATTTAAAGTAAGTAATTTTCAAGACCTTCTTTTAAAAACAAATAAAAAAGATGTTATATACGCAGATCCACCTTATGTTCCTTTATCGGATACTTCTTATTTTACAGCGTACAGTCCCACAGTTTTCGGTATAAAAGAGCAGGAACAATTAGTCTGTATTGCTAAAAAAAGTAAAAGTAGGTTTATAATTTCAAATAGTGATACAGAATTTACAAGACAGTTGTATAAAGACGCAGATAAAATTATAGAGGTAGAAGTTAATAGAAGTATATCAGCTAAAGCAACTAGCAGAGCTAAAGCTAAAGAATTAATAGTTATTTATGGAGAAAAATAATGGTAGATTTACAAGGCCAGGCAGCGGCAATTAATGGTAAACATGGTGAAGACTTAATTGAAGATTTTTTAAGTAATATAGGAATAAAGGTGTGTTTGTATAACGAGATAAAAAGCTATAGCAGTGATGTGAAAAAGGCATTAGAAATTGTTTATGGCAAAAATAGAATTGTTGCAGTAAAACAATATCCTTATGTGAAATATTGGGGCGGTAAAGGTAGGGGAGATTTTTTTATAAGAGTACCTAACAAAGAAGATTTGGTTATAGAAATTAGAACCCAAAAAGTTCGAGGTACAACACAGGAAAAGTTTCCAGAGCTTTTACGTAATTGTAGAGAAATGGCTAAACAATTGGATACAAAAAATGCACTGACAGTAGTTGCAGGTGAAGGGATGGGTACTGATTATCTTAATTTTCACATAAAAGAACAGAAAAACAACGTAAGTGGTGTATATGTACTTAAAAGTTTATTGGAATTACACAAATTTATAAAAGCTTATTTAAAATAATAGGAAGAATTGCTATGAGTTTAGACGTAACATTGTACATAAAAGTTGATGTAGGCACAGAGCAGTTATATACAGTTGAGTTGTTTAGTTCTAATATAACACATAACCTAGGAAAAATGGCGGCAGAAGCAGCGATATATGAATGTTTGTGGAGACCTGAAGAAGTAAAATGTTTTTACGCTAAAGACCTTATAATTAAGTTAGAGGCTGCACTCATTAAATTAAAAAACTATCCTTTAGAATTTAAACAGTTTAATCCTTCTAATGGTTGGGGCTCTTATGATATTTTTGTTACTTGGACAGAAAAGTACTTAAAAGCATGTAAGAAATATCCTAAAGCATTGATAGAGGTAAGTAGATAAAATGATTTCGACTACATTAATTTCAGATTTAAGAGCTACTTCTAAGCCAAAAATTAAACAAAAAATATTAAAAAATAATGATTGTGAACTATTGAGGTATTTTTTAAGAAGTTCTTACGAACCTTTTGAAGTGTACCATGTAAAAATAAAACCTGAAGAGGTACCTGTTGTTGGAGAGTTTGACATTTCAGAGGCTTTCGTGAGAGAAATTTTTACTAATACTATAGAATTTTGTAGAAATTCCAATTCAAATAAGAAGAATAGAGAACGTGTTTTATCTGTGTTGACTAAGATGACTAAAGATACTCAGGATTTACTTCTTGGAGTACTACACAAGAATTGGAAGGCAGGAATTTCAGGTAAGACTATAACTAAAGTTTTTCCTGGACTTATTACACGTTTTGAAGTACAATTAGCTAACAAGTATCATGAAGTGGTACTTAAAAAAGCATACAAACCTAAGGATAGGCTGTGTTCTTACAAGTTAGATGGTGTAAGATGTGTTTTTTTAAGAGTAATAGAGAATTTTGATTACGCAAAGGGAAAATGGGTAGCTTTTTCTCGACAGGGAAAAGAATTTTTAACTGTCAATCATTTAAAAGATCAGTTAGAAAGTTTGTGGGAAATGAATGGTATAGATTTTTGGGATGGCGAGTTGTACATTCCCGGAGCAGAGTTTGAAGTGATTCAAGGGCAAGTTATGAGTTTTACTAAAGGCACCTCTTATTCTTTAGAGTATCGACCTTTTATTTGTGGAGATCAAGAGGCTTTCCTACATTGTAATGAAGAATATCCTTATAAAGTGGTAGAAAAATATCACACAGATCATATTTTAGCACCAAAGATAACAGCAGAAGAGCAGTGGATGATAACAGAAGAACAGATACCTGAAGAACTGGAAAAAGCATTTGAGCAAGGATATGAAGGTATAATGCTAAGAGATCCTGATAAGTTATATGATTTTAAAAGGTCTGATGTGTTACTTAAATTAAAAGAGAATGATACAGAAGAGTCCCAGGAAAAAATAGAAGATGCACTAGTTATAGACATGGTTGTATCACCTTACCCTGTAACTATTAATGAAACTTTAGTATATAAAGACCTTCTTACTAAGTTGATAGTAAAACAGCCTGATGGTATTATTTGTAAGGTAGGTTCAGGGTTTAGTTTAGATTTTAGAAAGCTTTGTACAAAAGATCCTCAAGAAATTTTAAACAAGGTAATTGAGGTTAAGTTTCAAGGTTACGGAAGTAAAGGTAAGATGCGTTTTCCCAGACTATACAGGGTAAGAGAGGACTTAGATTGGGAAGACAAAGAGTAACTCTTCTAAAGGATAAATTATGGATAAGACTGTTATAGCATTACAAGAATTATATGGTGAAATGTTTAATGAATTAAGAATTGAGGTTGAAGCTTTAGATGGGACAGTAGATGACTTTAATCCTGATGAAAAAATCATGGCTATAACTGTAGATCCAGAACTACAAGAGTACTTAGAAATTTTACTGGTTGATATTACTACTAAATATGATAAGAAAAAGATTGCTATTTGTTCAGCCGATCCTTTCTACGGGGTCAAAGTTATTCTAGGTAATTAGTACATTTAACTAACCTTATTAAAGTAAGTAATTAGTTAAAGGCATGTAAGCCTAAAAAGAATAAAGTTAAGGAGATAAAAAAATGGCAAAGTATAACAATGACTTTTTTCAAATTTCTCATAGTGGATTAGACTGTGTTGGTGCTGGATCAGATCAGCAAAGTAGATGTATAACTATGCGAATGAGTGATTTTGGAGCTTTAGCGTATGGCAATAGAAGTTCTATTGATTATACTAAAATAGCTAAAGGCTTCGCAGATAAAATTGAAAATCCAAATATCCCTAGTTTTTTACAAGCAGCAGAACGTAATGAAAATCCCTTCATATGGGGAAGCACTACACACAGAATTAGAAATGATGAATTAAGAATTTTTGAATTAGGTGCAAGAACTATGGACGGTTTTCATAAACCTGCTTTTGATGTTATGGATACAAAATTATCTAAGGACACACCTACTGACGGTGAGACTATTTTAAACTGGCCAAAAGAAGGTTTTAAATATTTTGGTGGTAGAACAGGTGGCCCTTTTGGTACAATGTAGTTTACACATTTAGAATTAAAGCAAGGGGACTTAAACATCCCCTTGCTTATAAGGATTTTAGTTATGTCAAAATGTTCTTGTCAAGACTGGAACAAAATTGTTTCAGATCATAAAAATCTATTTCAAATACGTGAAACTTATGGGTGGATAATATCTTGGATAGAAATATCTAAAGAAAAAAATCATCATAAAGTTAATAAGTATGGAGTAGCAATTCAATATTGTCCCTTCTGTGGAAAAAAGTTAAGAGATGAAAACTAAAATTTTAATACTTGAAAAAGATGTATATAGGATAAGAACATTTATAGAATTTTTAGGTGGATATGATATAACTATTACAGAATCTTTTAAGGAAGCACAAATATTTTTATCAAAAACCATGTTTGATTATGTGTTTTTAAACATAGATGGAATAAAAGTAGCTAAATTTATACATACAAGGTTGAGTTATGCACCGGAAGTTATAATACATACGTGGGATCTAATTACTGTAGAGGGAATACAAAGGGTACTCCCAACAGCAAAGCATAGGTTATTTAATACGGAGGAATTTTACGAAATTAATAATTTGTTATGGTAGAAAAAAAGAGAAAAAGAGAAAAAAAAGATAAGTCTGGCTACACTGTCGCTGACTTAGTTAAGAAATTTAATAAAGATAATAGTCCTAAAATTAAAAAGTAGAGGTTTCTATGCGTGGATGGGAGGTAGAGCTATATAACGGTGCTATTATATTTGAACACACAAGTACTTGGAGAAAGGTTCCTAAAATTAAGATAAAAAGATTGACGTTGCATTATGACGGTAGACGTTGGGACTTTGAAGATAAAGAGGCTTACTTTGTAAGAAACTCAGCTAGTATGGTTCCAGGAGTAGATGAATCTTTTCAAATAGAAAAAAGATGTGTAGGTTACTATGAAGGTAAGGATAAAGTTTGTTACATTATAAATGAATGGACAGGCGAATTAACAATTAAAGTGGAGTAATAATTATGAATAGGTATTTACCAGCAAGTCAAGAGTTAGAGTCTGTATTTTATGAGGTTTTGAATGATAGGTTTCCAGGAATGGCTAATATTCAATTTAAACTTTTATTAGATACAAAGAAAAGATTAAAAAAAGGAAGATTAATTTTAGCAACTACAGAAGTAGCTAATGAAAAAATTAAGTATTTTTCAGCAGATAACGCTGCTCCAGAGGGTGTAGACTATATAATGATAGTAGACAGTGTTGCTTGGGAGTTTGCACAAGATGATGACAAAAGAAGGATTATATCTCACGAGTTATGTCATGTTTTTGTTGATGAGAAAGGCAAGTATAAACTAATTGATCATGATATTACTGATTTTATTGCTGAGATTAAAAGAAATGAAGATAAACAACACTGGTTTAGTGACTTAGGTGATTTAGTTGAGAACATTTATTCTCAAGAAAAAGATGCTCAAGAGTAAAGGGGGTTACTATGGAAGAGGTAGAAAAATTAATTAAAGAAGAGGTTGTTAAGGAAGCTCAAACAACTGAAGATTGGGAAGAGTATGTTAGAAGCGAAGTGCTAGCAGCTTTAGATATGTTTTTACCTATAAGTAAAGAGGGTAAGTTAGGTATTTCGTATAAAAAGGCTGTCAGAGAGAATACTGAAGCTGGCCTAGTGTACCATGAAAACAAAGCAGAAGGAGTAGAAATTATAATATCTTTAAATTTTCAAGAGGTGGTGGACAAAGTTATGTAGTATATAAGTAAACATTACGGAGGTTAGTTATGCAGACTGAAACAATGATTTATTGGAAGAATGGTAACATAGTAGCCGAGAGTGGTCAAATTAAAGTATATGAGATGCAAGAACAACTCTACTTAGAGCAAGGACCAGGACACACTTTATGGGCTTTAGAATCTGAGTGTGCAGTTTATTTAGACCAATTTATTAAACAAGAACCTAAAGGCAACGTTTGTGAAATAGGTTTAGGTTTAGGAGTAGCTGCAAGATTACTAATGTCTTTTCCAAAAGTAAAACACCTCACGACAATTGAAAAGAATAAAGATGTTATTTTTACTCATGATGCTACAATACATATATTAGATGAAAGAGTAAATAAATGGCCCCATTATGAATATGCTAAACATACAAAAATAAATGAGGATGGTTTACATTTTCTTTCCGCAACGAAAGAAAGATTTGATTATATCTTCTTAGATTTTTATAAAGCTATTGATGAGGATACTCTACCTGAAATAAAAGATATGTGTAATGCAGCACAAAAATGTCTAACTAAAAATGGTGTAGTTATTGGTTGGCTAGATCCTTACACACAAGCCAGTGACTACGAAGAATTCATACAAATTTTTAAATAAAGAGGAATAATGAAGGTACTGGATAGAGTAGAAAAAGCAATTGAAAATGCTAAAAAATTAACAACTAAAGATAGAAAAAAATTAAAGAAGTCTACTTTTTGCGGACCTAATAGATCTTTTCCAGTACCTGATTGCCAACATGTAGCATCTGCAAAAGCATTTCTTAATCGTAGTAAGTTTTCTAAATCTACAAAACAGAAAATTGCAACTTGTATAAATAGAAGGGCTAAGGCCTTGAAGTGTAACGGAGATAAAAAAGCTAAAGTAAAAGCTAAAGCTTACACAACTTATACATATGATAATTTAACTAAAGAAGCACAGGCTTTGTATAATTCAACTATTTTTGATGCAACCAGGAAGCTTGTAGAAGACTCTTTAGTAATACCAAACAATATTTAAACAAAAGGATTAACATGAAAAATATTATACTTGTAATTCTAATAAGTTGTATTGTAGCACCTATACCTGTACTGGCTAATAATACTACTACCACAGCATCTAATGGTAATAGTACTACTTATTATACTAGTGGTGTTATTGTAGGACAGTCAACTAAAAGCGGCTCTACAGTAAATTATTCATTTAGAAGCCCTACAACTGGTCAGGTTAGTTACGGAAGGGCTATTTCTAATGGTAATACTTCAGCGTACTACGACGGAAACAGTGTTTTGGTAGGTACTTCTACTTCAACTGGCGCTACACATACTTATACACATATAGACGATTAATAATTAAAGTACTTGACATTATAAATTTAATGTAGTATAATACATGTCAAAAGGAGAACTACTCTAACTGGCTAAGAGGATGGTCCTGAAAACCATTGTAGGTGTAACAGCCGATCGGGGTTCGAGTCCCTGGTTCTCCGAATAGTAACCATCATTACTAATATAATACCGTGTTAAAACTAATAGTAGCTTACACGGTGCTACTTTAAAAGGAGATAAGTATGGTGTACAATGAAAAAATGGTAGTAATTATCAGGGTAAAAGGTAAAGTTTTAAGAGATCAAGGAGACACAGTCTACATCCCTTTTGGGTCGGAGTATTCTATACTCTTAAAGAATTTAAATTCTGTAAAAGCTGTAGCTAATGTAGAAGTAGACGGCGATGACGCTTTAAATGGTTATCAACTTATAGTTCCTGCTAACGGTTGTGCTGTGTTAGAAGGTTTTATGAAAGGTAGGAAAGTAAGTCACAAATTTAAATTTATAGAGAAGACGGATCAAATTTCTAGTTTTAGGGGCGATAAAGCTTGTGATGGTTTAGTAAGAGTTTCTTATACTTTTGAAAAGAAAAGAGAGCCTTTCTACCCTCATATATTTAATGATCCTTGTCAATCTATGTGGTATAGTTCTAAAACTACTTATCATGATACAAGTACTCTTAGAGGTGGATCATCGGAACCAACATTCGGAGCTAATTTAAACAGTGTTAAGAGCTCTTCAAAATTTAAAGCTAAGAGTATTGTTAGTGATTCAGGTATAACTGTTAAGGGTTCTTCCTCTGACCAGTCTTTTACTGTAGGTAATGTAGATTATCTTGAAAGTCATTCACACGTTATAGTTTTACAATTGAAAGGTAAAACTAAAAAAAAGTTAATTAAAAAAGCTATAACTGTTAAGACTAAAATACAGTGTTGTACCTGTGGCAAAAAAAGTAAAAGTAAAAATAAGTTTTGTTCTAACTGTGGGACATCTTTAATGTAATTTAAAATAACATGATGGTTATTATTTAACTTGACATTTTTAACTAAGTATTGTATAATATTTTGCATCAATTGGTCATAAAGACCTAAAAAGTAATTCATAAATAGGAGAATTATTATGAACATTAAACCACAGAAATTAAAGTCAGTAACTAAAAGTAACACAGTTAAAATTAGAAAGGTTACAAATATTAAGCAGGAAAATTTAGCATGTATGGTAAAACAATTAAAAGAGACCAACACTGTAAATTTAGCAAGAGAAGAGTTTGAAAAGAAACTTGAAATTGCAGCCAACATTACTACAGAATTAGGATTAAGATTTGTAAATGGTACAAATGATGGTAGAACAGTTTCTAAAGAACAAGAATTAGAAGTTACTGGACCTATCTTAGATGCTTTAAAATGGACTTACTCCTTATCTAAGAATAGAGCAGCAGGAGACTTTTATATTAAAACTAAGTTTGGTAGTTTTCCTGTAAATGTTAAAATTATTAGTAATAAGAGTAAAGCTTACAATAATATTTGTGGCCCTATTGTACAATCTTCGAAGTTGCTTTATGGTTGTACTGCAAATAGTGCTATAGATTTAGCTAATAAAATGGTAACAGAGAAATTTACAAATACACCTCAAAACTACGGACTTTTAGTAGTAAATAAAGGTACCGGTGAGGTAAAGTGGTCCACCTTGTTTGCTATTAATGATGTGTATGTTAATCCTTCTAATGGCTTACAATTCAGTATGGAAACTTTAGATAGAGTAGTAAGGACACAGAAAGAAGGGCAGATCTTTATTAAATCTAAAATTAAAGAACTTTTTAGAGTTCATTCTTTACCTTACGAGATTTTGAATGCTTAAGATAGGACAATACTTTACAAAGGATACTACTTTACAAGCTAAAGTAGTATCCTTATGCACTAATAAAGGTGCTTGCTTAGAGCCTAGTGCTGGAGAAGGCCACTTAGTACAAGCCTTAGAAAAAGAACGTAGTTCTATAGTAGCTTTAGAACTAGATACTACATTAAATAAAGTATGTAAAAGTTACGTAAGTAAGCTTGATTTTTTTGATTACCCTGTTACTAATAAATTTGATACTGTTTTTGGTAACCCTCCTTTTTTAAAGATAAGAGAAGTACCAGAAGAAATTAAGAGTAAAGCTTTTAAAGATTCCTTATTAAGTAATTGTAATTTATTTTACTATTTTATTGAAAAATGTTTTAAGCACTTAAAACCAGGTGGAGAATTAGTTTTTATTATACCAAGAGAATTTATTAATTCTACTAGGGCCATCCCTTTAAGAGAGCTACTACATAAGAATGGTACAATAACACATCTTGTAGATTATAAAGAAGAAAAATTGTTTAAGGATGCTTCACCAAATATTATAGTTATAAGATATGAAAGAGATAACTATAGCCATCTAACTAATTATGAAGTAGATGGCAAAGTTAAAGTACTAAATGAAGTACTACATAATGGTACTTATTTATTCTCTAATGAAAAATGTAAATACACACTATCTGATTTCTTTGATATTAAGGTGGGACTAGTTACTGGATTAAATAAAGTATTTGAGAAAGAGTTTAAGTGTTCTATAGATACTATTTGTTCTGATTACAGAGTAACTAAAAAGAAGAGAAGTTTTATATTCTGTGATCAATATAAGTTGGAGAGTATAAACAAGATAGAACCAGAGTTATATACTTATCTACTTTTACATAAGGAAGAGTTAATAAGTAGAAAGATAAAAAAATTTACCGAAGAGAATTGGCATCATTATGGAGCAGTACGTAACTTAACACAGATGGAGCAGAAAGGTAAGTGTATTTATGTTAATGCAAAAACACGAATTGAAAGACCTTTTTTTATAGATAAGCGCAGTTACTTTGATGGTTCTGTATTGGCACTATTTCCTATAAGTAATGATGTAGAAGCTGATTTAGATAATTGGTGTGAGTATTTAAATACTAATGTAGAGTTATTTCAAGAGCAAGGTTTGTACGTTAATAATAAGTACCTCTTAACAGTAAAAACTCTTTTAGATATGTGTGTAGATTTTTAATATTAATAAACTAACCTCTAATAGGTATACAAATAAAAATTAATGTGTTTAAAAAAGTTCTTGACTGATCATTTTAAATGTGTTATAATACCTTAAATAAATGAGAGACTATAAAATGAAAACTACCAGCAGTATTAAACATAATCATAATGTAGGCACACCAAGTGTGTATGCGGGTAGGTGTCCCTAACGGTTAAGGTATAACATAGTGTATATCGAGGCTGTTAGAGGATCAAATCTTTTAACAGCCTTTTTTATTGTTTTTTTTGCGGGTATAGCTCAGAGGCAGAGCGTTGGGCTTCCAACCCATGTGCGAGATTTCGAAATTCTCTACCCGCTTATATAGACGAGTAGCTCAGAGGCAGAGTAGGGTTCTTACAAGGCTCAAGTCGAAAGTTCAATTCTTTCCTCGTCTAAATTTTTAGGAGAATTACTGTGGCAAAAATGAAAGAAATTATTTGTGCTTGTGGTTGTGGTAGAAAAAAGATGGTCAGAGTAGCTGATCTAAAAAGGGGTTGGGGTAAGTACTATTCCAAATCTTGTAAAGCAAAAGCACAAGTCAAAAATATAGGGTCCCATGTAAGTAAGTATGATTTAGGTGGTGGAGAATGGGATTATGAATCTGAGTATTTAGACGGATTACATCCTTTTTCATCAGAAGGTTTAGGACAAGATTAAGGAGAATTACTATGGCACATGGTGCATGTAATATGAGGCCTGTGAGAGACTTTCCAAGTAATGGGTACGAGTATAAAATTTGTTGTGGTACAATTTGGGAAGTGGAAGAGTTTTTAAATGACTATGAAGAGAATGGAACTTTAAGTAAAGTAGTAAATATGTCTGCTACAGATAATAATACTACGGTACTTATTAAAGTAGTAATAAAATAATTAAATGATATTAAAAACAAATAATCGGAGTGTAGCTCAGTTTGGTAGAGCGCCTGTTTTGGGAACAGGAGGTTAAATCGGAGGTTCAAATCCTCTCACTCCGACAATTAAACTAACTTCTATAAAGTAAACAATTGTTACAAAGAGTGTGGCTATAAAGAGTTTATAGAGGTACTTGATGTTCATCACATAGATAAAGATAGGGGGAATAATGATATTACTAATTTAATTATACTTTGTCCAATACATCGTACTATGTTGACTAGGAAAGTTGCAATTTTAGATGACAATCGCAAAATTAAAATACTTAAATAAAGGGACCTCCGTATGGGACGGCTTAGTGCCTTGCAAGCACCAATGAAGGGATCGTTACCTTTAGGGACATTAGCTCAAAGGTAGAGCTCAGAGTTGTGGCCTCTGAAGATCTAGGTTCGAATCCTATGTGTCCCTAATAATAAGGAGAAATGGCTGAGTGGCCGAAAGCGGCTCCTTGCTAAGGAGTTGTACTTTAACGAGTACCGTGGGTTCGAATCCTACTTTCTCCGTAACTGATAATGGATTTAAGGTGATTTAATGATAGCAATAGATATAGACGGAGTAATAGCAAACACACCTCCTTGGTTTGAAAAAGAAATAGAAGAGAAGATAGGTGAAAAATTAAAGTTTACTGAACCACGGACATATAGATTTGGTTTAAATGTCAGTGATGCAGATTGTCTAGATTGTGTCACTAATGCTTTAAGTAAATACCACGATAGTATTGTGCCTTATAATATTTATGATATAAAAGAAATTCTAACTAAATTAAATATGTATCAAGGTAGAGTTACTTTTTTGACTGCCAGAGAAAACATTGCGGAAGTAAGGGCTTTAACATACTCTTGGTTTAATAAGCATTTTCCTATACTTAATTATAAAATAGTATTTTTAGGAGAAGGTGTTTGTAAGAAAGAGTGGATGGTTGAAAACGGTTTTAATTGTATTGTTGAAGATCGTTTAAGAACAGCTAATAGAATAGACATAGAGTACGGAAATACTTATTTAGTAAATAGGGAATGGAATATAGGTAGAGAGACTTTACCTCATGTTATTAGGGTTGATGACGTGTGTGAGGCTTTGGTATTGTACTTTAATAGGTAATGCTACAAAATGTAACTAAATAATGCAACAGTGTTGCATTATGTAATAGTTACCTGACCTAATAACAGACACTTAGCTTATGGCACAGTTGTTGCTAACTATAATTTAACTTAAACATTAAATTATAGGAGAAACATTATGAGTTGGTTAAAAAGATTATTTGGTACAGAAGAAACAGATGTAGTAGTGAAAAAGATTCAGGAAAAGAGTATACCTGATGGAGTAATGGCCTCAAGCTATATGGCAGGCGCAGTAGCTCAACTTGGTGGAGTAACAAAAGTACTTATGGTTCATAATACTACTTATGAAGAAAGTGTTACAGAGTATGCTTTTAAATTAGCAGGCAAACTAAACTGTGATATTATAGCTTTAGATGTTACAGATAAACCTTTAGAATTTAAAGGTGAAAGGCAGGTAAGAGAAGTAGCCAGATTTAAAGACACTGTAAATGCAAGTTATAAAAATTTTAGTATGAAAGCTACAGCTTTAGGTATAAAAGTAAAACATGAAGTAGTGCTTGGCAATCAACAAGAAACTATTGGTAAATTTAGTCAAGAAGATAAAGGCATTAGGTATGTTTTATCTGCTCCAGAATTAAAGCAGGAAGAACTTAGACAATCTAACTATGTGCCCGTGTATGATTTAAGATGTTCAAGACTAAGAGCAGAAGAACGTTAAATAAAAATCCTAATAGTAGGAATGAAGATAGTGGTTAAGTAGTTACCTACTCTAAAGCAGAGATAACTGTATAAACTTCGTGTTGGCCCGTGAGTATATAAAGGTTGAAATAAACGGGCCCAGTTTTCACTTTAAGGATCTGAAACATTAAGGTGATGTAACTGGCTTTTAACCAGTAAAAGAAGGATCAATACCTTCCAGATCCATAACAAGTATTTGTAGCATAATTAAATAATTATATAATAATCTAACCTCTTTTATTATAGTTATATTTAAACTATAATAATAAAATGGAAGGTTAGTAATGAAAAATTCTAAATATAAAAATGTAAGACGGTGGAGAAAAAATACTAAATCAAAACTGGTCACTGCTTTTGGCGAACATTGTTGTATTTGTGACTTAAGAGTAGATAAATATGAATTATATGATTTTCATCATATTAGTAAAGAAGACAAAAAATTTGAGCTAACACATAATATTCATTCTTGGAAAAAAATAAAAGAAGAAGCTAAAAAATGTGTGATGCTTTGCAGTAATTGTCACAGATTACATCATGCTGGCTACAAAGAGTATATAATACCAAAAGAAGCCAAACGGTTTAATGAGCTATTAATACCTATTGATATAAAATATACAAAAATAAATAAATGTCCCACATGTGAAAAATACAAATCTGTAAAACTTGTGTATTGTTCACAAAAATGTGTCAATATAAACCGCAGAAAAGTTGTTAGGCCAAGTAAAAAAGAATTAGTTTATCTTATGAAAACTTTTTGTTGGGAAGAAATAGCGGATAAATATGATATCAGTTCTAATAGTGTTAGAAAATGGGCAAAAAAATATAACATTGTATGGGAAGGGAGTCTTTATAACAAACCTCCCTTATTTAAAGAAAAGGACTTGTAGCATAGTGGCTAATGCCTTCGACTGATAATCGAAAGATCATGTGTTCAAATCACATCGAGTCCAAATAAATTATGAAAAAGAAAAGAAAAGTAGTAAAAAAATATAAGTGTTTGACTAAAGCTGAATACGCAAAGGCCTTACAACACCCTAAGTGGCAAAGAAAAAGACTTAGAGTTTTTAATAGAGACAAATGGTGTTGTACTGAATGTAAGGATACTGAAACTACATTACATGTACACCACTTAAAGTACACAAAAAGGTATCCTTATAATGAGCCTATGAAAAATCTTAGAACGCTTTGCAGTAAGTGTCATAAGAAAAGACATAAAAAATAAAATAGGTGACCTTATGTATTATAACTATTTTAAATATTTATCTAGGGAAGAATTAGAGGCCGGAAAAATATATTTATGTGTGGCTAGAAATTTTAGTATAGGTTTTTGGAATGGTAAAACTTTTGAATACACAAGACGTAAATTTAATATGTCCTTTCAAGATGTTGAGTACCATTATGATGATGGACAACTAAATGGTACTGTACAACCTATAAAAGAAGTAAATGCTCCAGAGAAAGAGTGTACTATGTGTAGTAAAGATGCTTTTTTACTTGACAAAGATAAAAATATATGGTATTGTTTGTCATGTTACTTGAAAAATTACTTGGTAAGTAAAGAAGATATACTAGACTTAATGACGTAGTAAAAACCAGGGTGACCGAGTGGTAATTGGTGCCGGACTGTTAATCCGAGGCCTCGAAAGAGCGTAGGTTCGATCCCTACCCCTGGTGAATAAACATAGCGGGATAGAGTACTGGTAACTCGCCTGTCTCATAAGCAGGGTCATATGTCAGTTCAATTCTGACTCCCGCTACAAGCCCTTGTAGCTCCAATTGGTAGAGCAGGAACCTTGTAAGTTCATGGCTGGCGGTTCAAATCCGTCCAAGGGCTCAATGTATAAATTAAACTACCTTTAATAAGATAGTTTAAGCTTTTTAAATATATACTAGGAGGAAATAATGTTAGATATTTTAGGCGCATTAAATGTATCAGAATTAATTAGTACTGAGACTATTGGTCCCAGAACTTGGGTAGAGTCAGCAGCTTCAGGTTGAGGTGGTAAAAAAGGCGGCGGTCGTCGCAAACCTAAGAAAGGTGGTAAAGGCGGACGTAAGTAATTAAACATACCGACGGTTAATTATGAAATATAATCAAGTAGTAAATAGATGTAACAAGGTATTAAAGAGTTGTAAAACTATTGAACAAGTTAATATCGCTTACATGTATAATAAATTATTAGTTAACCATTGGTATAAGAGTAGTAGTCATAAAATAGGTAGATCATTTAAACTTTATGATGAGTGGAAAAATTTAAGAACTTGGATAACAAAAGAAAAAAGTGATTTATTAAGGGCCATGTAGTCAAACGGTTAAGACACCTGACTTTCTATCAGGCATTTGCAGGTTCGAACCCTGTCATGGTCAAGTAAGGTGATGAAGGCAAATGGCGAGCCGGTGCGTTGTCAGCGCATTGAAAGCGATTTCAAATATCGTCGTCACCGAAGATTTAAATAACTACTTTGGAGAATCTTATGTTAATTTTTGCTTGGATTTTTATGTTTTTGTTAGGTTATTGTATATTATCTACACTTCTTATGTAAATACTAGATAGGTAAAAAAGATGTTTTATTATTGTTATTATAAAAATAAGGTGACGTTGCCGAGAGGCTAGGCAGTAGATTACAAATCTACTTACGTGTGTTCGACTCCCTCCGTCACTTAAATGGAGGGGTTGAGCAGTGTGGTGTGCTTAGCTGGCTGTAACCCAGTGCCTTATGGATTGTAGGTTCGATTCCTACTCCCTCCAAAGTAAATAGGAAAGAAATATGATAAAAGTACATTTAGTACCCGTTCTAGCTCTACTACTCCTTTCAAATGATGCTGTAGCTTTTGATGTTACTTTTTCTTGGATACCTAATACCGAGACTAACCTTGATAAGTATGAAGTTTACTGTGATCCAAATTCTAATGTTGAGAGAAGTGGTCCACATACTTATTGGAAAATAGCGGACAAAGATAATGTAGTAAGCAATAGAGTTGTGTATACTTGGCAAGATTTTCCATTAGAGTCTCAGTACTGCTGTGTTGTAGCTATGGATTCTGAAGGAATGGTCAGCGACTTTTCAAATGAGTTGTATGTTGACATGTCCTCAGGGTATTTTGGTCCTAAAAATTTTAATTTTAATGGTAAGTAATAGTATGAAAGCAGACGAGTTTAAAAAAGGAAAAAAAGTTATACATATTTTAAGAGAAGAGTGGGGTATAGCTACTATAACTTATGTGTACAATGATGAATCTGTATTAGTACGTTTTCCAAATGGCCCTTCCAAACATAAAAATAATACTAATACTTTTAGGTATTACAAAGAAGGGTTAAAACATTTTAAAAGTGTAGACTAATTTAAGTAACTTTAATATAGTACGAGGTGTTTAACACTAATTATATTAAAGGAGAAATGTTATGTCTGTACAACAAATAATTTACGAAGAAGCAAGACATTTGATGCAACCAGGGGATGTGATAGCTTTTGGCGGTAAAGGGCATTTTTCAGAAATAATTAAGTTTGCTACTTTTTCTGAGGTATCTCATGTAGGTACTATATTACGAACACAAGTAGCAGGAGACACGTCTGATAGATTTTTTAACGATATAATAGAATCAACATCTTTAAACGGTTTTAATGGTGTTATGGTGTCAAGATTTAGCGATAGGTTAACATACGAAGGAGAGATTTGGTGGCTTCCTTTACGTGAAGAGTTAAGAGTAAACTCCTTCAACCAACAAAAGTTTTTTAACTTCCTTTTCAATCAAGCAAAACAAAGAAAAGAATATGATATGCCTCAAGCTATAAAATCTGCTTTGGATGCTTTAGATAAACTACCCTTTGGAGTCAAAGGTCCTACACATAACATAGAAGATTTTAGTAAATTTTTCTGTTCAGAGTTAGTAGCAGCAGGCTTAGAAGTTGCAGGAGTAACAGATGATATAAATGCTTCAGAGGTAACACCTATAGATTTATGTAGATGGAATATTTATGAAGATACTTACTACCAATTGTCAGGAAATCCAGACAAAAAAATTAAAAGATACAATACTTTAGATCCTATAGAATGGAGAGATTAGAACACGAATGGATAATAGTTTTTGGTGTAGTTACATGTCAGTGTTGTGGTGTAAGTAAAGAAAAAGCTAGAAGTCCTTGTGAAGCTTTGTTTAGGTTAACAACAAGTACTGGTAAATTAAAAGTAGAATATAGAGGTACTACTATGATTAATAAGTACAAGGAATTAGATAAAAAAGTCTATAGCAAACACCCTTCTAAATGTAAGGATTGTGCTAGGATATTAGAGTTTACTGTAAGGTCCAACAAAAGATGCGAGGATTGCTATAAAGCAGAACGTAGAAAGAAAGATGATTTTGTATTTGTTCCTTTTGAATGGTAAAGCTTGACATTTACATTTAATTATGTTATATTAAATTGAGGGGTAGTTATGAGTGACGTAATGTTATTAGCAGTTTTAAGAATGTCTTCAGATTTATGGATTAAGAACTCTCCTATAGATGAGGTACAAAGGCAATCGAGGTATCTACAGGCTGCAAATAAAATTGAACGTATGGATAAAGTTATAAATAGGATTATAACTGAAAGTTCTTTAAGTGAAGAACTTTTAATTGAAGCACAGAAAGCTTTAGACACTTAAAAAAGGGAGAACCTTAATGAAAAAAATTTTATATGTAATAATAGCACTTTTATTTTGTGCAACCTTTTCTTATGGAACTACTACGGTATGTACTGTAACAGAGATTGATAATTCAATACTACCAGAAGGTAGTAACAATACTTTAGTTTTGGAGTGTGATAATGTAGATGATTTTTTAGAGGGAGATACTGTAAAAGTAAAAGTAAAATCAAAAAATAACGGATCAATAGAAGGTTGCTAGTGTACTACGTTGTTGTAGAGTCTAATGTGGATTACACTAAAGACAACAGACCAAATAAAGCTAAACAAAAAGCTTCTTTATACAGAGATTCAAAATCTAAAACTCATAAGACCCTTAACGGTACAGGAGTTATTGGAAAACTAATAAAAGGAGTAAAAAATGCAAATAAATAAAATTTTACTACTAAGTTTCTTTAGTTTAGTAGTATCTTTACCTGTGAACGCAGCAAGATGGGACGGTGCCACAGTTGATATGTCAGGCAGCGAAACGGAACATGACTGGTGTGACTACGCTAGGCCAATTTTTGATGAAGGGCGTGCCAGAATTTGGGATGTTCAGTGTGGAAATAAACAAACTCCTGTTACTATTTTGCCTGACATTGTAGTACCTCAAGAGCCTGAATTTCCGGCAGATCCTTACCAAGAAGATCCGGATAAATTTTGGGAGAATTGGGAAAAAGAGATGGATAAAATCTGGCAAGATGACACCACTCAACAAGACATACAGGAAACACGAAACAAAAAAGTATGGTCAAGTCAAACAGCTACTCAAATGGTAGATATATGGGTATATGAATACACCCAATCAAACGGTTTAAGGTCAGGCTACTTAGACTTAGAAATGATGTCAGATTTAAATCATAATAGGTATATGTTTAATGAGCTTTTAAATAATTGTTTAACTACCAAAATTTATAATGATTTTGCTAACGTAACTAACTTAGTTAATTCTGGAAAAGATGAAAGGGCTTCTCATTGGATGGCCGGAATGCTTAGAGATTGTTATTATCAAGTAAGAGGTTTTTAATTATGAAACAGTTAATATTATTTGTATTTTTAAGTGTATGTTTAACGGTACCCAGTTTTGCTGGAGAAGTTTTAAGGGGCCGTATGTTACCTTCAGAGAACCTTAATCCTTGTACAAATGGTACATACCCAAAACCTGCGGGATGTTTTCAAAAAAATTACAATCCCGGAAGTTTAAATGGGCAATCTTTTCAGCATAGGGTACCAGACGTGAATAGATATATTAATACAGCTATTCAAGCTACACAACAATTAATTGCACAACAAAAACAACAACAGCGAAGAAACAATGCTCGAAAAATGGCAAATGGTTTAGCAAAAGAACTGACAGACTATTTAATGAACAGGTCTAACGTTACAGGTAATCCTAATGATTATAACAATTTTATACTTGCTATGAATAATAAAAATAACTTATCTGATTGCCTATTCAATGATTTAAGTACAAATGATTACTCTTATAATAAATTATTCAATGCTTCATCACAAAGGGATGCTTTTTATTTATACAAAAGTGCTATCACACAGTGTGTACCTTTTCCTTTAAATATATATTAATGAATTATAAAATAAAAAAATGGTGGCACACGCCTCCAAATAAAGACGATTCTTTTTTTACCCATATAAGAGAAACATTTCAGTCTATTTTTAAGTGTAGACATAGTTGGTATCATCCAATAGATATATGTCATAAAGAATTGCACGGACTAAATACAGCTAAAAGATACTGTAGTATTTGTGGTAAAGAACAGCAAATAGTGTACTACCCTTATGGAAGATTACGTTCCAGATGGGAAACTCTTCCAGATTTTGATAAATTAATAGCCCTTCCTTAAACACTAAGCGTTACTTTAGAAATAGAGTAGCGCTTTTTTATTGACAAATCAACTAACCTGTAGTATAATAGCTTATACAAAAATTAATTGGAGAATTTATGGAAGAGGAAAAATACTTTGTGCTATCCGACACAGATGAACCTAATCAAATTGTTTTTAGTATGGAGGAAGCTACATCAAAAGGAGCTAATTACATAGACTCTTTTGATAAAGAAGGTAAAAAAGTAAAAGCTTATATGTATGATTCTGAATCAACAGATTATATAACAAATTTCTAAAAGGAGAATTAAATGAAGCAAGAAGTTTTAGATAAACTATACGAAGAATTACCTGTGTCTATTAAACCTGGTGGTCAAGGTTTCAAATACATAAAAACTAAAGATGTTATAGATAGACTTAATAGAGTTTTTGAGGGAAACTGGGCAACAGAAGTTAATAAAACAGATAAAATTGGTGATGAGTACTTTGTAGAAGTTAAGGTGTCTAGGTTGGATGAGTTAGGAAATATACTAGCAAGTCATACAGGGTTTGGAAGTGCTAAGATTTTTGCTAACGCAGAACTAGGTAATTTATACAAATCTGCTAAAAGTAGAGCTATCAAAGATGCTGCTAAATCTTTTGGTATAGGTTTGATGCTTAACACCTCTAAAGGTGGAGGTAACTACTCACCTTCCGCAGATGATAATAAGCCTGCCAACCCTGAAAAGTTTCCTTCACATAGACCTTCTGGAGGCCCCGGACCAGATATGGGAGGCTTTGCACAGACTACGCCACCCTCAGGATTTACAGGTACAGAGACAGCTCCTGTGGGTCACATGCCTAGTACTCCTTTTTCAGAACCTAATGTAAAGGAAGTACCTAAAGCTACAAGTTTTCCTCCAACACAGGCTGTGCCTGAAGTTACTACATCTGCAGAGGTACCTACCCAAAGTGCAGGTCTTCCTCCTATGGGAGCACCCACTCCACAAGTAAATACTTCCCCACAGATGCCTACTATGGAGGCAGACATGGCAAATGCACCTATAACACAGATACAAAAAATTGTTATAGGGCAACGTGCAGAGACGCAAAGTCAAACAGTAAAAGAATACATAGCCGAACAGTTCGCTCTTATTGACCACAAAGTAGATTACACTTTTGAAACCGCAGATAACTTGTTGTATAAAGATGCAATTTTAATTGTTGCCAACTAATATAGGAGATTTATATGAGTGACGATAAGGATTATAAAATTCATAAAGTTTTTAATGAAGAACTAGATTATGAAATTTTAGTGATAGAACTCCCAGAAGATGAATTGGAGGATAAACTTACTTATTTTTCTCAGGAAGAGGGTAAGATAACCAAAGATTATTATGATGATTATTTACTTGCTACATGTATAGCTAATGTAAATCAGATATTAAAAAAATTAAATGTAGAAGATAAGAATATAGATTTAGATGTCTTCAGAAAAGACATGGTAAATTTTGTTATAGAGTATAACCCTTTACTCATACACACTAAAATTATTATAAACAAATCTAAAGTTTTAAAAATAAAAGAAGAAGATTATGTTCTATTAAAAGATGAAATTTATCTAGAAGATAATCCTATATGGTTAAAAACTAAAGAGATAAAGGAAAATAATAGTAGTATAATAGTAAAAGAAGATGAAGTAAACAATGTAGAGGATATAACTTTTGTAAAAGAAAAAATGTGGTGGAAACGTATAGGTAGGTATATTGAAGTAAAAAAATATAAGAATGAAGACGTAGCTCACCTATTACAAAACAGATATTTTCATAATAGAACTAGTTTTTCTACGTTTGTTGTTACAGTTTGTGTAATTGATTTTGAGGAACTTTTTCAACTACTAGATAATATGGGTGTTCCTTCAAGGGTAGCACCACCATTACTTATGCATGAGCTGTATGAACTTTGTCAAACAGTTAATCCAGATTTAACTTTTGATGTTGCTAAAGATTTACTTGATGAGGAAGATGCGTGTAATGACTCCTGTGATAACTGTGCTTCTGATAATAATAAAGAAGCTACCTCGGGTTCTTCTATGGGAAAATACGCTGATAAACCTAAGCAAAAGAAAAGGTTTAAAGACATTCCTAAGGAAGACTTGTTAAACTTAGCTACTACTATGAAGGTATCTTTAATAGGCCAAGATAAGGCTATTCATAGTTTAACTGACGCTATTTTAAGAGCTAGTGTAGGTTTAAAAGATCCAGTAAAACCTATAGGATCTTTTATTTTTGCAGGCTCTACAGGTTGCGGTAAATCTTTAGCCACGGAAGTACTTGCGGATGAGTTAATTAAAGACAAAGATAACCTTGTAATTATTGACTGCTCAGAGTACTCAGCAGATCATGAGTATTCTAAGTTAGTAGGTTGTTTTGTTCCTGGAACAAAAGTTTTAATGGCTGATGGATCTTCTACTAATATTGAAAAAATAGATATTGGGGACAAGGTTATTTCACATAAAGGTAAGAAACGTAAAGTCAAGTTTGTTCATGAATACGATCAAAACGGTAGCATGGTAAAATTTACTACTACAAATTCTAATATACCTGTTACTACTACTAAAACACATGAAATTTATTGTATTAAAAGTTTAAAGTGTCTATATGCTGGTAGAAAGCATGTAGTATGTAAGCCTACATGTAGTAAAAAAGATTGCACTAATAAGTTATATAAAAATTATGTACCTAAATGGCTTCCTGCTTCTGAATTAGCTGAAGGTGACATTGTTATGTATCCTAAAGTAAAAACTACTGGTGAGTACCCTAACAAATTGGATCTTGTCGAATATTTAGAAGGTACCTCTAGGTATAAGTATGATGATGAATTTATTTGGGCACAAGAACAAGTGAAAGTGCCTAGATTTATAGAAATTAATGAAGATTTAGCAAGACTTGCAGGTTACTATATTAGTGAAGGAGGTAGTTCAGGAAAAGCTAAAGGTATTAATTTCACTTTTCATAAAAAAGAACATGACTATATTTTAGAAGTAGTAAAATTAATTAGACGTATATTTGGAAAGGAAGTAAGGATTAAAATAGAAGACAGAGTAGAAGAAGGAAATTCGTATAGAATATTTATTAGTTCTAAAGTAATTTGTAACTTTTTTACTTCTTTATTTGGTCATAATACTTATGTTAAACATTTACCTGTATGGTTTAATGAATTACCTAAGGAATGTATAAAAGGTTTTTTAGAAACAGCTGTGTTTGGAGATGGTTGTACAGTTATCCCTAGGCGTATGGATTATAGTACTGTGTCTTCTAATTTATTTTATCAGATGGAACAGCTTTTTAGAGGTTTAGGTTTTATTACTTACAAACAACTAGAAAAGAAAGCTAAAGCTAATTGGCAAGATAGATATAGATTGTATATCGGTGGTAATCAAATAAGCAAATTAAATGATGAGTTTAATTTTAATATTGATTTAGCAGGAATGGAACAAACTAATATACAAAGAATGTCTTGGCAAGATAATAATTACCAATATTTACAGATAAAAAAAATAGAGAAAGTAGCTTATAAGGGTAAAGTTTACGATTTAGCAGTAGAAAAAGATACGTCGTATGTTACTGAAATCATTGTACATAATTCCCCAGCAGGTTATATAGGGTATGAGAATGGGGGTATATTAACTAACGCTATACAGAAGAACCCTTTTTCAGTAGTAGTTTTTGACGAGATTGAAAAGGCTTCTTCTAAAGTTTTTCAATTACTGTTACAAGTTTTGGATAAAGGCAGGCTTACAGATAATAAAGGTACTAAGGTTTCGTTTAAAGATACTGTTATAATCATGACCTCTAATCTAGGGGTAAAAGATATAGAAGCTATTAGCAAAACTATAGGTTTTGGTAGTGTAAACAAAATAACAAAAGAAAAGAAATCTAAAGCTATAGAGAAGTCATTAAAAAAGAAATTCAAACCTGAGTTTTTAAATAGGGTTGATGAGATAATTTATTTTAATGACTTAAAGAAAAAAGATTACGAAAGAATTATAGATATAGAACTTTATAAATTGAATGATAATTTACAGAACAATGATACTGAGTATAAAAGTTTAGCGTTAGACTTTGATAACAAAATAAAAGGTTTGATTTATAAAAACGGTATTAGTGAAGAGTATGGTGCCAGGCCTTTAAAAAGAGAAATAGAAAAAATAGTAGCAACACCTTTAGCTATTCAATTACTGTCAGGTAAAGTAGCAAAGGACTCTACTATAAAAGTAAGTTCCGTTAGAAGTAAAGTAACTTTTAAAGAAGAATTAAAAGTAGAAGAGCCTGTCGCCATACCTTTTTATATGAGCAATGGCGGAGAAGAAAAAAATGATAAGTAAAGTTACAAGTTTGTCATTAGAAGTTAGAATAATGCTTAAAGCTCTTCATGCTCCGTTTAAAACAGTTAATTTAGGTAGAGAGCTGCCCGAAGCTTGCTTAATGAGTATTTTTGGTACAATAGTTATGGGAATAGATGTTAAAGATTATTCCCATGCTTTGTCCAAATTAAGTACAGAACATAAAGGTTTTAGATTGTTTTTTATAACACCTGCAGACAACCTTATAGAAAAGAAGGATGAATTAATTTTTGATCTAATGCGTTCTGGATATATGAGATACATACGTTCTACATACCCAAGACAATTCAGTGGCTTAATAAAAGAGTATGGTTATGGACGCAAAATAGTTACCGAGAGACTTCGTATATGGGGAGACTTAGCTAAGTTTCAATTTCTAGCTGAAGAAAATAAACTAGCCTTAGAAAATCAAGC
>Ga0164315_10000582_pt1 | contig 25763 bp, 43 predicted proteins | sample GuaBasSedimGuay6_FD_113737 | JGI IMG/M metagenome (GOLD analysis project Ga0164315, IMG submission 113737) | Subseafloor sediment microbial communities from Guaymas Basin, Gulf of California, Mexico - Guay6, Core 4569-2, 0-3 cm | ecosystem: Environmental > Aquatic > Marine > Hydrothermal vents... | reverse complement strand
TTTATATTTTCTTAATTCACTATGATGTTGTAGTTGATAATTAAGATGAGATTCTCCTAAAACAATAACTCTATCATAATGAATCATAAAATTTCTTTTAAATGAATCATACCACCATTCTTGGTATCTCATTTTAGCTGGGTATTGTGGTACATATATTAATCTACTCATTACAAACCTCGTCAACATCTTCTAATAATTCTTTTACTACATCTAAAGTAATTGATTTTTGTATTGTCTCAAGTACCATTTCAGCTATAGCATCTTTAATTTTTAAATTATAAAATTCTTTTAAATCAGTTTCTATTCCTTGATTCCATTTAACTTTTAAAAGTTTGCTTGCTATTTCACCATCATCATCACCAGCACTTAAAACAAATCTTATTTCTTTCATTTCTCTAACCTTTCTCTTATTTTATTTACCTTTTGTTCATATATCCTATCAAATTTTTCTTTATTCATAAATCTCATTTGTTGCATCATTAAAAAAGTATCAACAAATTCTTCAACCATATCATCTCCATCAATTCTTCCTCTTTCAAAATGAATAGTTGATTTTAATGTTTTTCCTAATTGTTCAATTAATTCACCTATTTCTTCAACTGTCATTTTTGCTTGAAGTTCTAATCCCCATTTATCTATACAATGTTGAAATATTATATCATCTTTATCAAGCATTTTATACCCACCCATATTTTTTTGTATGTAAACGCATTCTACCAAAATTAACTGGCTTCATCCATTTCCCACCACATTTATTACAAGATGAAGAAGGTCCTCCAATTTTATAAAGAGGCTGAGGTTGTATATTACCATTTTTAAAATTATTAAAAGAACTAGATTTTATTACATCACCACTTGATATTGATTCAACAAGTTCACATATTTCATGTCCTTCTTCACAAGTAATTATTGTTCCTTTATTTAAATGCATCTTCTTTTCTCCACTTATAATAATTTCTTATATTAAAACCTATTAATACAATCATTTGAATTACTAAAAACCAATTAGATAATATATAAAATAAATATAACTGACAACCTAAACTAAAGGTAAAAACTAAAAACCCTTTTTTATCCTTTTCGCCTAAATAGTATAATCCAACTATTGTAGTTAATAATGATAATACACTAATTAAAATAACCATTTATTAAACCCTCGAAATAAAAAGTATTTATGATCATATTTCCAAAGATCTGATTGACTTGGATAAATTTTATCTAACATTTCTTTTTTGCGGTTTGGAAATGTTTCTTCTTTAATCCATGACACATTCATATTGGTTGAATAGAATATTACATTCAATCCCTGTCTTGCTAATGCTTCACCAATAGTAGCTTGGGTTCTATGTGCTGGGTGAATTTCATCAGGTCCTGGAAAATAGAATGTATTTGTTGGATTTAAAAATTGAGGTGGAATACTCGTACAAAACATTTGTCCTTTAATTGTAAAATGTTCTCTTATTCCTTTAACTTCTTTTTGTCTTTCTTTAGACATATCTTCATCTGTATAGATAATTACTGGTCTTATATCCGGGTTATTTAAGATTGAAAAGCAGCCAATAATCTCATCGTCACCATGTGGTGCTATTATAACTGTATCACTCATATAATATTCTCCTTTAAAAATTTTTTTATTTTATTTTGTATTTGTTTTTCATTAGTTAATTCACTTTCCCAAATTACTAAACACTCATAATTAAATTTGTTAAAATGATTTATTCTATCTTTTTCATGTGTATCATTATCAACACCAATTCTTTCTTCTGAATGCCAATAATCACATAACATATTTAACTCCTTTTAATTTATATTATGTTCCAATTGTTAAAAATAGTTTCTTATTTCGAGTTCCAATATGGTTTGATTTGTTATATATATTATAATTTAATATGTATAGGATTATTACTTACTTTAATAAGGAGATATTATGAAAACATTAACAGAAACACTGTCGACAATGATGTTCCCTGGATTCACTGTGATTGAAGTCATTGATGAATATTTCAATGATAATTCAGGGATGGATGAAGATCGGATTGATGATGATGATGGTTTTCCTCAACCTGATTTTCGGATGGATTGGAATGCTTCAGTTATTGAGTCCTATAGTATTAACTCAGTCCTTAAGTGGGCGGTTGATAATATGGATGAATATAACTCTGGTATAGCCAGTCAATTGTTGTCTAACCTTTAAACTTCCGATACTACTGGGGAAGTAAAACTAGTAGTGGTCACACTCTTATCAAGGGTCATCTTAGCATCTTTGATAAGAGTGTGACAAAGGTAAAGGGATATATTCGTTTCGAGTATATTCGCTAAGACTTTACCTTTGTTACATCTTTTTAAATAGGAGAAAATTATGTATTCATTTGATATTAATGTTAATTCTGAGGAAGGAATGATACTAAGTCTCCAACATTAAAACATCTCAGGTACACACTTTCTCGTGAATGGCAAGTTGCAGCTAATATGAGAATTATAAGAAAGTTGATAGAAAAGAAAAAAGTAATGTCAATGATAACAGATGTTTAAACTTAAATTAAAGAAAACAAAAAAAAATGAGACTAAGTATCTCATTTTTTTGTATAAATTTTATAACGGAATAATGAGCGGGTAAACATAATTTTACCCGCTCATTTCCCTACCTCGACCAGTTGATTAATTTATATTATATTCCAGAATCAACACTGGAACCCATCCCGCAACATGCTGACTTCCACCAGCAACTTTTCACCGATAACACCGGCACTTACTTTTGGTATCCCTGAGAGGACTCGAACCTCCATGTGTCCAAATTAACCTTTCAACTGGTTCGTAGCCAGAGGGTATACAGAGACTTATTTTTGTTATGGGGATGTTTGGAATCCAACCAAGTGATCCGTCGATCTTATAAATAGGACTAAACTAATAACCCGGATTTGAACCGCAGTATATAAACCGTTATTGCATTTTTTCTATCTATAAGCAAAACATTGCTCTCACCCATATTTGATTAATTAGGTTCATCTCTTGGCTACTCCATAAAGCATGCAACAGTGGCTATATGGACCTCAATGATAGATTAAAGCTTATTCGCTATTAACGCTGCTGCTCCTAATTAAACTGGAGCGGGCACTTGGATAAACAAGCGTATCATCCCGCATAATTTTTAAATGAGCTGTGAATCCCGATTCTCCACACAGATCTTCTGTCCTCCAGTCCCGATATCTGGAGTGTTAAGGATTGCTAACGAACAGATGAGATTAATTTATTGATCGTATCTTAATTATCTCTACTCATTATTTTTGGTGCCGGTGACAGGGTTTGAACCTGTGACAAAAGAATTTAGAGTTCCCTGCTCTCCCATCTGAGCTACACCGGCATTTGTGGAGGGATAAGGAATCGAACCTAAAGGTTATGAACCTCCTGTAACCATTACATCTGATGTAATTTTACATTTCCCGCCATAATTTATAAAAGATTCAATTTTTTAAAAAATTCACTTGAACCAGTGCTTGCTATTGCTGTTAATTCATTGTTAATATCAGGCTCACGCCAGGGAATAAATTTGATTTCCGCATCAGATAATTTATTCATCCATTTCTCAAGATGATATAGATTTTTAACTCCTAAATAAATAAGAGTTTCATTTCTCCAAGTCTATGGATCATCTAAAAGATACTCTGCTACTGCGTGTCCTGCTTGAACAGCTGTTTGTGAAGGAGTTAAATCCTTTCTTACTATTATATATAATTTAGATAATAACATCTTCACTAACCTCCAATTCATCTTCCCATTCGCTTTTTAATTGATCAAGAGTATGTTGACTTAAATACTTATTTGTATTTCTTTCAATTTTTTCATAATCTGTTCTATTAAAAAACATACAATATGCTACATGAGTATGTCTGTAGTTATCTTGATGTCTTTCAAGATAACCCAATGAATCATACAACTCAGGATTTGAATTATATATGTGAGGTTTCCTTGCTGCTTTAAGTATCCTAATTGTTGCTGCTCTTTCTTTTTGTTCTTTTTTTGTTTTATTTTTTAATTCTTTAAAAGTCATTAGTTTTCTCCTAATATAAAGTATAATTTGTTTTAACTCAATTTAATGTCGTTAATATAAAATATACTTTGTATTATGGAGGTCTAATAACCTACGGGAATAAACCCTATTGCCAACTACCTTTCCAAAATAATTTTTTCATAGTTTTCTCCTTATCTTTGTCTGAATCGTTTATCGTCAATCCAGATCATTAAAATATCATTTTCTTTTTTTTGCAACATAACTTGATATCCATTTTCTAAAGCTTTATCAATAATTTCATTTTTCTTTTCTTCAGAATAGTCCATCATTGTGTTATGCTCGATATCCATACCTTTCATTTTAGAACCGTATGCCCAATATCCTACATTCATTTGTTTCATAATTCACCTTTAAAAATGGAACCCTTGAGGCGACTCGAACGCCCATTACTTGGCCTTAGAAGGACCATGCTTATCCAGTTAAGCTACAAGGGCATTTATAACCAGATGATTGGAAAATCTATTTTATACTCTTTATCTTGTTTTTTATAGGTTATAGTATAACCTTTAGTACCTAAATAAAAAGACCATTGTATTGATGTTAATAATATTATTAAATTTAACTTAATACAAAACATAAAATCTAATATCTCTTCAACTTTATCAATTATAAATATAAGTACTGATATTTGAAAAAATAATATACATAACCATGTAGTGATATTCCAATCATCCATATTTCACCTTTATGATTTTAAAACATTAACCGCTGTTGGACCTTTTGTTCCTTCTTCTATATCAAATGTTACTCTATCACCTTCATCAAGGGTTTTGAATCCATCACCTTTAATTGCTGTGTAGTGTATAAAAACATCAGGTTCACCTTGTCTTTCAATAAACCCAAACCCCTTTTCCGAACTAAACCATTTTACTGTTCCTTGTGCCATACTACTTTTTCCTTAAATAAATAATTAATAATTCTGTGGTGATCCCAGGATTCGAACCCAGTATCGGAGGCCATCCCGACATAGAGACCAATTCTCTAAACCGACCATAAATACTTCAGCCTAAAATTTTGAAACTATTTTATAGTAGCTTCATTTAATATATGTTCTATTTATAAAATAAATAAACAAATTCTTATGGAGGCGACGGAGGGACTCGAACCCACGTATCTGGATTTGCAATCCAGCGCCTATGCCATCTCGGACCACGTCACCTAATCTAATTCCATAAACCAACCTTTCCATGTTCTAGCATTTTTTTCTAACTCAAACATAGACCAAGTTGGTTTAATATTTTTTCTTTTAATATAAATACCTTTGCTTTTAATTTCTAATACTCCAACTTTTGTTAATAAAATTCTACTTGCATCAGGACTATGTAGACCTATTACATGAGGATCATATAATAGATCTACTAATTCTTTTCTGGTAACAAAATCACCTATAGATTTTTTACTAATACATTCAAGTATTATTTTCCAGATAGATTTTTTCATTTTAATCAATCCAGGTTTGAGTTGCAGATGCAGTAGCGCCTTCGTTGTTAAGAACAACCTGATACCAATGAGAATACTTAATAGTTTTATGATCAATGTGTCTAATTTTACCACGAACATAAACCTTGTTATAAGTAATAGGAAGAGTTCCTTTTGGATTTCTTTTACGTCTGCCTTTAGACCATCCTAATCTTTCAATGGTTGCTTTATCATCCGTCACTACAACTAGTTCATCTGCAATATGAGGATTACCACTTGCTCTTCCTGCATACTGTCCAATGTTTGCTTTTTTAACAATCCAAACTTTATTTTTCTGAATAAATAAATCAATGAGCTCTTCTTGTTCTGGAGTAGACTTAAGAAAGAACCATTCACCTTGTCTTTTGGGAGACATTTTTCTAACACCCTCATGAAACTTAACAGTATTGCCTAAACGTTTTTTTGCTTCATTAATGTTAGTTGCTCCAATAGTAAGTTGAGCAACAAAAAGTTGTCGTTCATCAACTCCCATAAGAAAATGCCTAACAGCAGGAAAAGTTTTTTCAGTTATGATAAAATGAGTTTCTGTCTCTCTGAATTTGAGATTTTGTTCATTAAGCTCATATCTTCTATCATCAGCACTTTCTTCGTAACTTTTCCTCCAAAGTTTTATCTTTCTTTCTTCAGTCTCAAAAATTCTTTCAGGTTCATGTACTAAAAGAAGAACTTGATTGAGTTTATTATCAATATCAAGAATCTGAATTTTATTATCTTCATGCCCAGGCCAGATTTCAAACCATTCAGTACGTCTTGTTCCGGCTACTTTACGACCAACATCCATTTGAAAGATGTCATCATTTGTTGTACGCCCAATAGGTTCATTAGTAATTTTTAATACCAAACCAACCTTCTTAAACTGTTTTACTAATTCTTGTCTTTTCATTTTATTCTCCTTATTAATATACAAATACTCGTTGTGTTATATGTATATTAATATATATAGATAGATAGAGTTATATTTACCAACTATCTATATCAGTACAATCTTTCTCAGCACCACATACACACTTTACACTAACCCCTGAACCTAATCCTGTTGGAGTAAAAGAAAATGTTAGACGACCGCCAATAGCAGGAGTAAAATTTGGATCACTAACTAGTTTACAAACTTTCTTATGCTTTCTATCCCAATCATTAAACATCTCTAATTCTTTTCCATATAATTCAAATTTCATATTTATCTCTTAGTTAGTTGGACCATTTAAAATTTCTGGAACTATTGCTTCTGGAAGATATCCAAAATAAGATAATACACCAAAAGTTATTGTTAGTAAAACAGCCCCTATTAATACTTTATATCTAGTTTTCATAATTAAATCTCCTATTATTTTTATTGGAGCGACTATCGGGAATTGAACCCGAACTTTTAGATTGGCAACCTAATGTGCTACCGTTAAACACCATAGACGCAAAATGGAGCGGGTACACGGAATCGAACCGAGACCTTTAGGTTGGAAGCCTAACATGCTACCGTTGAACACCATACCCGCATTACAATTGTATAAACCAACTTTTCCAACAACCGCTATCAGCCATATCTCTAACAAACTTCAATTTCCAAGTTACATCAACTTTTTTTCTTTTGATATAAACACCTGGTGAGATAGTTTCCAAAATTTCTAACTTAGTCAATAGAGACCTATAATTATCAATAGTTGTATATCTGTTATAATAACTCTTATTAACTAATTCTCGTCTTTCTATTTTAGAACCTATTCTTTTCTTATGAATTAATTCTAAAAATTTCACCCATTTCTTTTTTTTCATGACGCTTTTCTAATCCTTTCAAATCTTTGAAATGGTAAAGCTGTTGTTATTCTACCGCCTTTAATTTTATATAAAACATACAGGGTTGTATTTTTAAATTTAACTTTATATACGTCCTGATGTTTCTTTTTATATGTATGACTTAACTGTACAAATTTTTTTTGTTTTATCTCCTGACACAATTGTTCATAATTTGATCTATTTAAAATCAAATTATATCTCTGTTTTGCTCTTTGTTGAGTGTGAATAAAATTGTAATCTCTTAATTTAGAACCTGTTAAATGTTTTTTCTTGATTCTTCCCATATAACACTCCTATAAATGAAATAAACAAAAACCTACGGTACCCCATTTATAGTTTGTTCTAAAAGATTACCTTATTTTCCAGTTGACCCATAACCCCCCGATCCTCTGTTTGTTTCTGAAAGTTCATCAACAACATTAAATACAGCTTGATAAACTGGAGCTAATACACCTTGAGCAATTCTATCACCAATATTAATAATAAAATTATCTGATCCATGATTAACTAATAAAACTCCAATCGGACCACGATAGTCTGAATCTAAAGTTCCAGGGGCATTCATTAATGTAATTTTATATTTTTTAGCCATACCACTTCTTGGTCTAATTTGTAATTCAGTTCCTTCTTGTATTTCAATTGCTAATCCAGTAGGAATTAATTTCATTTCTCCAGGATAAAGACAATAATTAATTATAGAACATAGATCAAATCCCGCTGCTCCACTTGTTTGATATTTTGGAATAATAGCTTTTTTATCCAACTTCTTAATATTCACCGATTGCATTGTTATCATTTTATTTCCTTTTAATGAATCATTGTTTTTATTAGGTGATGGTGGTGGACCTATTGGTTTGCGATTGCTAGATAGATCTTTAAATCCTAACCTCGAGCCTTCAGTTAGTGGGTTCATTCTCGCTCCTTCTTTAGTTTATTATATGTTCTATATGAATAAAAAACAAACAAAAAAAAGAGATAGGGGATAATGAAAAATAAATTTCACTATCCCCTAAATGCCTTTTGCAAGATCTGCACTTAGACCCTTCGTCCCTATGCTGGCGGGTACTTTTATCGGGGTTCGAAACCTGCCGACAATTAGTCTTAGACCCTCTACCGGGTTGCTTTCTCCTTCACTATTACAGTGTTTAGTAGGCATTAAATTTAAATGCTAAAATTAGCAGCTGTATTGAATCTAGCATTTTTATCAGGCATTAAACTAGCATACATAATAAAAGAGCTATCTCTAACAATCTGACCAGTAAACTGACCATCAGTTAAAGTTTCAACACACAATCCTGAGGTAGAATCTTTTTCCTCCTGTTTAACTTTAAAAGGTTGGGTGATAAAATTAGCAATCAAATCTTTGACTGTTGCCCATTCATAATCATCCGCTCTATTAAGCTGTTCTTCAAGACTATCAAGATCCTTAACCTTATGATCATTGACTGGCATTCTTCCTAATGGAGGTGATACTTTAACTCCTGTTTTATTAAAAGCTAAAGATGCAGAACCATAACACTCTCTAATCAATGGTTTCCATAATTCTTTCCAGAACTCATAATTAGGAGCTCTTTCAATTCCAGCAACCTGACCATTAAGAATAATTATTGCTCCAACTTGATTAGGAACAATTTCAAATTGACCAATAAATTCATCCAAAGTTTTTTCAAACTCTTCAAGATAATATTCCAAATGAGCCATAGTACGAACTCCAACACTCCTGTTAAATTCTTGAATTGCTGGCCATAGTTTCCCAAATTCTTTTTGATCCTTAATTTCAAAAGCATCATTTCTTATTGAATATGGGAGAATGGTCATGGTATGTTCTCCACTACCAATGGTACCACCCTGACTTTCTTGGATACAAGCAGCATCATCAATAGAGTCTTCTGAATTTGCTCTCATTAATTTAGCTCTACCACTTGCATGGTTTTGAGCATGTTGTTTTGTAAGAACACCAGCACCCAATGGAAAAATAGTTGGAGAATCACTTCTGTTCTCAAAACATAAAGTTCCGTAATGAGAAGTACTTGTTAAAAGTTTTCCAAATGGACCAAACCTATCATCAACCATATCAGAAATTAAAGGGATAACCTGCATATAACCGGCGCTCTGCATTCTACCTGGAGTGCAACCTTTTAATACTTCACTAATTGTAATTTTCATTTTTACCTCCCTATCGCTTTTCTTGCATACAGTTGTTTAGTTTTTTCCAATTTAGGAAGAACTAAATTAAAAAGTTCCAAAATACCACTTTTTGGATCTGTAGATATTAATGTTTTAATTAAACCCAATCCCATTTTTTCAGGATTAGTAACAGGTGTAACTACAATATCATCAGATAATTTTTTAGCTGCAGTTTTGCTTTCTGCTGCTATTACTGGGTTGAAATGATAAATAGGAATATCAATTTTTAATTTATCTTTTGCTATCTTCAACACTTCATTAAAACGACCTTCAGGTGCATTCTCATAACCATCAGAAACTATAAATATTGCATCAGGGTTATGTTTTAATAATGAAACAAAAGGTTTAGCAAGATTTGTTCCACCAGCTGGTTTATTGGTAATGTTAAAAGTTCTATCAGATACACAACTAGTTATAGTCTTAGAACCAAACTGTTGTAACATTTTACAAGTTGCATAATTAATAGCAAGAGCTTTTAACTTTTGATCAGAAGAACCACTCATTGAAAAACTATCATCACAAAGAATACCAATGTACTTATAATTAAAAGGAAGAGTTTTAGCTGCTACAGTAGCTTTGCTATTAATAGCTCCTTTAACTTTAGAATCAAATCCCATTTTAAAACCATAAACAAATAATTCTACTAATGGTTGTTTAATAGGATCCCACTCAACTTTAACATCAGACTTTTTTGCTTGGTTTTGAACTAACCTTTTCTCCTTAACAGTCATTGATTTTTCAGCAACCTTTAGAGTTTCTGCTTTATCAACCTTAGGATGAAATGTTGTTCTAATCCCTTCAATAACTTCTTTTGGAAGTCCCTCAGCCTCTTTAAAATCATGTCTTGCATTATAATATTTTTTAAACAAAGGAGCAACATATCTAGTTGGTTCCAAAGCTTCAAATACAAAAGCAATACATTCTTGAACCAAAGCAGTGTTAGAAGTAACCAAATACTTTGTAATGTTTTGATTTAAAATAGAAAATTCTTTTTCTGTTTTATTGGTTTTCCAAAGAATTTTTTCTATAACACTTGCCATTCTTTTTCCCCAACAATGAATTAAAACATTTTTTAATTTCTTTCTGTACTTAACTGACCACCATTCAAGGCTGCTGGAGTTAAGGATAAAAGGAAGAACTGTTTTTCTCATTCTTGCATTGTTAATTTTTGTTGTTGAAAAAGAATTAAACAAATTTAGCATTCTGTTTGGAGGTAAAGTCGATACTAAATGATCAATTATTTTTCTTTCATGATCAACTGTAAGTATTGGTTTATCATCTTCATTCCATTGCGCAGCAAGCAATCTGGACACTGAAAACATTTTTGTAGTATCAGTTGTTCCTGGAAGACATGCAATACAACCGTATAGACTTCTATCAAGTGAGAATAATGCATTATGCACTTTAGCTCTGGACAATTGAATATCTTCAATTGTATTGTAGTGGGTGGCACGATTCATATCAGTACCAAATAATGACATACTTGACTCAAGGATTTTATCAACTCCTTTAGTCACAACAAATTTCTTTTCAATAACTTTCGGTAAATTAACCATCTTTCATTCCTTTCACGTTTAAAATAAATGATTCGTTCCTTTGTCTACAAAAAAATAAACGACACTACAAAAGTAATGTCGTTTATTTTTAAAAATATAAGGGACAGATTCTAAGTTGACTGCTCAGCTTACTGTCTACTATGTTATAATAATTGTCAAATTACTATATGGATAGTCTCCATTATTTATTTATTTGTATTTTAATTAAGGATTTAATATACCTACGCGCGCGGGGAAAAAGGCCAATCGGGATCGCCGCACCGAGAGGTAATTAATGCAACTCGAATGCATGGTGCCCGATGCCAAAGATATATTATAAATCCAAAATCCAAAATAGCCATTTTTTGTTTCACATAATGGCAAACCTTATAAACTTTATTTAAGGGAGTCAGCAATTTAAAAGATATTTATAAAACCTGTTTTTGAAACAAGCGACTTAACCAGTTTGTCTTATTAAGCGATCAATGGTGCTTAATATAGGACTCGAACCTATACTTTTCTGTAATATCTTTTCGTTCTGACTCATGTTTTTAAAATAAGAGTTAGTAATATAAAAAATATTTAATATGTTATGTAATATTTTTTAGTTCTAACTCATAATATTGTAATGGGGTAATTTAAAAATAATTGGTGTAATTACGCGCCTATACCAGTTCGGCTAATCACCCATAGAATATGGTGGGTGATGATGGATTCGAACCATCAATGTCGTCCTTCTATTGGAATACTGTAATTATTTTCCGTTCCCCATAAATTAATTAGGTAGAATTTTAGTTTTAGATTTTTGAAATTAAAGTTATATTTTAAAAAGGAAGGTGATAAAATATAATTACAAGTAACTAAAATTCTACCCAAAACAAATTCGTTCTTCTATATTGGTACCCTTCACAGGAATCGAACCTATCTTTACAATGATCAACTTGTAAACAAAGACACACTCTGACCAATTTCCATAAAATTCACTCGAGGTTACTTTATGGCTCCTTGATGTTTACGTTCTTTAAAGGGCTTAAAAATATACGAGAGTAATATAAAGATAATTGTTGATTAAATCTCTACCAACTGAGTTAATTTCCCTTGTGGGGAAATATCGGACTCGAACCGATGACCTTTACATTTCAAGTGTAATATATCTGTAATCATCTTTCGTTCTCTCGATTATAATTTTTCAGAAGTAATATTAAAATAATTTTGAATAGTTTTATTTTCGCCATAAATTTATCTGTAATTATTTTACGTTCTTCTGATATTAATTTTCATTTAAATAGATTGAGTAATTTTAGAGTTATATTTTATTAAAAACACTCGGACTTGAACCGAGACTCTGTGGTTTGAATTACCAATGCTTAGCCATTAAGCTTTATTCTTCTGAAATAGCTCTGACGTTCTCAATCCATTTAAATAAAAACTAACAATTGTGTCATATTATATTATACATATTAATATATATAACTATTAGTTTTTATAATGAATATTTTTTTAGAACCATCTATTCATCTTTTAGAATTGGTGGAGCTTAGGGGAATCGAACCCCTATCTTCTGATTGCAAGTCAGAGATAATCCCGTTATACTAAAGCCCCATTTTTATTTTATCCTGCGCATCCTTTTATATATATATTTGAATTAGAAGTTAATCCAGTAAAAGCTATATGAGGACCTGTTGAAATATCTAGGTTCTCATCTAGAATATAATAACTTTGTCCATATTGTGTACTAGCATCAACATATTGCATTAAGAATGTTCCATCTGGCAATGCAATAAAATCAACGACTTCATTACTAGCTAGAATTAATTTATCATCCACTTCTAAAGTTTCATCATCTTTTAATATACTTCCTCGTATATCTCCAGTAGCTGAGGTAAACAACATAGCAACTTTGTCATCCCATGTTGATAGTTTAGTTGTATATACATAATTTACAGCTCTACCAATATCAACATAATCAGCAATTTCGCTTAAATCTGTTGGATCATAAACAAAACAATATCCGTTACTTGCATCAAACATAATGATTCCGCCAGATATACTACCTACACCTCCAGCTGGTATTTGAAATGCTGGACTTGGTTCGTTGCTTCCTTCTACAGTTAATCTAGTTTGTCTAACAGTACCATTAGCATTCCATATACTAGCACGTTGCCCAGTACCTGAACCATATTTCCATTTACAACAAAACCCTCCATCTTCTAAAGCATTTATAGAAAATGAATCTTCATCCTCAGCATCACCTGTTGTAGTATCTGCATTAGTTACACCTTGTACTAATCCACCTGATGGACTAAGAATAATAAAATATGGATTTTCGTCATCATAATCAACCCAATATGCAACAATATTTCCATTGTTTAAAACACATATATCTGCATATTCATATGCTATATTAGGTGTTTCATAAGACCAATCTAGAGTAGTAGTTCCAGCTAAAAAACATTTAATTGTTATATAATAATTGTCTTCTTCCATCCCAATAACAGCAACTCGTTTATCTTGTAACATAGCAGAACGATAAGCATAAATAAAATCAGGACTTAAATCTGACTGAGATGCTGGGGTTTCTAGTACTACTCCAGCTTGAGCTGAACCTCCACCTTCATTATACATCAAAAATGTATAATTACTTGCTTGTTTTTTTACTGCAAATGTAATACTAGCCATTAAAATGCCTCCTAAAATATTTATCTATTTTGTTTTATAGCTTTTCGAGCAGCTTGTTTTTTTTCTTTTCTTTTTTGTTTAGCAATTTTTCTTTTTTTGTTTTTTTCAGATCTATTCTCAGCTATATATCTAGTGTGAGAAGGAGATCTTTTGCTTCTACCATGTTTTTTACTTTTTTTGCTTTCAGCCATGTTCGTATTCCTTATTTATTAGCCTAATAAATTTTAGACTAACTTAGAACACAGCATCCTTATAAATTATTTTCATTTTATTCTACTCCATAGTATCTTGCTCTATTTTTAGATGAATTAGAAGCTATTTTCTTTGCAGATTCCATTTCATCATTTACTATTTTTTTAATTTTATGTTTATATTTATTATATCTTTTGACCCATTTATTGAGTTCTTTATTTAATTTTATTAACATTTTTCTTTTTTCTTCTGGGTCAATTTTATTATATTTCTTTACATTGTTTATCTCTTGTGCTATTTGATTTATTACTGGTTTGCATGCATTAAGATAACATCTATTAAAACATAATCTATCATTATTACATTGAGCTTTACATATGTCAGTATTTTTTCTATAACCAGCATATAAAACAAAACCAATAGGAACTCCCAGCAAACCACCTGTTAATGATGAAGCAGCTACACCTGTTATATAAGCAGCTAATCCAACAACTCCATATCGTTTTAATTTTTCCCAATATGATTCAAATTTTCTCATTTTACCAGAGTATCTTTTTTCATTTAATATCCATTCAGCTTCTGTTAAAATTTCCCCTGAATCTTTTAGATAATTTTCATATAATATTTTATTATCCATAACATAACCTTTTTATAATATGTTCATAAAATTATTCTTTAGAATCATCTGTTGGATATATTTTATCAACTAGATTTTTATTAAATTTTGATTGTACATCTATTGTATCTTGTAATTGTTTTATTAGTTTATCTGAATTATTATTATTATTATTTGGATTTATTAATCCTCTTGATGATGCTTGATATTCATCATAGTCACCATCTCCATCACCCTCTCCACCATATCCTCGTCTTTCTATAATTGAATGACCGACCTTACTTCCAAATAAAGCAGTAAACCAAGCTGCATCTCCAGTTGAAAAATGTTGTAACATCATAGATTTAAATGATATCCAACACCAAGTTGCTATAATTCCTAATACACAAATTATCCATATCAATCTTGCTGGACTTACTTTTCCATTTTCATCTTGGACTACTCCAGATTTAATATGTTCTGGAGGTAATGGTTTTTTCTTTTCATAAAAGTTTTGTACTATTTTACCACTAAACAATGATGTAAACCATAAAGCATCACCACCAGTTACATGTTGTAAAGTACCAGTTAAAATTGACAAAAGTATCCATGTTCCTACAATTGTTATCAATGATAAAAACCAAACTAAATTCATTGAAGAACCATTACCTTCACCATCTTCAAATATACCACTCATATCATATCTCCTTATATAGGATTTATAATATGTTCTATGTTATTTTAAAAGTAATAGATATTCTGGTTTAACCATTTCTTTAATAGTTTCTTTAACCATTCCTTCATAAAATAACCAATAACTAAAGTCTTTTGCTAAAACAAACATTCCCCAAGAAATCAAACAAACTATAATAATTCCTATAATCATTAATGTAGTATCATAGTATTTTTCCATTTTTATTTCTCCTATACACATTGTAAATGGTGGGTTCGGTGAGATTCGAACTCACGTGGGAGCTGACGCTCTCTCCAGATTAAAAGTCTGGTACCATCGACCAACTAGGTGACGAACCCTCTCATGGTGCAACTGGTTGGAATTGAACCAACGACGCCGAGATTTTCAGTCTCGCGCTCTACCGATCTGAGCTACAGCTGCAAAAACTTCATTATTTATTTCTATTAAATATTAGATACTTTGTTTCCATGTTTAAAACCAATTTTAATTTGAGTTTTATCTTTTATATTTTCTAATACAACATAATCATATTCAATTTTAATAAGTTTATATGTTGTATCTTTAATAATTTCGCCTGGTTGATAAACATGTTTATTTATTTCTGCATAACCTTCCATATCATATACTGTTTTTACAAATCCAGTATATTCAAAATTTTGAGCAAATGCTAAACTTAAACTTACACTTATAAACAATGTTATCATTACAATTATTTTCTTCATTCTTATTTCCTTTTTTTTTAATGGTAGCCCCACCAGGACTCGAACCTGGGACCTCTTCCTTGTAAGGGAAGCGCGCTACGCAACTGTGCTATGGGGCCATGGTAGCAGTAGAAAGATTCGAACTTTCATTAATCGGTTATCAGCCGACCGTTCTACCTTTGAACTATACCGCTATGATTTTATGCTTTTAAAAATAGAAGTTTTATAAGTGTTCCATCTTTTTGTTTAATGATTATATAATTTTTATCAATATAAATAATTGACTCTCCAGTTTTTAGAATATTATTTAACTCATAAATATAACCATCAACAATAATCAATTTACTATCATTAGTTTCAACATAACCATTATAAATAGTAGCACCAGCAAATAATGGAACTACACTAAAACAAATAATTGTTAATATGATAATAAATTTTTTAATCACTTTTTCACTCCTTCTTTCTCTTTTAATTCTTTTTTTATTCTATCACATCTATCATTCATGCGATCAACAGCACCTGATCTAATATCCATCAAACTATTTCTTTGTCTCATTAAATCAGCTGAACGACTTAGTAATCTATATTCTATTTTTTCATAAGTATAAAGAATATCTTTTCTTGAACGTATTACTTTAAATTCTTTTTCAGGATCTAAATGAGAGGAATAAGGACCATCAGATGGACAATTAATATCATATATTGAATAGGCAGGTTTATCTTCATAAAAACTTTTTAATTTTCTACCTCTTTTATTATCTTCAAATGTTGTTGATTCAATTATACCCATATCATTACCATCATTATTATGTTCCCACTTTCTTGCTCTAACACAATCACCTGATTTCAAATTTTTACCCAATACTATTTCATCTGGATGTTCATAATCAATTGGCATTATTCATTCTCCTGTTCTTTTTTAAAGTCAATAGCAAATTGTTCTACCTTATCTCTACCTTCTTCAAGAGCTGTAATGAAAGAGTTTAAATGATCTATACCTTCAATGATAAATGAACCTTCATGTTCAGTATAACCTTTAAAAATAATTTGTGTAGCCATTTTAATTCTTAACCACCATCTTTGCCACCACCATTTTTTTTGATAGTAATCAGCCCACATAATAGTTTTATAAAATTCAACATCAATATTTCCAAAATCTTTATCAAATGAAAGATCAATTAATGAATCACATTCACCACCACCACATGAGCAATTAACCTTATACCACACACTAGTGCCTTTCCATTCTTTAATTTTTGATACACCTGTTGAAGTTTTATCTTTTCCCGCCATGATTTAAATACTCCCTTGTATCATCAACTGTTAATCTTCTTGATTCCATAATTATTGGTATTTCCATAACAGGTATCTCACATATTGTTTCACCATATTCAATTTCACTCCAGACACCTGCTCCAATTTTACCTCCAGGAAAACTTCTAAAAACAACTAAATCACAATCTCCAACTCTATCTAGAAACCACTGCATTCCAAATTCTTTATATTTTTTTGTATCATGTTTGGAGTTAGGATTATAAATTTCTGCTTCCGGCCATAAGAAATTTAAGAATGCTAAATCTCTTTCTTCTTGTGGAGTATTATATAATGTTATTGGATGTGCATAATAAATTTTCTTTATTTTATTCATTGTATATTCACCTTTAAATCATCTAAAGCTTTTTCTAAATCATCATCTTCAATATAATAAGGATCACCACTAATAGCTAAAGCATTCATTATTAATTGAGGTAATCGCCAATCTGGATTTTTCTTCCAGATATATTCTACAGTTGCTAACATTCTTTTAATTCTCTTTGGATCTCTCATGTTTTCCTTTTAAAAAATGGTCAGGGGTTCCGGGATTGAACCGAACTATCGCATGGCTCCAGACCATACTTGTCTCCTTGATCGACCCCCGATTGTTTAAATTATTGGTTTAAAATATTCTTCTATATGATCATTCATATTTTCTAAATCTTCACTTTCCATGTATTCTAACATACATTTCTTACAATATAAACCTCCAAATTCATCTACATATTTAGCTTCTTCTGAACAATCTGTTGTTATACAAATAGATTTATAATTCGCCTTTAAAATTATTTTTGGATCTTTCATAATTCACCTTTTATAAATGGTCGGGAAAACAGGAATCGGACCTGCGACCCCTCCGCCCCAAACGGAGTGCTCTACCAGACTGAGCTATTTCCCGATTATTTAAACCAACTTTGAACTATATTTTTTATTAGTATTGGATTAGCTGCTTCACCAAAATGTTTTTTAGTGATACCAATAGCCTGCATATTATTTTTTAATTTACTAAAGTCAATATTTTCTGAAATCCAATCTATGATTTTATCTTCAGTTATTTCCTTAGGTAAATAAGATGAAGCAATACCAATTTCCATGCTAGTTAATTTATCACCCATTTCTTCAATTTTTTCTTTTTGTAAATTATTCAATTCTTTTGCTGATAATCCATCAACCATAGAACCAGACAAAATATGTTGACTATATAACTCTCTTATTTTTTCTATTGCTACATATTTTTTAAGTAGTTTAATAACATCATCATCTTTTGCATTATCAGGTTTAATACCAAGTTCAGGAAACATTGAAATAATAGATCTAACTACATTTTTAACTGCTATACTAACTTCATACATTGTGCCAGTTTTAGTATTAGCTTTTCTATATTCAATTTCTCGTTTCATTGCCAGTTTTAAATCACTTTTCATTTCTTTTAATAATTCAGACATATTTTTCCTTTCTCTTTATCATCCATTATTAAATAATAGGTTTATATATATTAATAATCGAGATAGATAGATTTAATTTTTTTGTTCTTTTTTTGTGGGGTGATCGTGGGAATCGAACCCAGTCACAAGGGTCACAACCTTGCAAGCTTCTACCAATCAGCAACGCGACCACATCAAAATTATTTTAATACTTCAAACATTCTAACATCATTCATATAAAAAAATTCATTAGATAACCAAAAATTATTAGTTTCTAAATCAACTATAACACATCTTCATCATCTTCAACATATTTACATAAATGAGGATAAGTTATAATGTCAGGAAATTCTTCTATATTAGTTTCATCTCTACATATACTCACAACTAAATATTTTTTCACATTACCACCTCAATTCAAAACCAAATGTCCAAAATAAAATATCAATTTCTAAAAAAAAATTTGAAATTTTACCTTTAATGATATAATTATTTCCTATTCCTATACCTACACCTACACAACGAGGTCTATACATAATATCAACTAAAAAATTTTTATGATCAATTATTTTAATCATTTATCAATACCTGTTGCTAAATCATTAAGATATGAAAAAGCATCATCCATTGTTTCAAATACTAAATCTGCACATTCTAAAATAAAACAATGTTGATGAATATTACCCTCTTCCATAACCACAAGTGTATGTTTTTTAAGTTCATCTGCCCATGCTATTTCCATGCAAGTTCCTATTGAAACTATTCCGTTGCATTGAGTCATGTCAGCTAACACAATATCTGATTGACCAACCATCCACCTATCTCGTTCTTTGATAGCATGATTGGTCGATAATGGATGATCATTATATCCATGTTTTTTAAATTCCAATTCATTTCTTAGATATTGTTTACCTGTCATTGGACATAAAACATTATAACCCATTAGCTCTAGTCTTGACACTTGTTCAGCAAATCGACCTACTACTACTTCATAACTCTGTCCTGATACTGGACCCGCTGTATAAATTTTCATTTTTAACCTTTTAAATAAATTCTCTTATATTCTCTCAATACTTTACTTAAATACATATATGTTAGTCTGTTAATGTTATGACCTTCTGTATTTTGAGTATTACCTGCTATATTTAAAATAGAAGGTTTAACCAAAACTAAAAATTCAATAACTTCTTGAATTTCTTTTGGGTTTAAAAGATCAATATCAATCCATGGTTTTTTAAAATGATTGATAGCATCCATTGTGCATTTTTCACCTGGTGTTTCAAAATTTACTGCAAGCCTTATTGTAGCATTGGAGTCTCGAACATTCTCCCAAGTTCTACCTTTATAACTTTCTTTTGATTCTTTTAAATTATAACTTTCATGGAGGGATTTTTGCGGTCCATCAGATGTCATAAAATCTTTTGGCGCCCATCCACTAGTTTTAAAATTTAAATCTTTAGCTATTCTTAATCCAGCTAAGTCAGCTCCTGTTTGTCCACCCGAAATAATAATCATTGTTTCACCTGTTATTTCACTTGTTGTTGTTTGGTGCAAGGAGAGGGAGTCGAACCCCCACAGCCGAAGCCACTGATTTACAGTCAGCTAGTCTCACCACATGACTCGTGTCCTTGCATATGAAATTAATAATGAGTGGTGGCCGATCTCTGTTCAAAAGTGACTGCTTTTTTTAACGACTTTGTCAACAGTTAACGGTAGTCTTATATTTTTACCACCACTCATTTTTTTGGTGATCCCAAGGTGAATCGAACTCCTATTGTCAGATTGAAAGTCTGGTGTCCTTCCGTTAGACGATGGGACCAAAATTTTGTTAATTACTTTACATGAATAAATAAAGTATCATTTATAATATGTTCTTTGTATTCGACTTTATCATCAAATAACATCTCTATATCATATTGTTCACATATTCTTGCTTTGGAGCTCCACCAAATAGAATCAGAACAATACCAAGAACCATCTTCATGTTGATACATGTCAACGCCTTGTTTTTTAATCCAATCAACAACAGAAATAATATGCTCAAAATGAATATGTCTATAATATCCACTTTTCCATAATTCTTCTTTTATTTGATCATATGGTGGTCCTGATAAAATTATTATTTCATTCTCAACTTTTAAACTTATTAATAATTTTTGAAATTTTTCAGGATATGCTTCTATAACTCCATGAAAATCAAATGCTATTTTCATTTTTAATCTCCTTTAAATAGAAGCGTTTTCTCTAACTTCATCAAATGTAAATTCTTTGACCAATTTACCATTTTCAAATACTGTTTCAAGAATATTCTTTTTATTTGGGTCTTTTACATTTGTTGTTGTATAACTTGTTCCGTGTGCTCCTTTCACAGCATAAAGATATTGTTTACCTTTTTTAGACATCTTACTGATATCTTTTGGTTTCTTAAAAATATCATACCAAGTGCCAGAACGTTTCTGAGCAGAACATTTAAAAGCAAATCTTTGTGTATCACGATTAACTTTTTGCAATAATCCACCACCCATTCCAAATACAATATTTTCAGCAGACCAACCATCAGCAGTAATAGCATGAAGTATATTTCTAATTCCCATATAGTCAATACCATCACCCCATAGAACTCCAACTTTAGGGTGTAATACTTTATACCCTTTATCATTAGTAGTTGATCCGAATACTTTATCAAGCAATTCAAAAACTCTTAATGTTGTTGGAACAGGTTCTCCTGAGTCGGGTCTAAAAACAAATTTTCCTTCTCTGGAAATAATATCCATTCTGTTATTAAAAGCAATTTGATCAATAAACCTTTCATAATCATAACTATCAATAACAACACTTAAAATTCCAGTAGGGTAATCTTTTATTAATTGTTTTACTACCTTATGTTCTTCATCAGGTCCTAATGAAGTCATTATACTATGTTCTGTAGCAGGTACTGAAAATGCACAAACACCAGAATCATAATATTCTTTTGCAAATTCAATTGCTCTTATAGTATCAGTTCCTTGAAAATTTATTAAATGTCCTGCTCCGCAAATACCAGCACTTTCAATAGAACTAATTCCTCTAAAACCAAAATCATGAAGCATAAAGTCAAGACCATCCATATTAGTGGATGTTGTTTCAAGATAATGTTTGCATAAAATTTTTACTTCTCTAGATAAAGTTGCTACTGTACTTGAACTCCACACATGGGTTAGAAAAGTTTCAAGGTAATTTGTTAACCAACCCACTCTTGGATCAGTATTTCTAACTGTCATCAAAACATTGTTTGTGGGAATTGATAAACCTTCAGGTACAGCTTTAATTTTTACAGGTAATAATCCTTTATATTTCTCAAGGATATAATCCCATCCTTCTATATTAAAAGAACCAGGTCCAAGATGAACATCCATCATTGCTTTAGCATCATCAATTTTTTCTCTTGTAACCTGAACTCCTGTGAGATATTCTTTAATAAGATATTGTAATCCAAAGAATAATGTTTTATTAAATTTTGCTCCTTTTCTAGATTCAAAATAAGAATAAACAATTTCAGTATCTTTGGGATACATATTGTAATGACCAATTTTATAACTGTCTGTTAACGTACAAATATTATGTTCCATTTTAATACTCCTTATCAATAATAGGATTTAAAAGTTTGTTAGATTAGTAAAACCTAACATGTTAGCTAATGGGATATGCTCTTTAACTAATTGCTCAGTTGAAAATACTTCAACTCTAAACCATCTTAGTTCCTCGATATCATCCCTTGCTTCTGGTTTCCCAGAAACTATTTTAGCTGAGAATAAAATTGTAGTGATATCAGACTTTTCACTTGTATGTCTCCAATCACTAACAACATGACTGCCTTCATATGAATCAATTTCTAATTCAAGACTAGTTTCTTCTAATCCTTCACGAATAGCTGCATCTTCATATGTTTCTCCTGCATCTACATGTCCACCAACAAATCTATACAAAGATTCATTGGGTTTTCTTGCTAACAAGATTTTTGTTTTCTTATCATCAAAAATTGCAATATCAACACAAGGTGTGGCGTTTACATATTGGTTCATTGTTGCCCAAATAACACCAGCTCTAAATTCAGCACTTGCACGTACTTTATTAGAGATACCTTTACGTATGATAGTTCCACTAGTAAATGAGTTTTGCTCCAACTCAAGACAATTAAACTTTCCATAATAATGTTTTATAAAAGAATCTCTCCCACCATATAAAGTTACAGTTTGATTAGCTCCTTTAATATCAGATATCATTTCATCTAATTTTTTAGACCATTGAGAATCTGAACTCATGTCCTTTACATAAAGAACATTAACACTTGGAAATTCCTCCAATATCATTTGCTTTCTTGATTCAAAATCTAGTGGATTATTAATTGTACATTTAATTGGACTTAACCCCAAGAAGATTATAACTTTAGCATGTTTGTCAACAACTGTTTTAATTAACTCAATGTGACCAACATGTAATTTATCTACTTGAAATCTTCCAACGATTGCTCCCACATCAGTAACTGGGTCAGTACTAGCATTCAACTTTATTTCCTCCATTGTTAAAATTAAACACAACAAATAGTTTATTGTGTTATGTATATTAATATATATAGTTTAACAATTATAACTATAATATTAAAAATTAAGATAGTGGCTGCTTAATGCAAGGGGAAGGAATCCTCTATTTAACTAACGTAGCATTTCAGCAGTATCCTATTGCTATTTTTACCACTATCTTTTAAAACATGCCCGACTTAACCTAATTTTACTAACCAATAGTCACTAGTATATCCTGTCAGATCTCACTTTCCTTATATATAACCCTCAGTGGGTGGAGTGTACAGGTTAAGTCAGAATTCTTTGGTGTATGGAGATGGATTTAAACCACCACAGCTATAAGCAGAGCGTACGTTCTCTTGAGCTCATCAATGCTCAGTCCATACATATTACATGGTGCCAAGTATGGGAGTCGAACCCACCTTTCCAGACGTATGAGATCTAGTTATTCTCCAATGATCCTTGGCACGTTTTTTGGTAGCGCGGGGAGGACTCGAACCTCCGTCTCCACATGGAGTCTGGCTTATGAGACCAGTCAGTTAGCCGCTACTTAACCGCGCAATCAATTTAAATTTGGGCGTTTCTTTTTTTATATCAAAGGGAGAAATGCTAAGAACCCTCGTTAGATTAATTTTTTATTGTGTAGGAGAAAGTAATCTACGAAGTAAAACTCCTCATTTATGATGAACGTTATAGGAGTCGAACCTATAATAAATATCATTGAGTGTGCACTTTAACCCGACTCAACCCTTCTTCGATATCTAGGTTTTTATTGATATCGTAAGTGATACTTACAACAACCTGCGTTACGTTCATGTTTTCTGGTACCCGCAGATGGATTCGAACCATCAAGGATTCTGGAATATTTTTTTAATTATCTCAATGCGCATCAAAATAGCTAAAAAAAAAATTCTACCTATACAATCTTTCATCTACTTTTATGTACACTATTATAGAATACTATGATTATAATGCATATACCAATTTCGCCATGCGGGTATAAAATTTGGTGGGCAGGGGTGGAATTGAACCACCGACTTCTTAACCATTCGATCAAGACCTCTTACAACTGAGATACCTGCCCTTAAATTTTGATGGATAGGGATGGATTTGAACCATCGACTTCCTATGAGTTGCACAGGGTCTCTAACACTGAGATACCTATCCATATACTGTTACCCACGAGGACTCGACCCTCACTAATAAATTAGTTGTTCCACCAATTGAACAATGGGAGATTATTTGTCGGTGTAGGTAGGTCGTTAATCTACTTCAGAAGCTACTAACTCCTATAATACTTTATACTACTACACCATATATTTTGGCGGTGAGTACAGGACTTGAACCTGCAAAGCTATAAAGCCCGATTGGTTAGCAACCAATTCCAATACCGATTATGGGAACTCACCTTTATTTATCCTTTAATATATGTTCTATTTGTTTTAAATTGTTTCTTAAATTATGGAGCCCATGAGAGGAATCGAACCTCCAACCCCCTGCTTACAAGGCAGGTGCTCTTCCATTTGTAGCTACACAGGCATTAAATATAGGTATTTCTATATAATTATATAAAAATACCTATAAAATATATTTGGCTGCTAGGGCGGGACTTGAACCCGCATATGTCACGCATTAACAGTGCGCCGCTTCACCAATTGAGCCACCTAGCAATAATTTTTTATAAAATTTTGTACATATTCATCAACACATTCTTTTATATAATACATATTCTCAACTGTACTATGTATATAAATATGATGTGTTGGACATAAAGGAACTAAATTTCTTGGATCATCATTTGTATTATCATGATCATAATGATGTGCAGCTACTACTATTTTTTCTTCACATATTATACATTTTTTTCCATGATGTTTAAAACATATATCAGTATATTTAATTGGATTATAACTACCATACATTTCTTTAACCCAACTCATATCTCTATTTGCTCTTATATTATCATATTTATCTCTAAAATATATTTGTCCACATTGTTGAGAACATGTAGTTGCTAATTTATCTTTTACTGGGTTTTTACATACAGGACATGAATTTAAATTTTTAGGATTTAAATAACATGATCTTATATGTTTTTTATATCCACCACCTTTATTAGAAAATTCTTTATTACAAAATTTACAAAATGATTTAGAATACTCTCTTCGTATATTATTTTCTTTTTCAAATTCTCTTGATTTAATAACACCAAGTCTATTTTTATTTCTAATTTCTGGACAAGAATTAAAATGTTCAGAACAGCAATATTTACCATTATTTAAAACGTATCCTGATTCTTGACCACAACCATAATCACATAACATATTATATCCTTTTTATAATATGTTCTTATGGCTAGCATTAATGGCTAGATTAACAGTTATACGTGGCGGTCACGACGAGATTCGAACTCGCTCTAAAAGATCGATAATCTTCTGTGCTACCTTTAACACTACGCAACCGGAATAAACTCGTGCTCATGTAATTTTTTTATTGTTGTTATTAAGAGGGTTGTGTCTGAGCTTATTCCCTCTTTTTAAT
>Ga0164315_10000581_pt1 | contig 25769 bp, 24 predicted proteins | sample GuaBasSedimGuay6_FD_113737 | JGI IMG/M metagenome (GOLD analysis project Ga0164315, IMG submission 113737) | Subseafloor sediment microbial communities from Guaymas Basin, Gulf of California, Mexico - Guay6, Core 4569-2, 0-3 cm | ecosystem: Environmental > Aquatic > Marine > Hydrothermal vents... | reverse complement strand
TTGAGAAGGGAGGGTTAACCATGATACGAAAGGCCTTTTTCCCAGGGTGTTATATACAGGGGAAGGATATTCTCCGAAATCTCGGGGAAATTGAAGAACTTAAAAAGAAAAGAGTTTTTCTTCTCGCTACGAACAAGGCCGTTAAGAGCATTGTTCCGGAAAACCTTTCAACCTGGAAAAGTATATGCGAAATCAACTATGAGAAATTCAGTGGTGCGTGCACCTGGGATGAGATCAACAGGGTGCTCGAGATAGCAAGAGATGGCGTCTATGATTTCATCATCGGCATGGGGGGTGGGAAGACCATTGACACCGCCAGGGTGGTTGCCAGACAATTGGGTGTCAAGTATATTGCAGCGCCTACCATCGCCGCTACAGACGCACCCACCGCAAGTGCTTGTGTCGTCTACAGTAACGAAGGTTCTGTTGTCGACTATTTCATCACAAGCAATCCCGATTATGTTCTGGTTGATACGAGGATCATTGCTGAAGCACCGGCAAGGTTTCTTGTTTCCGGAATGGGCGACGCTCTTGCAACATGGTTTGAAGCGGAGACCTGTGATCGATCTAATTTCCGAAACATATGCGGCGGGTTCAATCTCAGGGCCATCATGTCCCTTGCCGAAGCGTGCTACAAGACCCTTTTAACATACGGCAGCACAGCCAAGATCGCTTGTGAAAACAATGTGGTAAGTCCAGCGCTTGAGTGCATTGTAGAAGCCAATACCCTTCTCAGCGGCCTTGGTTTCGAATCAGGTGGTCTCTCAACCGCACACGGCATTCATGACTGTCTCTGCAATCTGGAAGGCACGCACGCATATTATCACGGCGAAAAAGTGGCATTCGGTACCCTGGCCGGGTTATTCCTTGAAACCAGACCACAGCCGTTGGTAGACGAAGTGTACGCATTCTGCAGATCAGTCGGGCTGCCGACCACATTGGCGCAGATCGGTCTGGAGGGCGTTACAGACAGGGAATTGGATGCAGCCATTCATCCGGTATTTGATAACAAACAAAGTTATTTGCACAACGTGAGATTCGATTTGACACCCGAAGGGATCGTAGAGGCCATCCGGATGGCAGATGCGCTTGGTCGTCACTTGGGTTAACAATCTTGCATTGATAATAGCTCCCGTAGCACCTTGGGAACAACCAAGGCATATCGGCAATATTTTCTTAACTTCCAATTAGTAAGATGATCTATCATCGGTTCCAGCCGAGGTGACAATTGCTATCTGTCCATATTGTAAGGAGACCTAAATTGAAGAAATTAATAGCTGTATGTTTGGCATCCCTCTTCATCTTTTGCTGTTCCGATCAGATGGCAAAACTTCCTGATTATTGGGAGTATGTACCGGGAAAATGGGTTGCATTCAAGGAAAACATTGAACTTGAATGGAAATATGACGAATCAAAAGTTGATAAATTTAAGATAGATAAATCAAAAGTGGTACTTAAGGATGATGATATAAGGGAAATAATAAAATTGATTAGGAAGAAGGATGTCGATGGGTTAGTTGCCAAGGAGATCTCATTAAGAAGTAAGCTTAAATTCGATGAAAAAATGGAGAATTATAATTCGGCAGAAGAAATGAATTTTATGGATAAGAAAGAACCAATTCCGACTTTTGGTGAGATACATTATTATAGTATAAGTGCAATAAAAAAATACTCTACTTCAGTACCTGCAGGACTTAGTGTCATTTTATTGGACAGATCCAAATGACAAATGTGCAATGATAAAGATTAGAATTATCTATCGGCAGACGGAGAAATGAGTAATATAATGACAAATTCGACAACTCTGTTTTCTTTTGATTTTAGTGGTAAAGTTGAAACCATTTCTTACGATGGCAGTTTCCCTGGTGATCGTCCAATCAAAATCTGATAACGCACTTGAAAAGATGAGGGTTACCTACCGGTTTTGATAAAAGGCCATATTTTACTATTTAACGTCAAAACAATGAACATCTACCTTAGGAAGTCCATATTTAATAAATTTAGCCTCTGTATCCTTTGTCACATTGTTCTCTTTGTCCTTTTTTAGATAAAAAGTATTAACCACCATATCTCCGTTTTTAAGAGATATGAACGGATTTTTACTTAAAAAATCCTGAGCGAAATTACTTTGCCTATGTTGTTTGATGAGAAAATAGAAGGTTTTTGAATAATCATCGACTTTCATGTTCCAGTTTCTTAGTTTGTAGTTTAATACACCATCCGATAAAAAAGGCCGCGACCCTCCAAGACTTAGCTTCTTGATCCCTTTGGAACGACAGTAGTTTATTGTATTGAAGTAAAGCGCACTGATCGCACCTTGTTCAACCCAGCGAAAATCGCCATCCCTTACACCCAGTTCGTAAGCTACTGTATTATCGTCCTTATAACAAATCATTGTGCCAGCAATACGTTGAGACTCCTTAATTACAAATAATATTTCGCTACCATTTACAAATTGCCCTTTCAGACGATTATAACTCATATCTATAGCGCACTCTCCGTATCTTTTATATATGTACGGCTGATACATTTTATAATAAAACTCCTCAAACAATAAGGGATCTGATGATACTTCAACTTCAAAATGACCGTTTTTGACTTTCCTCAAGTTTCTTTTAGCACTTTTATTATTTCTCAGTTGCGCATCAAAATCCGCGGTTAAATCCACACTGCCAAATACCCAGGTTGGGACACAGAACATCCTTTTTGATCGAATAAATTTGTCGCTCTTCCAACCGGTCTGGATTACACTAAATGAGCAGGTTTTATGTATCTTTCTTTTTGGAAACAGTACTTGCCATAACCAGTGGCGCCCTATAAGCCGCTGGGTATAATCATTAAAAAATAGCCTGCTTATATAGTGCATTTCTTGGGTATTGCCGATAAACAGGACGGAATTGTTATTCAGATCATTTGCATCGACTGCTTCCAGGAGCCATACTTCTTTTCTAAGTATCGAAAACACTCTTTCCATGATGTGTATGATTCGACTCTTCAGGCTATTACAAATGTCAATTAAACAATTGATCCATTTAAGTGAATTTGTCATTTGAAGTGACCTAATATTCATATCCAAAACCTTTTATAAAAAGTTAAACTGTATAGAAAGTGATCAACCTCCAAACTTTAATGCAAAAAAGGGGCCAAAATTGCTGGAGATAATTGGGGAAAAAGCTGGTCTTTCAGTGTAAGAACGTGTTGACAGGCCCCAAAGGCAATTAATCCCGAGGTAGATAATTCAAACATATGAATCATCTATGGATCCTATTGCTCAATAAATATGAAATTAACTACACAAATAAAAAGGTCATTTCTTTCGGTAAAGAACAAAATCCCTACCTGATACTCTACCATTATCAAATAGGCAGGGCCAATTATGGCCCTGCCTTCTTTATTTGCCTGAATGCTCCAACGAATCACCACTCCTCGGTATGTTTCAACACGTCGTTGCATTTTCTGAATCAGAAAATCTTCATTGATCAAGCATAATAACCCACGAACTCTCCGCACCGATCATTGAAAAATTCCATCGCTTCACTAACGGTATCAAAGATTATCCAGTCATGCCGTATGGTCTTTTCACCCTGTTTGCGGATCCTTTCGATCTCAGTATTCCCGAAGTATTCAAAATGGTCGTGATATTCAGTGTACAGTTCATGTTTTCGCATTTTGATCCTCTCCTTTGATTGTGTAAAATTACCTTTTATCTGTATGTCTGCACGCAGATTAACACATGTGTTTGACAGATCCGGTCACACTGTTGTAAATTTATTGTTATTTTATTCAACTAAAAGCACTTATCAAAGAAAGGGATACCAAAAAGTGGAAATTAAGCCGAAGAAATTACCGTATTTTAAATGTGGAAAAGGGTTGAGGGAGCGGGTGAATAAATGATGATTCCCAAAATCATAGGCATCATATTTGGCCTTTTGGCAGCGGGAATCTTTGCCTGGAAATTCAAAGAGACTCCACTGTGCCGCCCATGAATCATGCTGCCTTTGGGCTTAGGCGTCGGGTACGCTGTGTATTGGCTGGTTAAGGGAATCGTTTGATGATATTGCTTGGGTTAAGAAATTAAACATGTCGAGCTATGCTGTATGGATCCGAGGTGAATTACACCCCAAGGTTGCATAAACAACATGGCAAGGGAGGAAAGTATGGCATCACTCACAGACCGAATGATGCGGGCAGCAAAACTGGATGTAAGCCTTTATGAAGAGGTCGAGGCGGATAAAGAGGCCATGGGACAAGCCATGACAGTCGTTATTCTTTCCAGTGTTGCAGCAGGAATCGGAACTATCGGCACAATAGGGCTAAAGGGCCTTATTATAGGAACTATTGCTGCTCTAGTAGGCTGGTTTATCTGGGCGTATTTGACATATGCTATTGGGACCAAGTTGTTAGCTGAGCCACAAACAAAAGCGGACTATGGGGAATTACTGCGTACTATCGGTTTCTCCAGTTCTCCTGGAGTGCTTCGATTTTTTGGTATCATCCCCATGCTGGGGAATATCCTAAATTTAATTTGCGGTATCTGGATGCTTGTAGCGATGATCATTGCCGTAAAACAAGCACTTGACTATAAAAGTACTTGGCGGTCAGTTGCTGTTTGCCTTATTGGTTTTATTGTTCAGTTAATTGTTTTTGTTCTGTTTTTTCAGTTGATAGGGGGTTTCGGAGCTTCACAGCCATAGTTTATACCCTGCATGATAAATATTTCCTGTTTTTTGGAGCCTCACCTCAATATAATGCTATGTTGTCAGGGCATATTCCACTGCCGCTTCGGCATGGATAAAAGTGGTGTCAAACAAGGGGATGGGGCTGTCCTGGTCTTTCACGAGCAAACCGATCTCCGTACACCCCAGAATCACACCTTCTGCTCCGGCTGCTTCCAGACGTTTGATAACCGCAATATATTTTCCCTTTGAGATGTCCTTGATCAGACCCAGAACCAGTTCATCAAAAATTACCTGGTGAATCATATCCATGTCCGCATCAATGGGTGTCAACACCTCCAGTCCGTGGTCATGCACCAGCTTTCCCTTATAGAAGTCCTCTTGCATGGTAAACCGCGTCCCCAGCAATCCAATTTTCCTGATACCCCGCGACAGTACGCTCTTTGCGGTGGGATCGGCAATGTGGAGCAGTGGCATGCTGATATGCTGCTGGACAACAGGCGCAACCTTATGCATGGTATTCGTGCATATCAGCAGAAAATCCGCCCCACCCTTCTGGAGACCTCTCGCCGCCTCCCCCAGGAGTCTCCCGGCCTCATCCCATAATCCCCGGTGTTGAAGGCTTTCGATTTCCTGAAAATCCACCGAATACAACAGACATTTAGCGGAATGCAGTCCGCCCAGTCGTTCCTTAACCAACTGATTGATGATCCGATAATATTCCAGGGAAGATTCCCAACTCATGCCGCCCAGCAAACCAATGGTTTTCATTATTGCCGCTCCATGGCAACCTTGCGGTTGCAAACTTTCAGCTGATAGCCCTGCTGAGAAAATTGACCAGATTTTTGGTAAAGAGATAAAGCACCACGAAAAAAGTTAAGGGAAAAATAATGCAGTCAAATACGTATCCGGCGACCAGCTTCAACGTCAGAACAGCCATGTGGCGGGTCCTGTCCTTGAAAAATGTACCGATGAATTGAATACGCTCCTTGGTGCTCTCATATTTTGCCTTGAAATCAAAACCCGGAAAAAGCGATCCTTCGTTGACATCTTCCGGGAAAAACCCCTCGCTCAGGTAACCAGGAGAAAATTCTCTGTGGATGTCTTCAAAACCTGTCTGGGTCTCTTCGATGATCGGCTGTGTGATTCTTTTCGATAAAAATGAGGCCCCGGTAATAGATATGGGGAGGATCACATATAAAATCAAGGTCAGAACAACCAGAAACATAGTCGATTCTCGAACAACCTGGGTCATTCGTTGACAGTCCGCTAAAAACCAGCGAAAAATCAAAAAAACCCCGACCCCCAATAACATCGCCGCCAGGCACCAATGATCGATTAAAGCCACTGCTTCCAGACACATCCGGGTCATCAGCAGGATCGTACCGCCGGCCAATGCTGCTTTCCAGGCTACGTCCACATAATCGTAAACCGCCTGCACAATATCACCGATTTCCAGATTGAATCCGATACCCACTTCAGAGCCTTCGATGATGGCCAGTCCGCTCTTTATACCCGACAACACCAGGAAGCCCGCCAGGCTCCGATCAAAAGCATCATTCAGATAGATAAGGTTGGCATCGGTAATTCTTCCCATGCCGACAGCATCCACCAGGTGGTCTGCATATCCGGAGGCCGCCAAAACAACGGCGCCTATCATGAAAACGATCAACAGGCTTTTCTTGACGTGGTGTATTGTCATTGGCATTTGTGTATAATAGCGGTATCTTGATCTATTGTCAAAATCATAACGCAGATTTCAAGCCTCGACAATCGCTCAACTTATGAGTAAAATAGATATTTCATTTTTTCCTCGAATTTCGGGAGGACGTAACTCGCGCAAGGCCCGATCAGGTTTGTGAAATATCAGGGATAAGTCTATGTTTTCCATTTACTCAGGGGGAACACATACCATGCTGAAGGTGGTTCTCTGGTCTCTCGTGCTATATGCCGGATATTGCCTGCTTCTTTTTCTGGCCCAAAGACACATGCTGTTTCCCCGGTACATGATGCCGTCTTTGATCCAGGAAGAACGTCAGGAAATACCGTCACTGGAAACCCTCTGGATTCAAACGAAGTTTGGAAAAGTGGAGGCATGGTTTTTACCGCCGGCAGAACAATCTGATAATCACCCCGCTCCGCTGGTCATATTTGCCCACGGGAATGCAGAACGTATCGACTTCTGTGTCCAGGAAATGCGCCAATTTTCGCATTGGGGTATCGGGACCTTGCTGGTGGAGTTTCCGGGTTATGGTCGATCCGAAGGATCGCCGTCCCAGGCCGGCATCACAGAAACTTTTGTAGCCGCTTATGATCTCATGACCCGCCGAAAAGATATCGATGCCTCAAGGATTATTCTGTACGGGCGATCCATGGGTGGCGGTGCCGTCTGTTCCTTGTTAAAACATCGTCGGGCTGCAGCACTGATATTGATGTCCACCTTCACGAGTGTCCGTTCGTTTGCATCAAGGTATCTCGTTCCCACTTTTTTGGTTCGCGATCCGTTTGACAACCTTGCTGCTGTACGAACATTTCAGGGCCCGGTATTAATCCTGCACGGAAAGCACGATGAGGTCATTCCCTATGCCCACGGAAAATCCCTTTACCAGGCGTCCCCGAACGCCCGGTTCCTCTCCTATGAATGTGGTCATAACGATTGTCCGCCGGATTGGCCTCAGTTCTGGGAAGATGTGAGAGGGTTTCTCAGGGATGCCGGCCTATTAAACGGATAGGCTATTAGGGGTTCAGCTTGTAGGCTGTTAGGCGCATTTTGCCCTGTAGGCGACATTTAGCCTCCGGCTGTCATTTGTCCTATCGGACGACATTAGCGCTTCGCGCGTCATTTACCCTGCGGGCGTCATTGATAGACATTTGTCCTTCGGACGACATTAGCGCTGCGCGCGACATTTATTGTTACTCATAGCTTTTAACTCGGGACCTGCCTAACACTAAAAACCTAAAACTTAACACCCCAGTTAAGTGCTAACAGTTGAACTTAATACCTAAAACCTAACATCTAAAACGGATTGGTTTCCCCTCCAAACCTCGGACCCTCGAACCCTGCCCTTCTTACTTTGCCACCATCGCCCGCATCATGTCACCGGCATTTTCAGCATGATCTGCAATGGAACCGATAATTTCAGCCAGCCTGACGACATGATAAACGGTAATCGGATCGACATCCATGTTGAATATTTTCGCCTTTATCGTATGTTCCACACGATCGGCTTCCCGTTCCTGTAAACGCAGCGTCCGGATGATATCCTTGACGACAATACGCTGGTCTTCTTTATAGCTATGGAAATATTTCCTGGCTTCCACGATCATTTTGCTCAGTTCATCGATAGGGTCCACCACCGTTTCCACCAGATGGAAAATGTCTTGCTGGATCTCCTTTGGATATTTTTCATCAGGTCTGAGGGAAAGCCAGTCCAGGGCATGCTCCACTGAATCCAATACACTGTCCTGCTCTCTTAAATATCGAAACAGCTGAAATTTATCGATGGGCATGATCGTACCTTTTGGAATATGCCCCCGAATTCTCCGTTTGATGGCATCAGCCTCTCTCTCCATCTCGATAATATCTCCCCGGAGGGAGTCAAAACGGGAACATTGATAAGATATATGGCACTCCACTGCCTCCTGAAATGCCCATGCACAGTCCTTTACAACCTCTGCATGTTCCTGCATTCCGTCAAACGGCGATGTCATGAACATGGATAAGAAAGGTATTCTCATGGCCCCTCTCCTTTAATAAAAGATCCGGATAATTTTATAAATAATCATACTGGTAATGGCTGACGCCGGAACCGTCAGAACCCAGTAGATCATGATCTGAAATATGATCCTGAAATTAACAGCCTCGAGCCCCCGCGCAAGACCGACACCCAGAACCCCACCCACGGCCGCATGGGTCGTAGAAACGGGTAGTCCCAGCTTCGAAGCCAGCAAGACCGTTGTGGCAGCAGCAAAATCGACGGAAAACCCACGGGTATTGGTCAACGTGGTAATCTTGGTTCCGATGGTCGTCATCACCCGCTTCCCGGCCATACCGATACCTAGGGCAATACCGACACCACCAAACATTAGCAGAAAAATTGGCACAGGAACTTTGGCACCGATGGTACCCGTCTTGACCAGAAAGTAAATCACAGCCAGAGGGCCAATGGCATTTGCCACATCATTGGCACCCTGCGCCAGGGCAACATAGCAGGATGTGCCAATTTGAATTTTTCGAAAAACCTCTTCGGCGCCGTTCCCGTTACCCTGTTTTTCCACTAGAAATTTCCGCAACAATATTTTTCCAATATACCCCAAAACAGCTGCTAAAACAAACGACAGGATCAAAGCCATGGGCATTGATATGGAAAATTTTTTACCGAGGGGGGTTTTAAAGAGAAACGAAAGAACCACCACGAATATGGCAATCCCTATAAAATAGGGCGAGAAGCGTATGGATCGTTCGAATACGGCATCTTTTGAAAGGATGACCCTGACAATCACTTTGAACATGACAAACGCGATAACGAGGCTGAAAACAGGCGAGATGACCCAACTCAGGGCCACCGCTCCCAGTTTCCCCCAATTGATCACTGAAAAACCGCCCGCCATAATACCAAAGCCGATCATGGCCCCGACGATGGAATGGGTTGTCGAAACCGGCAGAGAGCGCCAGGTGGCAAAACTGACCCATAACGCGGCTGCCAGCAGGGCCGCGAGTGCACCGGCCAAAGCAATATGGGGATCCGACATCACATCGGTGGAAACGATGCCTTTACGAATGGTGTTGGTGACATGCGAGCCGATAAAGGTCGCGCCCACGATATTCAGAATACCTGCAATGAATACAGCCTGGCGGATGGTAATCGCCTTGGCGCCCACAGCCGATGCCATGGAATTGGCAACATCATTGGCACCGATGTTCCAGGCCATATAAAAACCAAACACAAAACCAATGATGAGAATCAGGTATTCAGCCGACATATTTTCACGTTGTACACTGATACAAAATTAACTAGTGCCCATCCACAAATGTTCAGGTTCGCACCGTCCATACCATTCGAAAAAAGTTAAGGCAACGCAAAAAAAGCCTGCCCTTTTTAAAAAAAATCGGGATTATAACCAATAAAACGGTACCCCCGAAAGCGGATGGGTGATCCCTGTGCGAAAGTGAAACTGTCTGAGGTCCATAGAGCCCGTTATGCCGAGCAGATCGTAAATATAACCAGATAAACACATCCGGCATTCAAAAAATAAAATTCATCTTAAAGATATGGCCCTGTTCGGCATTACGGTCTCTTGGGAGCGAGTTTTTCACGTTCGCACAGGGATTATCCGTCCGCGATACCACCAACTTTCTTTTGGGTTATAATCCCGAAAAATTTCATAAATGTTATTTATCGTTAGCATGGGTTATTTATAAGATTTTATTCCAAACGAAAAATAAAATTATTGACGAAAAATAACTTTAAATATAAGTGCTGGCTGTGTTGACAATAATGGCTCAACAGGGCGCTGCAGACAACTCGTTGTTGCACTACCCAGTTTTCATAGAAAGGATCCGCCACTGATGAAAGACCTGATGACCACCAAACAAGTCTCCGTTTTCCTCAACATCAACGAGAAAATGGTATATACCCTGGTGTCGGAAAAAGGATTGCCGGCCACCAAAGTGACAGGCAAATGGCTGTTTCCAAAGCACCTCGTGGAACAGTGGATTGAAACCAACACCAAAAATTATCCGGAAGCAGGAAATCGACTGCCGCCTTACCAGGGTCTGCTCATCATCGCCGGCAGCAACGATCTGCTTCTGGACAAAACCATCTCCCTGTTCAACACCCGCTACCCGGATCACCTGGCTGTTTTCGGGAACCTGGGCAGCATGGGCGGATTAAGGGCACTGAAAAGGGATATGTGTCATATCGCATCGAGCCACCTGCTTCAGGATAACGAAAATGAATATAATTTTTCCTTTGCCTCTGAAGAGCTCCATAAAATGCCGGCCGTTGTCAATTTTTGCAAGCGTGAGCAGGGAATCCTTCTGGGGAAAGATAATCCCAGGCACATAAACAGCATAGCCGATCTCGGGAAAAAAGGCGTTCGGGTCGTCAATCGAGATCTGGGAACAGGTACCCGCCTTCTTTTTGACAAGGAATTGAAAACCGCCGGTCTCACGGGTGATAAAATCCATGGGTACCACCATATTGTAAACCGGCACATGGATATCGGCCTCGAGATATTGTCCGGGCATGCCGATGCCGGCCCGGGCATCCGGCCGATCGCGTCGCTTCTGGGTCTCGACTTCATGCCCCTGCGATGGGAACGATATGATCTGCTGATATCCCGGGAACGCTTTTTCGAGCAGGGAGTACAGTATTTCCAGACACTCCTGCATGAAGATGCGTTCCTTAAGATTGCCCAGGGTCTTGATGGTTACGATATCGGCGAACGGGGAAAAATGAGATACCCCCAATAAATTTGTTTCACAAATTTATTTGACGCGACGTTGTCGCTTTTTTAAATTTAGAAAGGAGCATTAGATGAAAAGAGTACTTGTTGCGGGACTTATCGGTTGTTTCTTGATGGGAATGTTCAGTGGTGTTTCGCTGGGAGCGGAGAAGGTACTGATGATGGCCACCACCACAAGTACAGACAATACCGGGTTACTCGATTATCTGGCGCCGGCATTTACAAAAGCCACCGGTATCGATTTGCGCTGGACCGCGATCGGAACCGGCAAGGCGTTGAAAATGGGCCAAAACTGCGATGTGGATATCCTGCTGGTCCACGCACCCGGCGCTGAAAAGAAATTTATCGATGCCGGTTTCGGCACCAAACGTCGGGAGCTCATGTATAACGATTTTGTGATCATCGGGCCTGCGGCCGACCCTGCCGGAATCAAAGGCCTCTCCATTGGCAAGGCCATGATGGGTGTCCAAAAGTCAAAAGCATTGTTTGTCAGCAGAGGGGATAACTCCGGCACCAACAAAAAGGAAATCCTGCTCTGGAAAAATGCCGGCATGGCTGTCCCGGATAAAGATCCCTGGTACATCCAGACCGGCCAGGGGATGCTTGCAACCATTCAAATCGCCGAACAGCGCAACGGCTATACCATGACGGACAGGGGAACTTATATCAAGTACAGCCACAACAGCGGCGGCAATCCTGTATTGAAGGTCATTGTGGAAGGCGATGCCATTCTTCTCAACCAGTACAGCGCCATTGCCATCAACACCGGCAACTGTCCCAATGCAAAGTTTGATCTGGCCATGGCCTTCAGCGACTGGATGGCCGGCACCGAAGCACAGGAAATGATCAAGAACTTCCGCCTGCTGGGACAGCAGTTGTTTACACCGAATGCGAAGTAAAGACAGGGTTCAAGGGGTCGAGAAGGCTACCAAATCGTTTTAGGTTTTAGGTGTTAAGTTTTAGAAAGATCCAGGCTATGAGCAACAATAAATGACGCCCGTAGGCTAATGACACACGAAGTGTAAGTGACGCCTGAAAGGCAAATGACATCCGATGTGTGTTGAATGTATTGCGGAAAATACCCCAGGCTAAAAATGCAGGTTAAATAGCGACAACGTCGCGTATAATAAATTCGTGGAACGAATTTATATGGACTACATCTTCACAGGATTTATTCAGGCGTTTCAACTCCTGTTCAGCGGAGATGAACAAACCTATTCCGCCATTTTCGTGACGGTTCGCGTGACGAGCTATTCCATGACAGCCAGTCTGTTGATGGGCATCCCTCTGGGATTTATGCTCGGCCACTTCGAATTTAAGGGCAAACGACCGTTGCGCCTTCTGGTGGACACCGCCCTGGCGCTGCCGACGGTTTTCATCGGGCTTGTTGTCTACGCGTTCCTGTCCAACCGAGGCCCCCTGGGGCACATGGGCCTGTTATTTACACTGCCGGGTATCGCCATCGGTCAAACCATACTGGCGCTTCCCATAGTCACTGCCTTGACAGCAGCAGCCGTCGAAAGCATGGACCGCCATCTGAGGACCACCCTCATTTCACTGGGTGCCGACCGAAGACAGCTTCTCCTCAGTAGCCTCTGGGAGGTTCGCTTCAGCATTACGGCGGCAGCATTGACAGCCTTCGGCAGAGTCATGACGGAAGTGGGCATCTCCATGATGGTGGGCGGCAACATCAAATGGCACACCCGGACCATTACAACGGCCATTGCCCTGGAAACCAACAAGGGACTCTTTGGCATGGGAATCGCGCTCGGGCTGGTCCTCTTGATGATCGCTTTTGCGGTGAACCTGTCGGTGGCGTTGGTGAATAAAAGATAAGGGTCTGAGGGGTGGAGGGGGATACAAGGGTTCGAGGGTCCAAGGGTCGCTGAAAGCGATCCGCGATGGGCGCCTAACAGTCTACAGCCTAAGCCCCTAAAAAGCTATGAAAAATCTTTATCAAATAAATAATCTCCAGCACCATTATAATGGCCTTCCGGCCCTGGACATCGACAATTTTTCTATCCAACCGGGTACTATCACCGGTATCATCGGCCCCAACGGCAGCGGCAAAAGCACGTTGCTTAAAATGCTGGCTTTCATCGACAAGCCCGGGAAAGGCAATATCCTTTTCAAAGGTGAATCTACCGAACCCTTTGCGGAAAATGTCAGATTTCAGGTTACGCTCCTGACCCAGGAACCCTACCTCATGAAGCGCTCGGTCTTCAAAAACATATCATACGGACTCGAGCTACGGAGGGATATCCACGACCTCTCAAATCGTGTGCACGATGCTTTGTCTCTTGTGGGATTGTCCGGAAATGATTTTTCGCATCGGAAATGGTATGAACTTTCCGGCGGCGAAACTCAGCGTGTAGCCCTGGCCGCACGCCTGATTCTAAAACCGGAAGTGCTTCTACTGGACGAACCCACAGCCAGCATCGATGCCGCCAGTGCCCAGATAATCAAGGACACCGCCCTTATGGCCCAGAAAAAGTGGGGTACGACATTGGTGATTGCCAGCCATGACTGGGAATGGCTGTATGATATCTGCGAACATGTGGTTCATTTGTTCAGGGGACGGTTTTTTGGCACCGGCCGTCAGAATTTTATTTTCGGCCCATGGTCTGAACCAACACCCGGTAAATGGGTTAAAGAACTCCAGGATGGTCAAGCGCTTGAAGTGCCATGCCCCCCTTCGGAAGATGCCATTGCCATCATCAACCCGAAAAACATGCTACCGGCCACAGACAAAAATGCCTGTATGATCGAAGGAATTGTCACAAGGCTGGTTCTGGAAAAACACACCCAGGAAATCATCATCATTGTTCAGGCAGCTAATCAGGCAATTACCGCCAAGCTGTCACCGGAAAACGCGCACAGCCGCACCCTCTACCCCGGCCAAAAGATCCGACTCTGCTATTTACCGGAAGATATTACCTGGTATTGATATAAACCCCGGGCATTTCAGCTGGCAATAAAAGATAACTTTTGATAATAAAATAAAATCGTATAACGATTTTATAATTGGGAGGAAAACATGCCCGTATCAATCAAAAAGGTAAATGGATTCTATTTCATGCCGCCATCACTCAGCGCCTGGATCGGACAAACCATACCCGAAAATATTTTTGAAGGCGCAATTCCCTGGACACCCCTGAAGAAACCGGTTTCTGAAGCCGTTTTTTCTTTGATGACCTCCGCCGGCATCAGCATGAAGACAGACCCGGACTTTGACATGGAGCGGGAAAAGCAGGAACCCACATGGGGAGATCCCTCCTACAGAAAAATACCAAAATCGGCCATGGAAGCAGACATCCATGTCAATCACCTGCATGTCAACACGGACTATATCAAACAGGATATGAATGTGACCCTGCCCCTGGGACGATTTCGGGAATTCGAAGCCGATGGTGTTATCGGCGCATTAGCACCCACAGCCTATTCCTATTATGGATATCAAACGGATCCCACCGTCCTGTTGGAAGAGACCATGCCAAAGGTCGCGGCAAGCATGAAATCCGAGGGGGTGGAAGCCGTTCTTCTCACCCCGGCCTGACCGTTATGCTGCCGGTCCGTTGGACTGGTCGCAAGGTTTCTCGAGGAAAATGGAATTTCCACCATCCTTCTCACCATCACACCCGAATTTAACAGGGAAATCGGGATACCGCGCATTGCGGCCATCGAATACCCTTATGGGCGAGTTGTCGGTGAAGTGAACGATACTTATGGGCAACGGCATGTGCTTCTGGAGACATTGTCGGTTCTGGGTGCTGCAAAGAATCCAGGCAAGGTAGTTCATCTGCCATATACCTGGCACGAAGACCCCAAAGACACGAAATGGCATCCGCCCGAGGCTTCTCCCATCATTAAAATGTATCTGGAAGAGATAAAAAAGGCCGGATCCAAAGCACGTAAGTAAAACATTCTCTCCATTCTTAAGGCACACAGACTGCAGGGAGACAAGAGCTATATCATCACCGCACGCCACCCCTATGGCGCAGCACCCCTCCTGATTTATCTGTAAGAGATAGGGGACGTCTATGATTTAATGCGTTTTATACAATTAACTCGAACCGTTTTTCGTTTGCAATTTTTTCACCCCTTAGAGATGAACGACTAACTGCAGATTGGCTTATATTTAACTTTCTTCCAATTTCAACGGTTGTTATTCCAAGCTTTCGATGCATCCAAAAACATAAAAGACTCCGCGCTTTAACTGTTTGAGGTGATTTTCCAAAAGCCGTTACTTGCTCAAGTTCCATGGACATTACTTCGGCTACCCGCTGGACGACGCGAACAAAATCATAGCCCTTTGCTTTTAAATCATATTTCTGTTCAAGTTCTTCTTGAGCTGACTTAAGTACATTCTCGACAAAGTCACTGTCACCTAAAATACGTTCATCCCCCTTGATTCGGATACCGGCCTTACGGAGCCCTTTGAGAACCGTCCAACCGCCGATGCTCCTTAATAATCCACCGCCGGTAAGATCGGGGCGACTACCTGTGGAAATCCCTTTTTCGACAAACACTCGATACTTTTTTTGAGCGAATCTTTTTCGTTCGGAAAACAGTCCATAAACATAATCAACATTCTGCCATGTCTGCTCCGTTTTATTCATAAGAACACTGTGACCACTCCACGGATATTTTTCCAATTCTTTTATATCTTCCACAAGTCCCGCTCTCAAAGGATTCAAATGAATATAGCGGACCAATTCCATAAGATAGGGATCCTCCTGGCACAAAATTGATTTGTAACGATTTTGAAAAAGTTGCCCATGCCGCCGGTATTTCTTATTGAACCATCCTGCGTATCCGGTAAGCAGACGGCTCATTAGTACGGAAATCGGGATCAAACCGGTCCTTAATAATAAATGTACATGGTTTGGGATCAACGTCCACGCAAAACAATCGGTTTGCGTATCAGGAATTAATTCTTGGAGTCGTTTTAGAAAGTTTTTTCGATCATAATCGGATCGGAAAATTTTCCTTCGTTCGATTCCTCTGATGATCACATGATGGAGTGCACCCGGTGCATCTATTCGCGCTTTTCGTGGCATGATTGATAAGTACCACATTCAATCTTCGATGAAAAGCATAAAATCATAGACGTCCCTAATATAGCCATAGTCAAGGTTTTCTCTATAATTTTTTATTTGTTTACGTAAAAATGCATTTCCATTTTAAAAGCAGTCTGTTAAAGGATAATCATGTAAATAAAATCTGAACTGAGCGATTTTTCCCGAAGAGATGTACCGGGATCTTGATGAAGGAGGGTTCGTAAAAAAATGAAAGAAAAGATTGCGTGCATTCATTTTGATTTGGATTCCGTCCTGTATGTTCCAGCCGATTTCCTTGAAACAGCACTTCAAGTGTCGGTCAATGCCATGATCCAGGCCGGCTTGAGAGCTGAACAAGAAACATCTTTGAGCACATTGAAGGCAATTCGTTCCCTGGATTCCAATGCCAAGGATCATTTTAATCAACTCTGCTTTCATTTCAACAGTGAACACGATCCCATTATCATTGCCGCAGGTGTTGAGAAATATTGGGACTGCAAAATCAGTCTGATGACCAGCGCGCCGGAAGCAAACCCGATTCTCAACCTTTTGTATTCAAAATACCCTTTGACGATTATCAGCAACGGTCCCCCCATCAAACAGGCGGGCAAAATCACCCGCCTGAGTTTAAACCATTTTTTTTCCCGCTATGACAACAAGATGAACCTTCGCAAGCATTATTTTTATGCTTCGGATGAAAGCGGAAAGCGGAAACCCTACCCCAACTTGTGGCTTAAGGCACAAAAAGATATCGGATTTGATTTTTCCCGTGCGATAATGGTGGGTGATCGATACCTGCAAGATATTTTCGGCGCAAAGAGACTCGGCATGATTACAGTAAAATTGAATCAAGGGGCCCACACGAATGAAGACATCGATAAAGCTTTCAAGGCCTATCAACGTCTTGCAGCGAGACATCCTTTTTTTTCAAAGGAACACTCCCCGGAGCACGTGCGCAGCCTTATGATTCCTGACTACACGATATCCCACCTGAAAGAACTGGAAGGTGTTGTCGATGAAATTGAGGCGGACTAGATGTCATCTCTCATTGAAACACCTAACGAACCCGTGGCAATGTTTTCTTCGCTGCTTTTGTCAAAAAGAATGTAACTGTCGTGGTCCAGTTCGAGACCGATCTCAGTATCTACCGGAAAGTCCAGACTGCCGAAGACAACCGATGTGAGCAAGGTGTTTTTGATTTTCAATATGACAGTTGTTTCCATGCCGGATGGCAACGCCGAATAAATAGCTCCCCGGACGAGCCCTTCTTCTGAAAGACTGATGCATTCGGGCCGCAAGCCCAGGATCAGTTTTTGACCTTTTTGAAGGCTCGGGTGATGGGAAACCGGTGTAAAAGAGAAGATAAGATCCTTAGATACCAGCTGGATATTTTCCGGTCCGACTTGGTGACATTCGACGTCAACAAAATTAATCGTCGGATTTCCGACAAATTCAGCGCTGAACAAGTTAGACGGCTCATTATACACTTTCAGCGGTTCTTCATATTGTTGCACCCGACCTTCTTTCATCAAACAAATTCGACTGGAAAGGGTCATGGCCTCCAGCTGATCATGGGTTACATAAACAAAGGTAGAATTTGTTTCGCGATGGAGTCGTTTCAATTCCGCCCGCATTTCTATTCTGAGTTTTGCATCCAGGTTGGAAAGCGGTTCATCCATAAACAACACTTTAGGCCGGGGCGCCAATGTCCTGGCAATGGCAACACGCTGCTGCTGCCCGCCTGACAATTCTGCTGGATAACGGATCAGAAATTCATCAATCTTTAGCAGTTCCGTCAATTCATGAACCCGGTGGTTGATGTCCGCTTTGTTCCATTTTAAATTTTCAAGTCCAAAAGCGATGTTTTGACTGACCGTCATATGGGGCCATAAAGCATAGTTCTGAAACAGGAATCCCACATCTCTTTTTGCCGGCGACAAAGCAATCCCTTGCTCAGAAGAAAATACCAACACATCGTCGATATAGATTTCTCCCTCTGTAGGATTTTCAAGACCGGAAATCATCCTGAGCGTCGTCGTTTTCCCACAGCCGGATGGACCCAGCAATGTTACAAAACCTTTATCTTGAATGGTTATGTCGAGTTTGTCTACGGCCAAAAAGCTACCGAATCTTTTTGTTGCATTTTTAATAATAATCTCCGGCATCCATCAGCCTCCTATCCCTTTATCTATGGATGCTCCCGCAATCTTATTGGCGATTAAATTTATCGAGATTACGACGAGCACAATAAACAGTATAATAGCATTCGCATATTGATCCCATCCTTTCTCATTATATTGAAATAGCATGGTGGTCAAAATCCTAGTGCCCGGTGTAACCAGCAGGATAAATAAAGACAATTCCCGCATACTTGAAATAAATGGGAGCAAAAATCCAGATAGCACACTTGCTTTCTGGATAGGTATAATTATTTTCACCATTCTTTTCCACCAGCTAACACCAAATATCATAGCAGCTTCTTCAATTTCCCGGCCCAACTGGAAAATGGCATTGATACCCGCCCTGGACGCAAACGGTAAGTATTTAACGGTACCGATGAGAACCAGGATGGCGAAGGTGCCGTACAATGAGGGAATAAAGCCTCTTCTCACGGCAAACATGGAAAGATAAATGGCCCCAAAGGCCATGCTGGGAATAAGATAGGGAAAAAACGAGAGCCGATCGAGTGTATTCGCTCCGAAGGTACCCCGCTTTTTAACCACCGCATAACCAACGAGTAATCCAACCGTTCCAGCCAGCAACGATACGATGACCGACAACCTGAAGCTATTCCATAATCCGATATAAATATACTTGTTTCTCAGGATCCCCGGTTCTCCACTCAACACATCCGGCTGGCCTTCCCCGGTCCAGAACAACGTAGTAAAATTATCGATCGCCAGACTTCCTGAAGATATCATAAAGGATTCAACGGCAAATGTGATCAGTGGAACGACGGTGATCAATAACAGCAACACCAGAATAAAAATTGAAAGCGGCGTTCTATTTTTTTTCAGGTTCACCAGAGAAATATTCGAGCTTTTACCGGTTACAGTTGCAAAAGATTTTCGTTTCCCAACCAGCATCTGATTGACGGTAAGGATCACCGCGCCGATAACGATCATAACCAACGCGATCAGGAATCCATAACCGGGGCTCATCCCGTTCAGAGTTCTGAAAAGCTGCGTGGTCAGAACCTGGAAGCGGACAGGCGTGCCCAGAAAAGCCGGCACAGCAAAGGCACTCATTGCGCTTGAAAACACGAGAAGGAACGTGGAAAGCATCGCAGGGAGTACGATAGGAATCGTTATTTTTCGAATAATACGCCATCTTCCAGCTTTCAGTATTTGGGCCGCTTCCTCCATATTCGCGTCCATATTTTTTAGAATGCCGCCAATTAGAATATATGCAAATGGCGCATAATGAAGCCCCAGGACCACGGTTATGGGGAAAAAACCATAGGCAAACCAGTCCGGTGTCTGAATACCCGTAAAAGCCGTAAACAATCCGGGCGCGCCAACGTGTTGGTTTTTAAAAAAATTGAGCCATGCCATGGCCAGTGTCCATGAAGGCATGATATAAGGAAGAATAAACAAACTGGAAATGAGTTTTTTAAATCGAATGTCGGTACGCGTAACCAGCCAGGCAAAAACGCCTCCCAAAGAAATGGCGAACAAGCAGGTTACCATTGCCATTAAGACTGTATTGATAAGTGGTTTGTAGAAAATATTCTTGCTGTATTTACCGATAAAAATGCTTTTCCAGTGATAGCTTGTAAAATCTCCGGCTTCAGAGCCTTTTATTCGCATAAGTTCGGATGAATGGACCCTGAACGTGTCATCGACAATCGAAAAAAGTGGCAGGAAGATAAGATACAGGAGGATAATGATAAGACTGAGTAAAATTACATTTTCAGGTTTTTGGAGAAAACTTTTGGCACGATGCACAAGAGGCATTGTCTCAATCTTTCCGATACGACATCACAGAGTTATCCCCAACGTTGCAAAAGCCGGAGGGCTTCAGAGCCAAGGCGTCAAGGGTGGGCATCGACCGAGCTCAGCCGAAGTCAAGCTGTAGTAGTTTACCGCGGACCCTTGACAACCACGCCTGTGGCGTGGCAGGCAAGGACCTGATGTTCTCCGGCTTTCCCGATTGGAATCAATATATCAGGCTATTCCAGAATTCTTCCACATCCGCCCTGTTTTGATAAATAAACTCAGGGGACTCAAGAACCAGAAGTTGAGACCACACCTCCAATGTATTATCTCCTGGGTAGGGTTTAATGTTGGGATTGGAAGAGTAGGTCCCCAGAGATCCTGACCAAGGTTTAAATCCTTCCTTTGTTAAAAGATATTCAACAAAGAGCTTGGCGGCATTGGGATTTTCTGCGTTCTTTCGAATCAGCAGAAAGCTTGGGTAGAAAAATCCGGCGAACGGTTCCATTCCCATAATGGGCATGAGTGCCAGATTTTTCTTTTCTCTGTATCTAAGCTTTGAATAAGTACCCAGTGCAACTGCATCGATGTTTTTGCCTTTAACGCCAAGCGCACTAGCCATTTTTGTATCACTGGTGAACATGACCAATTTATTATTGATGATTCCTTTAATCCACTCATAACCTGCATTGGGAGTTGTCAGCACAATCTTCTTGTTAAAATATCGTTCATAAGCTGCTTCCAGTTTTTTGGATACTTCCGGGGAAGTGACCATTGTAAGAAAATTGGCATTGACGCCTTCTTTAAGGGGGTCTTTGAACCAGAATTTATTTTCCCACTTTTTCTCTGTCAGTTCCCAGACGTTGTTGACCTTCGGATACACATATGTCTCTGAGTTGTAAATAAACGCTTTTGTGATGAAGCTAAAGAACAACGGATTTTGATACTTTTTCGGAATAATATTTTTCATGTCTTCCGGGACATAACTGTAGGCATATCCAGGCTTTATGATCTCTCCAAATACGCGTCCCGAATCCTGAGCGATAAGTAAGTCCGCACCATATACATTGTTTTTCCCTTCCTGGGTGACCTTATCAATAAGCTCAAAGTCTTTCAGGTTGTGGGCGCTAACCTTGATGCCGTATTTGGCCTCAAAATCTTTGGCGGCATTTGCGATGCGGCTCGTTATGGAATACACGGTAATGTTCCCCTCTTTTTTTGCTGCTTCAATAAGTCCGGAAGAAGCCGCAAATACGACAGATGGAACAAACAAAAAAAATAATACCAACGCTTTTAATCTCATGTCACACCCCTTTAACTTTAAAATGATATTGATGAGAACCCGCTCCTTGATAGCGGATATACAGGAAATTTCTGATTGTGTTAAGCACCAAGAGAAACCGCAAGAGATGGAAGCCCAACGGCTATGGTTTACACTGAATCGGTTATCAAAGCCGAGACGGATTGTCAATCGCTATTGTTTATGAAACATACTGCAGTTACGGCTAATTAGCGTGAGTGAAGCAACGTTACCGGATTCGTTTTTTGTAAAAATAAAAAAGTCAAGTGTGACGCCCATTCATTCAAAGGTTGAAATTGAACTCCGTAGTATCGAAACCGAATAACAGCGTTTTTCAGAGAATTTGAAGAATATATTGATACCTTGCTAAATTCGACTATAATCCTCCAGCAACGTGGTCTTTTGGGGAGAAATATGAATCCGGGAATTATTGCATCCATTGCCGCTATCGGTGTTTTTTGTCTGACATTAGGACTCAGCTATCCGCTGTTGGCGCTGATTCTGGATGGCATGGGGTTAAGTCCCGGCATGATTGGTCTAAACGCGGCTATGACACCGCTGGGCATCATTGCTTCATCTCCGTTCATACCGCCGCTGGCAAGGCGTTTCGGAGCCTGGTTCGTGTGTGTTTTCAGCTTATGCCTGGCAGCCGTCTTGCTAATGCTGATGGCTGTTTTCAGAGATGTCACAATTTGGTTTTTGTTGCGGTTTTTACTTGGTATTGCCAACACAGTCATTTTTGTTACGAGCGAAACCTGGATTAATCAATTGGCGCCTCCGAAGATACGGGGCCGGATCATCGGTCTTTACACCACCGTTGCTGCTGCCGATTTACAGCCTGCGGCACGGCCTTTCCGAATCGACCGCATCCTTGATGCTTATGGTGCTCATTGTCGGCAATGTCCTCCTTCAGATACCCATCGGGTGGTTGGCTGATCGCATCTCTCGAAAGAACCTGATCTGCTATCTTGCATTCGGAACAGTAGCCGGTAGCATATTACTTGTCTGGTTGATTGATGGATCCATGCTAATATGGCCGATGTTGTTTGTCTGGGGGGCAGTTGCATTTGGAACCTACACCGTTGCCATGGTTGAACTCGGAGATCGATTCACCGGTACACTGCTGCTGGCCGGAAATTCTGCATTTGGCTTGATGTGGGGAATCGGCGGCATCATCGGGCCTTCGGTTGTAGGAAGCGCCATGAACCTGATAGGCCCTGAAGGGCTCCCCGTTACACTGGGAATTTTATTCGGTATACTCGGCATAACTGCCGGCTTGATGCCTTTGAGCCGGGCAAAATCGAACCTACCTGCACAAACAAATATTCGTTAATGCATTGCTGAAATTCGCTATCTGTTGTGGTTCAAATGGTGATAGTTCGGGTTCGCTTTGTAAATTATCCAAGTTAAAAACGAAGGGAAAGGCAGGTCAGTCCACCGTCCATTTTGGCTACTTCGCTCACATCCAGTTCGACGAGAGGCATACCCATCGTAGACAGTTTTTCTTTAGCTGACGGAAACCCCCCGGGCATGATCAGGGAATCGTTGATCCACAACGTGTTGGCAGCGTATGTCTCTGTTTTATCCAGGATGATCTTGTCATAGCTGTCGAAGCAGCTCAGATTTTGGAACGGCGCTGTTAAAAGCAGTGTATTCTTGCCCACATAATTGACACTCGATTTCAGATGCAGCCCCTCTCCCACGGATATGGTATCCCAGGCATAGCCGTATGGTTCAAGGATGGCACCCAGCTGTCGGGCACCCTCGGAATTGGTACGGTCTGAAATACCGATAAAGAACCGGTTCCCCGCCATCAGGACGTCACCACCGTCCACAGTACCGGGCGCCTGGATCTTCTCAATCTTTCGAAACTGCGACAAGGCCGGTTCGATACTCGTTTGCTCTCCCTGTCTGGATATGGCTCCCGGGATGGTAATCACGGCAATTTCCGGTGTCACCACGGCCGTATCTTCCACAAAATAAGCGTCCGGATAATCGGGCTGCGGATCCAGGACCTTCACCTCAAGGCCCAGTTTCGACAGCGCCGCAACATAAGCATCATGCTGTTTTTTGATCAGGGTATAGCCGGGGGTTCCGAGAAGTGAGGTTGTCAAGCCCATGCTGAAATTAGGACCGGGTTCTCTCACGAGTGCGTGGGTAAACATGGCATATCCTGTCTTTACATTAATTGCGTTACACATAGGGGCGAAGAGCTAAATCTCTCTGTTTTCCAGAACAGGGATTTCTTCGGAATAGACCACCACCTGATTCCGTCCGCTTTTCTTGGCCGTATACAGTGCTGTATCGGCCCGTAGCAAGAGATCATCGATATTCTTTCCATCATCGGGAAACGTTGCGATACCCAAACTGATGGTCACCGGCGGGAGACTGCCGACCTCGATTTCGGAAACACCTTTGCGAAGACGGTCAGCCAGAATAAAAGCGGCCTCCTTGACGGTTTCCGGCAAAAATATGATAAATTCTTCGCCGCCATATCGACCGACACTGTCCACATCTCGAACGCTTTTTTGCAAGAAAGCGCCAACGGCTTTCAGCACCTTGTCTCCGGCAGTATGCCCGTATGTATCATTGACGGTCTTAAACGTATCCAGATCTCCCATGACTATGGACAAACTTTTTTTATACCGCTGGGTTCGGTGAATTTCATCCTGAAGCTTAGCCATGAAATAACGCCTCACATGCAGACCGGTCAATGAGTCATTGATGGCCATTTCCCACAATTGCGCCTTGCTGATGGAGATCGCTGCCTGGTCCGCCACCGCGCCCAGCATTTCGATATCCTCATCCGTAAAACCGCCACCCGTCTTCTTGTTGGTGACATTGATAACACCAATGATGTCCTCATACACTTTCATTGGGATGCAGGCAATGGAGTTTGCAAAAGATGTACCGCCCCCAATAAACCTCTTGTCTTCAACGGTTTTGTTGATGAAAGTCGGCTCCCCTTTTTGGAACACGGTCCCGGCAACACCTTCTCCCGGCTCGAAGGTTTTGCACTTGATTTCATTGTTGTTGACTTTTCGCTGGTACTCTTTGTCTTGCAAGCCTGCCAGCACACGAACACTCAACTGATTCGTATCCGGGTCGTGAAGCATGATGGAGCCCTTCTCGGCCACTGTCACATCGATAGCCTGATTCAGTATGTACTTCAAAAGGCTCTTGAGATCACTGATATAGGTCATGGCCCGTCCGATATTATATAGGAGAGACAAGTTGTTAAGTGTCTTGTCCAGATCCTCCTTTTCCTTTTTATGCCGCTCAAAAAGGAGGCAACTGTTGATGGAAACGGCCGCATGCATGCAGATCCGTTTTAAAAAATCGAGATGAAATTCATTCTTGGAAATTTCTTCAAAAGATTTGTTCAACGCCACTAAACCGATGACATTCTCCTTCATGTTCAACAAGGCCCATGTCACAAATTTCAAGCTTCTGGGTGCTTTTTCTCTGAAAAACGACTTAACTTCAGGGATATCGTCGATGTCTTCCATGGGTTGAAAGCTGCTTTGGCGCAGCCGGGATAAAAGGCCATCCCCACTTTTGAGTTCATCTTTCCAGACCTTAAACCCCTGGTTGTAAACAAGGCTAAAACTGTTGATTTCCTGATTAAAATTAAAAATAGCAATAGCGTCGGCACCCAGTTTCCTGCTGAGAATGTCGGCAAAAATCTCATACAGTTCATCTGAACATCGGGTATCGCTCAACTGATGCACGGCATCCAGAAGTTCGCTCAGCTCTTTGACGCGGGGGTGAATGTCATCCTGATTACTGGTGTTAATTTCAACTGTCATAGCGCTTTCCACCGAAATAGATTCGTTTTACGAATTGGGGAATTAAAATCCTTCAAATGGTTCCCGTTTGACGAATCGACCCCTGCCGATTTCGCCCACAAAGGCAACCTGCTCGCCATTCCATTCTGCAACCCGCTTGCCTCTGGAATAAACAGCATACGGCATGCCGGTCATTTCCATGCCCTCATAAGGCGTGTAATCGACATTCATATGCAGTTTATCCTGGGTAATTGTAAATTTCTGATCCGGATCAAAAACAACGATATCGGCATCCTTGCCCACGATGATTTCACCTTTGTCCTTTAATCCAAACATTCGGGCAGTTCCTGTAGAAAGAACATCCACCATCCGTTCGAGGCTGATGCGGCCGTTTACGACGCCTTCCGTGTGCATCAGCATGAGAAGTGTCTCGATGCCAGGCGCACCGTTGGGAATTTTTTTATAGTCATCCTTTCCAAACATGTCCTTTTTACCATTAAAGTCGAACGGGCAATGATCCGTTGCAACCACCTGGATATCGC
>Ga0164315_10000580_pt1 | contig 25776 bp, 10 predicted proteins | sample GuaBasSedimGuay6_FD_113737 | JGI IMG/M metagenome (GOLD analysis project Ga0164315, IMG submission 113737) | Subseafloor sediment microbial communities from Guaymas Basin, Gulf of California, Mexico - Guay6, Core 4569-2, 0-3 cm | ecosystem: Environmental > Aquatic > Marine > Hydrothermal vents... | reverse complement strand
ATTGTAAAAGAAGCAATGAAAATTGTGGAAATAAGCTTAGGAGAGGAGCCGTGTGAGGTAAAAGTCTCAAGCACGGTTTTGAAGACGAGTCTCTTATGGCGACATGAGAGGCTTAGTTTAACACTATACAAGGCGAACTTTGTACAAATTAAAAGGAGACAAACTTTACGAATTATGAACAACGAACTTCCATACCCCGGTTTACGTCCCTTTGAACGTGACGAAACCGATATCTTTTTTGGGCGCGAAGATCATACTGATCAATTGCTAGAAAAACTCGGGCAAAACAGTTTTCTAGCGGTGGTCGGCCCGTCCGGCTGTGGTAAATCGTCGCTGGTGCGTACCGGTTTATTGGCCGGTTTAGAGGGCGGTTTGCTGACCAGTGCTGGCATCCATTGGCGAATTGCCGAAATGCGTCCCGGCAATCATCCATTCGCCAATTTAGCCGACGCGTTATTGGATGAGTCGGCCCTAAGTACTGATTATAGTGCGCATTTTGCCGATAATCGTGAGGCCAAAGCGTCTTTGCAAGCCACTTTGCGGCGCGGGCCGTTGGGTTTAGATGAAATTTGGCAAGATGCCCAATTGCCCACCGGCACTCGCTTATTATTATTAGTGGACCAATTTGAAGAACTGTTCCGCTACTATCAACAGGGCGAAGTGGAAGAAACAGCTGCATTTGTCGCGTTATTGTTAGCCAGTTACCAAAACCCTAATGTATATGTTATTATTACCATGCGTTCGGATTTTATTGGTGACTGTGCGGCCTTTTATGGCTTGCCGGAGGCGGTAAATCAAGGCCTGTATTTAACGCCGCGTTTAAATCGGGCGCAATTGGGTGACGCGATGGCTTTGCCGGCCAGCGTATTTGGTTTTGAGGCCGAACCGGCGTTGATAAGTTGTTTGCTCAATGATGCCGGTAATGATCCGGATCAATTGCCGATTGTCCAACATGCGTTAATGCGGATATGGACCGTGGCGAATGAGAATTTACCGGAAGGCGAGGAATGCAGACTGACCCTAGCCCATTATGAACAAATCGGCGGGTTTAAAAATGCGTTATCTAACCACGCGGATAAAGCCTATAACGAACTGACTCCGGCACAACAAAAAATCGCCGAAATTCTGTTTCGTAATCTCTCAGAACGTGATAGTAGTCGCCGAGATACCCGCCGTCCAACGAAATTAGCTGAAATTGCTAGCTTAGCGCAAGTGGACTGGCAAGCAGTCGTGCCGGTGGTTGAGGCTTTTCGTCGCCCAGGGCGTAGTTTTTTAGTGCCACCGGTCGGTAAACCCTTAGAACCAGACACGGTATTAGATATTAGTCATGAAAGTTTGATTAGGCAATGGCAACGCATGCAAGGCTGGCTTAATCAAGAGGCCGATTTGGCTGAACTGTATATGCGTATAGAGGAGACAGCGCATCGTTGGAAAAAAGGCAAGGCTGCCCTATTACGTTCTCCTGAATTGGAACATGCGTTGGCTTGGCGTACCCAAGCACAACCCACCGCACAATGGGCGAAACGCTATGGGCAATATTTTGAACTGGCGATGCGTTTTTTAGAAGCAAGTGAAGCGCAAAAACACGAAGAACAGCGGCAAATTGAGACACTACAACAACGTGAGTTACAACAACGAGAGCGTTGGCAACGGCGCATTACTTTTAGTTTAGTCATCTTTTTAGTCATGGTTTCAGGACTAGCTGGAGTAGCTGGTTGGCAATGGTGGGAATCACAACAAAAAGGAAAAAAGGCTAATAAGCTGCTGCAAATACAAACTGAAAACAATCTTTTTAACAGCATAAAGCTGGTTGATGCCGGGCATAAAATACTGGAGAAATTTATCGATGATAAGATGAAAGATGCGTTTGTCACTTTTATTGATGCCTATCAAATAGCAGGGCGCGCACCATCAAGAATGGATCTTGAGGCTCTCAAAAGACAAATGGGTGGCAAAATGGATTTGTATATCATCAATGCCGAAGGCATTGTTGAATACACGACTTATACCAAAGATTTAGGACTTGATTTTAAGACATGGCCTGATCTTTTCTCCGTTCTAACGAAGATTCGCCAACAAAATGAATTTGCTAACGGCGGGTTTGCAGCGGAAGCACGTACCGGCAGTATCAGAAAATTTGCCTACATGCCAACCCCTGATCATAACTATTTGTTGGAATTAGGCTTGAGATCCAATGAGTTTGCTGATTTGCTTGGGAAATTAAATATTTTGGATATTACCGCCCAACTCAAAACTCTTAATCCATCCATAAATCAAGTGAGGATTTTTAGTCGGCATGGCTATTCATCAGCTGAACCCAATTACAAGCCAGATCCTGCCACAGCACAAATTATTCAGGCCGTCTACGACACACAAAAAACTCACGAAATAGAGGATAAGGTGAGAAAACGCTATACGCGCTATATTTTTGTCAATTTAAAAGACGAGGACATTTCTCTTGGTTCTGATCCCAGCAGAGTGATTGAACTGACTTATAATAATCTGAATTATCAATAAGCTCATGGAAAAGAAAGTCAACTTTCTTGGAAGTGGTAGGTTTTACTAATATATCTTACCAATCCTACGTGAAGAGGCTACTTTTTTGCTGGACGATGGGATTTGCAGCCCCGTCCGCAACGTTTGGGTCGTTTACCGAAGTGCTTAAGAAACTGTAAGTACAACAAATTGACGAAATACAACGCATTGATTGATGAATAGATTGGATTAATTCGTTGTACTTGATTGTTGTACTCATTTTACTCATATCATTTTATAATTTGAACTGTGATGTATGTGATTTATGTGATTAGTCTGATAAATAGCCATCATATCAATCACAACAGTACAGTAAACAATTCTGATTCAGACAAAAAAGGAGTCATCTTATGCCAATAAATACCTTTGAAATACCACCACCTACATCACCGCCATTCAAACCGGAACGTCTAAAATAGGCTGGCGTTATGCGACTAAAACCCTACCCGGGGGGCAAGAAACTTACTATAAAATTCCTCTCACCCTTGAAGACTCACTCAATCCGCATGAGGGCGATATCGTGCCCCAACGCCTCCGACATGCTCAATGTAGTATTGATATTTTTGACATGCTCTGCAATCGCTACGCAGACGATCCAACGGTGGGCGTGTTTTATGATTTTTTTCCCCAGGTTCCACCTGGGGCTATTCACATTCAACCCTTTCAGGGTTGGCGCATCCCTGAACATTTTTCCCCAGGTTCCACCTGGGGAAAAGAATAGCCCCAGGTGGAACCTGGGGCTATTCACATTCAACCCTTTCAGGGTTGTGTGGGGGGGCAAGAATAGCTTTAGTTCCACCTGTGGTAAAGCGGGAAAATAGAAATGCGCCCACCAATACCTGCCGATAAAACCCAACAAAGAGGGTTGTTTATTAAGTCAAACCACATCCGTGTTATTTTGTGTGTCAGACAATAAACAACGTTTCAGACTTGCAGATATGGAAACGGGCGAATGGTTGCTAACCGCTCAAGAAGAAAGGGAGGCTCGTTTGGAAGAAAGGAAGGCTCGTTTGGAAGCCGAAGATCGGACAGATAAAGCACAAGCACAAGTAAACCAGGCCCAACAACAAATCCGCCAATTAATGGAACAGTTACGTCAACTGGGGGTTGAGCCGGAGAATGGATAATAGCCATAACGGATAGCATCCCTCAAAGGGATGCTATCCGTGAAGTTAGAGTGCAAGGCGTACCTTGCACCACATAGGAGTGCAAAGCGTATTTTTAATTCGTTTATTTCTGGGATTCGCTGTACTTACTGACAGGTAAGATTGAACACACTTAGCGCGGGCGCAAAGGAACCTGAAAAAGACGTGCAAGGTTCGCCTTGCACTCCTAGGATCGAAGAAAAATTAACTTCCCCCTTGATTGGGTTTAGTGCCCTTTAGGGTACTTGAGCTATTAGACAACTGTCTTTCACGCAAAAGTAAAACTTTTGCGTGAAAAGCTGTTGGCGGAAGTTATTTATTTGCAGATCCCTAGTCAATGTGCAAGGTTCGCCACTCCTTAGAAGAACTCACTCATGATTGGCTGCTTATTTTCACGTCAATCAGCGTTTGATAAGCATTGTTGATGACATTTTGCTTTTTCAATTCAAAACCAAGTTCGTCTTCAATGTTTGAAGTCACTCTTCTTCTGATCTCTTCGTTGATCTCAAATCTCTTTTCCCGAAAGAGTTGCAAAAGTGTTTTGTCCAGTTCTTCAAAGTAATTTTTGATACCCCGTTTAATGTATTCGTTGATGGTGGCTTGTTGGCCACGGATGAAGTCGATCATCTTATTTTCATACAGGTTTAACGCCAATTCGATCATTTCATCCAGTGTCTTGTTTTCACTGAATGAGTGTTGCGCCATTTCCACCCCTAACGACTCAATGGTGTCTCCATAATTAAACAAAAGCACATCACAATGCCCTTTGATTCTGGCTAACAAGTCTCTGTCACCTAATTTGTCATTGAGATCTAAAACCTCGTCGGGCAGAGAACTACTGTCTTTTAAGTCGTCAAGCAGTTTCAGGGAAAACGTTTCAACGATATTTTCTTGCACTAAGGATTGCAAGTGTTCTCGAAACATTTTGGAGATAGGTAACTTATCCTCCAGTTTTTGGGGTAAACGACTCAGATTTCGGATGATGTCGGGGCCTTTTACCAACTCATCTTTGAGTTCTTGTCTATTTAAGATTTTCACCGCCTCAGTCAGTTCGGCTTCAAATCCCTGTTGTTTGTCCTCGGTCCAGAGAACCAAGTTTTGTGAAGTCACCGTCCGTATAATACCTTCTCGGATTTTTTGGTTAACAATATCCTCCAAATCACTCAGGATTTTAGCCGTTCGTTTGTCGGTTTCTCGTCTTATGATAAAATCCTTAAAACTTTCCTCATCTTCGGTAGGTTCTCTATAAAGCGGTTTTAATTTGTCAAGCAGCCGAGTTGACAATTCACGACACGCTTTTTTGGCATCTTCGAGAAACGCCTTCTTAGTCGTATTGCTTAAGTAAGCAAGCAACGCTTCTTTCATTTGCACAAAATCTTGGATTTCTGGGATAGAGTTAATCAAATCCCTCGCTTTTTCACGACTTCGTGGCACTTCACCGACAAATTTTTCCAACACATCGATAGACTTTTCAAGCCCACTGCCTTTCAGTTGATTTTCTTCAATGAGTTTCAACAGTAAATACAACAAAGCAGTCACTTTAAAGACGCGCTCACGCTTGACGTTAAATTGATGCTCACGCACTTTGGTATCGAAAAGGGTGTTGCTCTCTTTTCGCAGCTGTTTACCAGCGGTATCCCATTGGTTGATAACCCAAAAAGCCCGTTGCAAAACTTCTGGCCTTTGTTGATGAATTTCATCCAGTAATTCGATTTCCTCGCCTTCCAAAAGCTTTAAAACAACGGTGGTAACCACAAAGGCTTTAGCCTCTTTTGCGACATAAAGTTTGATAATTTCTTTATGTCGTGGATTGACACCCTCTAAACTGGGCAAATCAAGTAACACCACCCCTTGTTCCGGGATATTGTTTTCAGTCAGAAACACTTCCACTTTGTCGATAAACAAAACATCTTTGTTTTCATTGTTTTCAGTCACATAAGTGGCAATTTCGGACAGGTTGATTTCCTTCTTTTGCCCATTAAAGTCCGCGCCTCTCGCAATCAGCATCTTGAGTTCATCAAAAAATTTGCTTTGACTAAAAAAAGGCGTACTTGAGAATTGTACAACCTCAGTAATGTTTTGTTGAAGCCTACTGAGGAGATCTTGATCGTTCAACTTGACAAGATCGAGAATGTATTGTTCCCCTTTCCCTAAGGCACTGGCGATTTCCAGAATATAAAGGTTTCTGAGTTCCCGTTTTTCGGTTTCACCCAGATAATGAATAACTGCATAATCCCGGTTGCCTTTTTTAACATGCGTAGGGATAACCGTAAAAGACTTAGCCGCTTCTGGCAGAATATTTCTGCCCAGAATGGCATTAATCACCATTGACTTACCCGCCGAAAAACTACCAATAAAAGCGACTGGAAATACGGGGGATTTAAGACGATCAATCCAAGTTTGTTTATCGCTAAGGTATGATTTAAAGTTGTCCGACAACTCTAAATACTGTTCCACATTTTGATAGGCTTGAAATACCTGCTCAAAATGTTCTACATACTCAGTATATTCAGTTCTTTCCATAACACGTTCTTTCGTTCTATAGATGTAATCGCTTTACGGATACCATCCTGAACCAAGGGTGGTATCCGTTAGACGGGTGAAATTTACGTCATAAGTAGGTACACATAAATATTTTAACATTTTCGGTGTGCCAAATTAGACATTGCCGGGCAATGTCTTGAGCGCAAAAAAAGTTAAGATATTTTTGTGTACCTACATACTTGAAACACCCCCACTTAAACACAGCTGGAACCTGCTTCTGGGAAAAGGCTCCTGACATGCTTTTGAAAAATGGACATAAGACTATTGCCTTTATAATAATTAATTAAACTAACATCTCTTTCCACGGTAGCCAGATGCACACCATGGTACTGAAGAGTTAAAAGGCATTGTTAAACTAAGCCGGCTATGTCGCCATAGCCGACTCGTCTTCAAAACCGTGCTTGACACTTTCACGTCACACGGCTCCTCTGTTAAGCTTATTTCCACAATTTTCATTGCTTCTTCTACAATAAATTTTCATTTATGGCATTATTAACAATACCCTTATCTGGAACCTTCTAATGTTTCCACTAGTTACATCAAATATTAGATATTTGGAATTTGCCCAAATTGATATTGTTACTCATATAAACTTAAAAGTGTGTACGTCTGCATATCCCAATCATTACAATTGAGCATTAGCTTCTTACACAATCCTTTCCACAATTAGCGCAGGTTAATCAAACCCCGTTTCTCTCTAAATCTTTTCAAATTCTAGCCCTTATTGTGGATTACCCCGTTCCCTTCTGGAAGGTAATACGTGACCTTAGATTCTATCTATGCCCCTGCTATTCTCTGTGGGTAGCGCACTTTTTAACATAAATCCATGCCCCATAGCTTAGTACCCTTACTGTTAACTATGTACTTTTCCCTTCAAGAAGGCTTTATTCCGATAGTTCTGTTTGCACATAACCGTAGTAACGATCTAGACACTTTTAGGATTGTTAACTATCCCATTGAATGCCATTATCCCAGCTTCACCAGAAGGCTGATTACTTCCTCCCAATGTGGGAAGTTAGAGCGAAGGCGGCTACACGCCAAGCGTTTACTTTCAAACGCACATCATTTGAGTTATCCTTAATATTTCTCTTAAGTCCTTGGTTTATATAGCTTTTACGCTACTTTTGCCAAGAACTGGTCGCACTTGTTGTAGGGAACATTATGTCAAACTACATTTTTTTCATTAATTATTTATTTATTTCAGATAATTATAAAAATAATTAAGAAAAATAAAGCATCCCTCGAAGGGACGCTATCGGTTATGGCTATTTGTAAAGGGAGATTATGCCAACGAAGGTTCATCAATCATTTCGAGGGGTGGCTTGTCAAATAATTTTGTCAGTAAATCACTCAGTTCATGCTTTTCATCCCATATTTTTTCCAAAAGAAGTCCTTTTGCTTCAGTCTCTTCTGGATCGAGTTTTGAAAAATCATAATAAGAATCAACCGCCGGTATATATTTTGGCGGTAAATTTGGCGGCTGGATCAAACAACACCGCTGACATTGCAACTCATCATCAAGCTCTATTGAATAGAGAAAACCATCAACCGGATTTACTATCAATTCACGCAGAGAAAGTTTTTGTGTCACATAAAATCTGAGCGTTTTTCGAGTGACTCTAAAAACTAACCATCTATTACACTGTTCATCGACATCACACCAGTAATAAAGGTAGCTGTCGCCATATTCATTTTCAAAAAGTGTCAACAAGGGCCCCTCAAAATAGATTAAATCCACTATATCTCTCAGATTGAGAGAAAAATTATCCAACGGATAACCAACAATTTCTTGCATTTTTCGGTCCTCAATCTAATGAAGAAACAATACGAAATTTTTTTGGTAGCTGAGTGTCGGAAAAGGAGTGCAAACTGAAATGCCCTTTGTTATCTATTTGAGAAACCACACCATCCTCTTTTTCAATGATTCCCTGAGCAATGTGTGTCCCAATAATGTCGCTAATATTAGGATTATCCCTTTTGAGTTCTGCATATTGTTTCCTGATATGTTCTAGGGTATCAAAGAATGACAATGCATAACCGTGACATTTGCTGGAATCTTTTTTAAACCGTCTACCGTTTTGACGAGCGGGTTTTATTATTAGCACTGGCAAGAAATTATTCTTATAATTATTATGAGTTTCTTCAAAAACAAATCTGAAAGCTACTCTTTTACAAGACGTATAGTCAAAGGGGGGGGCACTGAACAAAAAGTGCTTCAATATATTTTTGGTATTTGAAGGACATTAATCGTTTTCCAATTTGGTTTTCCAATTATTTTAACCTAATGATGCAAGGCTATCGGCTAATCCTAAACAAATCGTTATTTTGAAAGCCAAACCAAAGCGTCAGCATCGCATCCGTCAAATCACTACCTGTCTATAGTTTTTCATATAAATAATTTCACACCATTTTACAACCGACATTTAGCATACTTTTGTTTCAAATTTATATTTATATTTTATAACTTTAGGACTTACGCATTGACAGAGTTTCAAAACTGTTTATCACATAATAATCAATCACTTAACAATTGTTGTCACCTTTTTAAAAAGGGTAAAAACCGACTTTGGGTGAGCTGCCATAAATATTGAATTATCGGTATATTTCGTTCAAGCATCAAAGCCTCAACCTGTCAATGCGTAAGTTTTAAACTTATTGATTTATTTAGAACTAGGTAAATATGCACGATTGTTCATGGGGTGGGAAAACCCTATCACATCAATTGTTATTTTAAGGGACGTGTGAAGCCCAAAGCTTGCTGGACTTTGATTAAAAAAAAAACGCCAATTATCAATGTTATATATAAGTGTTTTCGCATGGCCGTGCCTTGAAACTTTTTCATAATAAATCAATAGGTTAAAAAATAAAATTTTCTAGTAAAGGTATGCGGAATGTCGGATAAAATCAAGCACTTAAAATTAAATCGGTATAATGCCTATTTGATATCATAAAAGCGGCTTACAGTAAATGGGAATTACTAACGTGAGTTCGACTTTAAATATCAAATAGTTATAAAATAATTGAATAGAATCAATTGGTTGTATATATTCTCTTTTTTATCAATAAGTTAAAAACTCCGGGAAATGGCAGCGACAATCGAGAGAAAGTCTGTGAAAAACACCTTATTACCATTATAATTATAATGATTTAATGTGTTAAAAAGTATTTATAATCAATGAATTACATATAAATTTATGATTAAAAACCGGTTTCATAACTTATTGAAAAATAAAGTCGAACTCACGTTACTAATCTATTGTTTCGTTCATGATGTAAGAAATCCCTGAAACACATCAATTCCTAATTCCCATTACTATTTTGTGCTAAATTCCTCAAAAGCACTTTCCCCCAAGTTATAAATAGCAGTGATAATCCGATCTTCTATATCGTCGGCTTTCCGAGAACCACATCGATTATGGTTTAAAAATAGCGCAAATCCAAAAATTTGTCCATTTGAACTTTCTACATAACCGGCTAATGTACTAACCCCCTTCAAACTGCCCGTTTTAGCCCGCGTTTTTTCACGCGCTGGGGAATTTCTTAAACGTTGGGCATAGATGTCGTTTTTTCCCATGATATGTAATGCAGCGATAAAATCGGGCCCAATGTCAAAACGTGAATACATAGCTGTCAGTAAATCGGTTATCGCACGAGTTGTCATCCGGTTTTTTCTTGATAAGCCAGAACCATCTACTATCACTACACCTTCAGTGTTGACATTATTTATGCGTAAAAAATCATCTAACAGTCTTAAACCTTCTGCATGTGATCCCGGTGTTCCATAACGTTCCGCAGCGATGGTTTTGACAATGTGTTCGGCCGTCAAATTATTGGAGTAAAGATTTAACTCCTTTAAAATCAATGATAAAGGTTGCGAAAAGTGTTTGTACAGTTTGTTTGCGTCGATTCGGCTAGAAACGGTTTTAGTTTCACCGTTTATCTTGATGCCTATTTGCAGTAAAAGTGCCCGGAAAGTTTCGGCCGCATAGTGTGTTGGGTTATTGAGATTGAGATAAACCACCTTTTCTGGCGCATTGACAGGTAGCTGTCCTCTGACCTCTATTTCTACCTCGCCCGGTTGGTTTTCATGTCGATGTGCCCATACTGTGTGTTTACTCCGCCTGCTTGTGGTTTTCCCGGTATTACGCAAATGTATATAAGCAGGGGCCGGATCCAACCACGCATTGACTGTATCTCCCACAGAAGCGCCCGGCTGAATATGTGCAGCAATGGTATTGAAATTCAGGGATAATGCGCTCAGTTTGGCATCATAAGGCCGTTGCCCCCGTTTTTCTTCCTCCCATTCTGGGGCTAATTCATACTCATCAAAAAAATGCGTATCGACGACTAAATTACCGGTAATCTCAAAAATGCCACTGGCTTTAATTTGGGTGGCGATAGTCCAGAATTGTTCGGTAGACAGTCTCGGATTACCACCGCCGCGTATGATTAAATCACCTTGGATCAAGCCATTATTTCGCGTCCCACTATACAAAAATTCGGTTTTAAAACGATATTCAGGACTTAAGTAATGGAGGGCGGCGGCGGTGGTAACGAGTTTCATCACAGAGGCGGGCAATAAGGGTACAACGGGATTACGTGCGTAGACGATTTCGCCATCGGGCAACGCAACTACGTTGACAGAGGTTTGACTGCTATCTAAACAACTTTCTTTCAAAACTTTGTCAATCTGCTGAGTCAGTCGTGAATTGGTTTGTGAGTAGGTGGGGACAGTCAACAACAGACTGAGCCAAAAAAGAGGAAAAAAAAGACGATAGCGTAAGTGGGAATTTAACATGTTGAAAAGTTTAAAAATTCATAAGTTCAGGAGAAATTCAGAAATGAGTGGTTTCGGGAAGTTTAGTACAGCGAATCCCAGAAATAAATGAATGAGGGGAATAGTCGAGTCAACGTTTTCGTATCAAGAATTCGTGTCCGTCTTAGGATTTGCGTGCATATCATGCACTTTCCCCAAAATCCCCCTAACACCCTTTCCTTTATCAAAGGGGTAACCTAAATAACTTATTAAAAATATGATATAATAAATTTAAATTAAAAATTAGCTCAGACGGGGGGGTTATCCCTAGTACTCTGTCAATGTTCTATTGACGGGTAAAAGGAGTCCAAGATTTTCGAAGAACTGTCCAAACTAAAGTTGGCCGACTCCTGAGCCAACTATTTTACCCGTCAAAACCAAGTTGACAGGATACTAGGAGTCTGTCGGACTTAACAGCTAACCTATTGTTTATACTGCAATTTAAATTTCGCCACCATTTAGTAAATTACTTGTATATCAATAACTTAACACAACAAGCCCGACAGACTCCTAGGGTGTTGATTTTAAGCTTTTTTTGAACGGTATTTGTCATGCTGGTTTTATGTTAATAACGATAATTTTCAACCCCTCCCTTCGACATCCTTCGACTAGCTCAGGAACCAAGCTCAGGGAACACAGGGTTGATCTGATTTTTGGGTTTTTTCCCCAGGTTGCACCTGGGGCTATTCACATTTTCAGGCAAATGTTTCGCGGAGCGAAACATTTACCTGAAAGGCAAAAGTTTTTGCACGCAAAAACATTTGCCTGAAAGGCTAAAGTACTTTGAGCTAAACTTTAGCCTGAAAAACCCTTTCAGGGTTGTTTTATTCCATTTTAAAAATATGGATATTTTTGGCCAAGGTATGGATGATTTGACAAACACCAAACCAGCATGAAAAATACCGGCCAAAAAAAGCTCGAAGTACACACCCTAGGGTTATCCCTAGCAGCCTGTCGAATTAATCAACTAACTCATTGATTATTAACGCGTTTAAATAATTATAAATGTTATAGAAAACAATGACTTAACGACATTCTCCGACAGGCTGCTAGGGTGTTTACTGGAAGCTTTTTTTTTCAAAACGTTTCATGCCTGTTTTGTGTCTTTTAAATTGTGAATTGTGTTCGCGCAAAAACTTTAGGCGCGAATTGTGAACGGTGAATTGTGAATGAAAAAACCGCACATATATCTGGCATGAATCAAACCCCGCTAAAAAAGCTCTCAATCAACACCCTAGGGTTATCCCTCATCATTATACACAAGTATTTAAGCATTGGATTTTAATGATATTTATGTAGCCCACCTCGTTTTTTTTTGCCCACCTTAAGCTTAGTGAGCAAGAAAAATACCTTGCCGGCCCCCTACATTTTGACTTATGTATTTGATTTTAATGATATTTATGTAGCAAGTTTTTTTTGCCCACCTTAAGCTTAGACGGTGGGCAAGAAAAAGACGAGGTGGGCTACATTTTGACTTATGTATAACGATGAGGGTTTCCTTAAGGCTATTCACATTCAACCCCTTCGGGATTTATTTATTTCATACTGTGTGCTTTGGTGAAAAAGATTGCAGCCGAGATTTCTCCCCCAGGTTTCACCCTCATCGTTATACACAAGTATTTAAGCATTTGATTTTAATGATATTTATGTAGCCCACTTCGTTTTTTTTGCCCACCTTAAGCTTAGACGGTGGGCAAGAAAAAGACGAGGTGGGCTACATTTTGACTTATGTATAACTCGACTATCAAGTTTTTTGTAACTTATTGATTTAAAATTAAATAAAATTAAATATTATTTTAGTGTCTAAAAACTCATTTCCTTAAAAATCAGTGAGCTGCATGTCTGAACACTTGCCGGAAGTGATTGCTGCAAAGCTAAATAGCGTCAAAAACTTGATAGTCGAGTATAACGATGAGAGGGTTATCCTGGGGTGGTGAAAATCAGGTTCCGTATTGATTCAAAAGTTGACCCAGTTTTTGTTCATAGTTATTAAAAACAATCACTTACGCTTTTGTTTTGACTTCATAATTCACCATTCACCATTTTTACTGGTTAAAACAGATACCATCCCTCAAAGGGATAGCATCCGTAAAATTTACCTTTAAAAACAGATACTATCCCTCAAAGGGATAGCATCTGTAAAATGGGTTTCAATTCAAAATGGGTATAATTACCCATTACCTATTACCCATCTTTCTCAGATTTTTCGTCATCACCGTTGTAACCTCTCTCCTGTTTATATTGTGTCACCAAATCCGTTTTGAGTTGGATACCACGTTTGGGAGGCATTTTCTTCCTTGATGTCCTTGACGTAGTTGGTTTTGCCTCTTCGCTCGTCGCGGTTTCCGTGCTAGGTACTGTCGCTTCCGTAGCCTCTTGAGGCAGTTCCGTTTTTTCAGCACGGGGAGGTGCTACAGCTGATGGTTCACTCGACGGTGCTTCCGTGCGAGAGGCTGACGTTTCGGTTATTTCCGGTGTTGCTTTGGCCTCAACCTCTGTGCTTGATGCTGAGGGGGCGGCAGTTGACGACTCACTCGCTGGTGTTTCTGTCATTTCCGGTACTGCTTTGACTTCAGCAACTTCAGCCGTTTTTTCAGCACTCGGCTCAGAGGGTGCCGCGGTTGGCAGTGTCTCCTTGCTAGGGGGTGCCGTTGTTTCAGGGGGTGCCCGGCTTACCTCAGGGGCTGCACCTTCGGCCTTTGGTTTTTCGCTAGGCGCGACACTTGTCGGCTGACTGGGTGGTGATGTCTGATTACCGGGAATTTCCGCCGATATTTTCCGTCCTATACCGCCCAAGGTACTGAAAATCAAGATGAATATGGCACGTATGATATAAAAAACCATCTTCACCGCCCCAATAACCATATTAATCACGTTAATAATCGTAAAAACCAGCCCGATGATAGCGCTCCAGATACGCAACCATAATGGCATTGGCGGGGGTGGCGGTGGTGCTTCTTCTTTTGCGTCTGTGGAAACCAGATACTCGTAAGAATCAGGGGTCATTCCACACAGGGCCGCTGGCCCAATACTGATACAACCCAACGGAATGACTACCAGCGTCAGCAACGTAGCAACGAGTACGCCAAATAGCAAGGAAATTGCCATGCCTTGGAAAATGGGATCAAATAGAATGACAAAGGCACCGGCCACCAAAGCAAAAGCTGTAATCAATATGGGGCGAGTCCGCGTTTTACAGGCTAAAATAACCGCATCTGTTATAGGTGTACCCCGTTCAATTTCATGGATAGAGTAATCTACCAGCAAAATTGAGTTGCGCACAATGATGCCAGCCAGAGCAATCCAGCCTATCATGGAAGTGGCGGAAAATTCGGCATCTAGCAAATGATGCCCCGGAATGATACCTAGCAGCGTCAGTGGAATGGGCGCCATAATGATGGCAGGTACGATAAAGTTACCAAACAACCACACTACTAATACGTAAATCAATATCATGGCCGCCGCAAACGCGAGTCCCATGTCACGAAAGGTTTCATACGTGACTGTCCATTCGCCAGTCCATTCAAAGCCAGATTGTCCAAGGGCTGAAGGGGGAGCAATGTATCGGTCACAGAAATGCATCACCCATAAGTCCGTACAACCCGCATTCACCAAATTGATGCCATCTGGCGTTTCGTAGTCCTTTAACAGACTTTCAATTTCAATCATGCCATAAATTGGGGCACTTTGACTGTACGCCTGTGTTTCTTTATCGTAAAGGCCTACCGAATCACCCACCACATACTCAACCGGGCGCAAGTCTTTTTGATAATAAATGGGGTCTTGTTCCACCTCTTTGAAGCTGCCCAATTCAGCGAGGGGCACTATCCCACCGCCTTGGGTAGGAATCGGCAAATCATACAAACGGCTCAATTGTGAACGCTCGGTGAGCGGCACTTGAATCACAATGTAAGTCGGTTCAAGCGCGTTGCCTCGTTTGATATCGCCCAGTTTAAATCCCCCCAATGCCATCGCTAAAGTATTGTTGATGGTATCGACAGAAATACCACGCCGCACCGCTTTCTCGGTATCCACCTCAAAGTGCCAAGCCTTGTGCGGCCCGGCCATGTAATTATCCACATCATCCAGAATTTCAGCCTTTTCAAATATCTCTGTCACTTTTTGGGCAACTTCGCGGCGCGTTTTATCATCAGGCCCATAAATTTCAGCCACGATGGATTGCAGTACCGGGGGCCCCGGTGGCATTTCTACCACAGTGATTTTAGCCGGACTGTTGAACTCTTTCAGTAACGCTTTTAATTCCAACCGTGCTGCGACAGCAATTTCATGGCTACTACGATGGGGCTCAAAATAGCAATCGCGTGTTTCTTCCTCCCAAAACGTAAAGCCACATTTTTTCTTTTCAAGTTGCAGATGAATATCAGCCTGCCAAGGCTTCTGGCGCAAATAGTAATGACGCACCATCCCGTTAAAGTCGAAAGGTTGCGAGAGGCCAACATAAGTTTGCAACGCAATGACTTCTGGAAACTTCTCAGGATCGCGCAGTTTTTCAACCAATTGATAAGTCAAATTAGCAGTCACCGGAAAAGCGGTGCCTTCAGGCATATCAATAAAAACATTAAATTCTGGTTTATTGTCCAGCGGCAACATTTTGACTTCAACTGATTTGAAATAAAACATTGAGCAAGCAGCAAAAAACGAGAAAATCAACAGGAGCAAAAATCCCCACCCAAGAATGCGGTTGGTAAACAAGGGTGGCAAAATGTTGCGGAAAAACCGTTCCCATCTTTGATTGGTTTTGTGTTCTTTGAGTTCCGCTTTTTGTAGGGTTGCCAATGAGGGTTTTAAACGCATGGCTAACCAAGGCGTAAAAACAAATGCGGCAAACAAAGAAAATATCATTGCCACCGAACCTAAAGCGGGGATAGGCCCCATGTAGGGCCCCATCATGCCCGATACAAATCCCATTGGTAACAAGGCTGCTACCACGGTAAATGTTGCTAAAATAGTCGGATTGCCAACTTCGCGCACGGCATCGACAGCAGTCATTGTGTCCGTTTCACCTTGTAGCAACCAACGACGGTAAATATTTTCTATGACCACAATCGCATCATCGACCAAAATACCGATGGAAAAAATCAACGCAAACAAGCTCACGCGGTCAATGGTATAACCTAATATCCACGCCGAAAATACCGTAATTAAAATCACCACCGGAATGACTAAGGTCACCACAATAGCGGGACGCAACCCTAAAAAAAATAAAACCAGTATGGTGACAGCCCCAGTCGCGATGAATAATTTTTTAATTAAACCATTGACTTTGTCATTAGCACTTTGTCCATAATTGCGGCTGACTTCCACATGCACATTGTCTGGAATGACGGATGTTTTTCGGAGTGTATCGATGTGGCCCAAAATGTCCCTAGTCACTTTGACCCCATTGGTACCAATCTTTTTCGAGACTGCGATGGTAACAGCAGGGGCACCGTTGACTTCTGGCACGGTGGTATCCTGAGCCAGCCAAAAAGTGTCATGTTTCTCGTAAGCCGGGCCAGAAAAATAGTTGACGAGTTGATAGGCTTCTTTCTCCGGTCCTAGTGTCACCGAAGCGACATCGCGCACATACACGGGTGTACCTTTGTAGGTACCCACCACCAACTGTTCGATTTCTTCAGCACTGCTTAAAAATTTGCCGGTGTACACAGTAAAATGTATATTACCGGCTTCCACAAAGCCTGCACTGGTTTCGCTATTGGCCGTTTGTATGGTTTGAGCCACTTGTCCGATGCTGATGCCATAAGCTGATAAATCTTGAGGCTTGACTTCAACCAACACCTGCTCAGCCCGTCCGCCTACCACAAAACTTTGCCCGGTGTTAGGAATGCCCTTGAGGCTTTGCATCACTTCCAAAGCCAGTGTGCGTAGAGCACCATCATCCAAGCTGTCAGACCACAAGGTTAAAGTCACAACCGGCACATCATCAATGCCTTTTGGCTTCACCAGTGGCAGCATAACGCCGGGCGGCATTTTTTCCATATTTGACTGCAATTTGTCATGGACTTTAAAAATGGAATGCTCCAACTCTTCGCCCACTTCAAACTGCACAGTTACCATCCCCTGTCCCCGTTCCGCGGCCGAGTACACATGCTCGACTTTTGGAATTTCACTCATAATACGTTGCAGCGGCTCAATGGCTAAACTGGCAACTTGCTGTGCGGATGCCCCGGGATATTGAACAAAAATATCCACCATGGGCACAGAGATTTGGGGATCTTCTTGACGAGGTGTCAAGAATAAACCCAATATTCCCATGAATAACATGGCGACTAAAAACAGTGGCGACAGGGGTGAGTGAATAAAAGTTTGCGCCATCTTCCCTGCCAAACCCAAAGAAGGCTGTGGCGGGTTCTCTATCGAAGAGTATTGGTCAGTCATGCGGATTTAAATTTGAATAATTAGAATTGAGAATTTAAAAATAGAACAAAGGGAGACATCGCTAACAAGGCGTTTTTCCTGACACCTTATTGACCACGACAATATCGCCTTCCCTCAACCCACTGATAACACTAACAAAATCACCCAGATGAGTTTCAAGACCACTAACGCGAGAGGCGGGAATTGTTTTGCCAAGCCGTACTAGATGTCGTTCGTGTTTGTTATTCTTGAAAACGCAGATAGCCGGCAAACTACCCCGCCGAACCACAGCCGTCTCCGGCACTAAAAGTAACTTTTGTTCACCCGCTTGTACATCCGGCACATCGACTTGAGCGTATTGACCTGGACCAACATACTGGCCATCCTCACTCTCGGTATCCACAGACAAATCAAACTTGACTTTGACGGTGTGGCGTTGTTTATCCGCGATGGGAAAAATTTGTGCCACCGTGACAATCACATGCTCATCAAGCACATCAAGCTTAGCCGAAACTTGTTTGCCTACCTTCAAACCGCGGACTAAACGAGCCGACACATCCACTTCAATTTGCAAATGCCCGATGTCAGCAAACTGCAATAAAGGTTGACCCATCATGACGGTATCACCAACTTCGACAAATTTTTCGATGATCACCCCGTCAAACGGTGCTTGACTTCCCGTATCACGCAGCTTGACCTCAATTTGATCAATCTGTGATTTGGCTTGCCACAATGCGCTACGTGCTTGCTCGATTCGGCTACCATAGCTATGCAATTGAGCGCGACGGTCAAGCACATCGTCGCTTCGTCCGAACAAGTCACTGATGGGTTTGGTAAAAATTTGATCGAATAGATATGGAATCCCCATACCCCCTGGTGCTTTGTCAAGAGAGTCAGGCGAATGCTTTTGCTGAAAATATTGCATGCCGGCATCGCGAAGCGTCGTGTTAGCCTGATACCACTGGGCGATAGCGGCATCTCGTTTAGCCAACAATGCCTTATCATCCAACGCCACCAAAACAGTCTTTTCCCTAAACCAATCACCTTCTTCGCCGGCGATCTGTATCACCTCTCCCGGTGATTGCGCCTTAAATGTGACCTCTGTTTTAGGTATTACAGTGCCACTTAACGTCACTGGGGGGCTGATATCGTAAGCGCGCACTTCATAAGTGAAATAGTCAGCAGCATACACATTACATAAGCACAAAAACAGGCTGATGAAGGTTGCTCTGCTAATAAATTGTTTGAACATGTTGTTTATTTATACCTCGTCAATAACGTGAAAGACTTGTCATGCACAAAAGCCACTTAACCCCCTTAGATATAGTTAGTGCCTGAACGATAACCCTTTGCCATAGTATCAGATCGATGAACAGAGAAATCTTAACATGTTGATAATCAAAAGATTTCGTGAGCTTTGCTTGAAATGCGTGTTTTCGTCCAAGCACTAGTTAGTAAACATCACCAGTGCTATAGATTGGAAGACAAATTGGAGTCAATAGTCAAAGCTAAAGCTTACTGCACACTGCCTAAAGGCGAAACTTCGTTACCATAAAATCCCCCTACCCCCGTAACGAAAGTGTGGGTTAGGGAGAATTTTTCCGAACCGTTCCCTTACCAGCTATAGCACTGATGCGAACCTCGGCTAGGTGCTGACACGTCCCATCACCGTAAAACTTTTCACAAACGGCCCAGCCATGCGTGGATCTTTAACCATGGCACCGTAGTCGCCGGTTTTGAATTTCAGTTTGCCGCCGACGTAAGCCATGCCTAAGCTTGCCATGCCTAAGCCTTTTTCGAGCCAAGTATTCCAGTTCTCAGGAGAGGCACGTAAATCCCAATTCATTTCTTCGTCTTTGTACGCACCAGCACTCATGGCTTTGCCATTTTCAACTACCAAAATGCCTTTCGGTTGCTCATCACCAACAAACCCATAAGCAATGTTGGAACTAAAATTGATCTTGGCAAGTGCGTCTACGATTTCCGGTTCTTTATTCCATTCTTCCATATAGGCTTTCATCCAATCGTCTGAAAATAATTCAGCCATGTTTTTTTCCTCGTCAGTCACATGAATTTATAAAATGTTGAAATATCAACACTTTCTTTAAACCTTTGAAACAGTCTATTGCATTGCTAATCCTGCCAAAGGTGTCGCTTTAGAGAAAGCCAAAAAATCAATTATCATCCCATGCTCAAATTTTTATAAGTGATTGATTTTTAAATACTCACCTCAAACTCAGCCGGATAATAAAACAAACGATGTTGCTGAATAATCAATGACTTATTCATAAAATTGAGCACTGCGCAATTATCTAAACAAAGAATCCAAGTTTTTTGAATTGGCGTTTGGGATAATTATTTTTTTGGACTTCCTTAAATAAAATGATAAATGATAAATGATAAATGATAAAGCTCGTTATCGACTTTTACTCTTTGACTTAAAGTTGATACGAGCGGCTATGCTCAGCAAGGGAACAAATTTAACTATTTTAATAACTCATGTTACGCACAACGCTTCAAAATGAGTCCAGAGGGGCAACCATATTCGAAGCAAAAGTTTTTGCGCGCAAAAACTTTTGCTTCGAAAGGATTGCCCCTACATTATATTGTAGGGGCAATCCTTCGCGGTTGCCCCTTTCATTTAACAGCCATAAACCATCTCAAATCGCGAATAGCAAACAACGACCTTCGCATTTCATTTAACGGCCGTCTAACAATTTAAAATCGCGAATAGCAAACAACGACCTTCGCATTTCATTTAAAAACTCTATGACGCACAACGCTAGCTCGAGAGTCCAGAGGGGCAACCATAAAGGATTGCCCCTACATTTCGTTATATATTGTCATCTCTTCATTCAGTTTTCTATAGATGTTCAGATAAATAATTTCACAAATCCCAGGTGGAACAAAGGGCTATTCACATTTTCAGGCAAAATTCTAGAAAAATCTTTTGCCTGAAAACCCCTACGGGGTTGTAGGGACGTTGGTTATAGCCGAGCTTGAGCTATGTGCCTGAAAAACTATAGAAAAACTGATTCCGAGATGGGCAATCCGTAGCGAAAGCCCTTTCACCAAACATCATCATGGTATGGAACTTTCCGCTTTATTGCACAAACTGTAACATCGTCGAAGCAATGTGCGTAACATCAGTTAATAAACAAAAATAATTCAATAATTATTTGAATTAATTAAAAAAACACCGTTTTTCTCTGTATTCCTCTGTGGGAACGAAGTGCCCTCTGTGTGTATAAACACGCGCAAAACCCCAACACGATTGATGTTTCTTAGGAATTAAAAATATGGCTACCTTTGCCCACCGCGGCACTTTGTCATTTCGACTGAAGTCCGAAATCTTGAAAACTCAATATTCCTCGCATTCGCTCTTCATTATGAACAACTCAGGTGTATCGCCTTTCGTTCCTAGCCAAAAATAGCAATATTTTCGTGAACTGCAAATGCCGAATAGCGAATGGGTAAGATAATAACTTTATCTTTCAGTCAGTTATTCGTTACGTGCTGAATATTTTGTGGTTTAAAAAAATTTTCTGGCTGTAAATCCCCTCTTTAAATTTAATTTGTAATGAAAATTCAAATAGTTATTTTAGGCCCGTAAAATTTACGCCCGTAAAATCAAAAAAGCTCAATTGATGAAGACATCTGCTATTCGTTATTCGCTATTCACGAAATAACCGATTGTTAACAGCAAGCGATAAATCACCCTTGATAGCTATGGTAGACAATTCCTTGATTTTATGAACTTGGGTGAAATTTTTAATTTACATTAATTAGTGTGTCATTAAATTTCACGGCCATGGTCATAATTTCGGCTATCCACGTCGGGCGGGTTTGCAATTGGTGCCGGCAAGGTTTCATTACTTTAGTTCCCAAACATGAGTTTGAAAAAAACTCCCTATTCCCGTGGCAGCGGCTGAAATTAATGACCAATACCAATAGTTCTCCAAAAAAACTTTCTGGATAGTCAAGTCGTGTCTAAACGAAAAAACCTTGCATAAATGTCATTTCGACTTAGTGAAAAGTTTTAACATTTGACTACAACCAAAATATTTATAGCGAAGCTCGAAATGATATATCAAAATATTAGAGAGTTTTCGTCCAAACACTAAATAAGTACATATCAATCTTTTAACATTTTTACTGGGTCAAAAAACCAAGTTTTTTCATTGTTAAAAAAACGTTTGTTTGCCTACTTTATATTGATAAGAAATATAGTATATTAGATATTACTTATATTCAACCCCAAAATGATATCAACAAAAACCCATTGGTTGAAGCAGCACCAACGGAAATAAACATTGTATATTAAAACTCGTTTATATTCTATATTAGAAACTATTTATTTAGAAAGTTCACATGCCATATTGAAGTGCAAGGTACAGCTTGAAACAAACAATAATGTGGCATTGCTAAGTTATATTCTCCCCCCAAGAGTCTTCCCAAAAAAAGTAGTCAGAACCAAGCTATGTAGTTCTTAAAAATCAGTAACTTACAAAAAAACGCATGCCCGTTGGTGGGTGTAAACTGAACAGTGTTCAGTATCAATAGTTCTCGTTTTATTGCAACAATAACCATAATATTATTACACCGAGAGGGCTCATTGATTGAAGCACCGCCAAATGAATTAAAGTATTAATATATTATCAATTACTAATCTAATGCTCAAAATGGAGGCCAAGGGAGAATCATAGATTAAGGGCCATCAAATGAAATCAAGCATTAGTATATTATAAACAACTTATATACTGACTACAACAATCCCACCAGGATTATTTATTGAGGTGCTACCAAATGCAATCAAAAAAATTAAGGTAATGGTCAATATGATATTGAAATGGGTAATGAGGATGCATTTTTAACCATAGAATCAATAAGACGCATCTGTGAACCTATTAAATTATAAATGAAAATATTCTTATTAAAAAAAATGAGCCATTACCTATTACCCATTGAGCCACACACACAAATTGTTCAACATCATCTTGACCCCTATTTGATATTTTACCCCAAATAATACCAAAGAATGTCCATCGAATGCGCCACAAAACCAAATAGCTTCACTGATACCATCCCTTTTTGGACTGGTATCCGTCATGGCTTGTGTTCTTTGCCCCAGTTTTTGCAAAAACTTTTTCTGAAAAAGATGTCCGGAAAAATTTTGTCCCCTGTCAAGACGGAGAGAGGTTTGGCAAACCTCCGAAGTCTGAGCCAAAATTTATCTGGATGACTATATTAGAAATGACTTATATTATACCTCAAAATAATTGTTGATGTGAACCATTAAATAATTTGAAGTGTCACAAAATGAAATAAGGGAGTAGCAAATAAATAACGGGCACATTCCCTTGTTGAAGGGTAATCAATGTTGACTTGGCGATTTTGACTCCGCTGCTTGAGAGGCACGTCAAAGTTTGTTATAAATTAATGAGTTATAAAAATGACCGGTTTTTAAGACCAAAATGTCAAAGTTTAGAAACCCAGTTTTTGCCCAAAAACTTGGCTATTATTGAACTTCAAGAATAGCGAATAACGAATAGTTTCTGTGCAATAGGAAAATAATTAAATTATTTCAGTAAGTTATATAAAAGTGGTTGAATTTTAGGTGACTTAACATCAACCGAAAATTTTTATCAACAAACATAGTTGAAATTATTAAAATAACGCGAGCTTCTTGCAAAACCCCAGGTTTTACCTTTTCAGGTAAAAGTTTTTCTATAAAAACTTTTACCTGAAAGCCTATTCGAGGCTAAAGTTTTTGCGATCAAAAACTTTAGCCTCGAATTCACATTCAATCCCTTTGGGGTTTCCCGTTTTAAAAGTGAATAGCGGAAGTTTTACCTGGGGCAACCCCGCAGGAGGGGTTGATTGTCGTACCCCCAGGTGAAACCTGGTTTCACCCCTACTGGGTTGAATTTGAATAGCCCCAGGTAAAACCTGGGGAGAGTTTTGCAAGAGGCTCGCTCTCCAAAAAATTTCTTTCTTTTCAATTAAATATCGACAGTGCCCTTGTAAAGCTTATAAACCGTCAAATTTGACCAAAAATGACAAGCGTGACGAATGAAAATTGGACTGGAATAAAAATCGCCAGTGAATAGCTTGATATACATAAACCATTGATTTTTGGTTGCCTTTAATTACCCAGAGGCCGTTTTTTCTGATTTTTGGCGATTTTAAATGCTTATATATACGCAACGATTTTGGCGAAGAATAGTGATAAGTTATTGATATGACAGGCATTAAATCGCTGCGAGCCATGGATTTTGATTCGTCTCTGTCCGCTGGGAACGATTGTAAAGAAGTTCCAGCCTTTGTGGCGTCATGGGGGAACGATTCTATCCCGAGATCGGTGCGTGTTTACTACCAGCCAGAGTCCAATCTAAAACGTTACGCGGTTCGCTACGGCAACATTGACGCATGGACGCTCATTTTGCACATCGAAGCCCCGTCGACACTACTTAAAAATTACTTTATTTACGAATAGCGAATAACCGATTGGTATATTTTTGTGGCCCCTAAATATTGTCTATTAAAAATGATTTATATTTTACCTGAAAATGACACCACCGGGGAAACTTGTGCTACAAATTGTTAAGATGGGTAACGCCATCTGCAACTTTTATAAGTCATTGATTTTTCAACGCCTGAAATGAATGGCATACGATGTCCCCGAAATCGTGTATTTGTACAATCAATAACTTAGCGGAAAAAATTGCACATCGCGTGATGGGTATTAATTGGGTATAGAGTTTCTTATTTACTAAAGGTGCGAAATAAACACCTACACAATTCATGTCACTTTTTTGATAAGCTTAAAGCACTCATTGAGTGAGGTGTGCATAAGCGATATAACTATTTAGATCAGTTCTGGCTCAAACCTCAGAGGTTTACCAAACCTCTGAGGTTTTAGCATGGAACAAAACTTTTATGGACGACTATAGTGGACATAGTCATCATTTTGTCAATGGTTTTGGCTGGACAGGGTGGCGAACCCCGTCCACAACGTTTGAAATTATAGTAGAGTTTATACCGATTTAACGCAACCCATTGATTTATTTAATCTTATTAGGTAAAAATCATAAAATCAAGTACTTAATAACGCGATGTGTCACTTTATTTTGTAACTGGTTGATTTTTAAGGTCAGGTGAGTTTCGCAGCGCGAACCCATCAAAATATCTCCAAAAAATTCAATAACTTAAAAAAGTTGCACACGGCGTTTAATATTAAATCGGTATAATATCTAGTGCCTGAACGAAAACCCCTTGCCATCGCGTCATTTCGACTTCTCTGTTGGCGTTTTTCTAGAAAAACTTCAACCGAGAAAGGATAAATCTTAAAATATTGATAACCAAAATATTTCTCGCTCAAACGAAATAGAGGGTTTTGGTCAAGCACTATTCTCAAATCCAGTCTGCGATAGTTTTTCAGTTTTTCGTTCTTGGTTCTGGCATAATCATAGCAAAAATATAAGGTTTTTATCAAAGAAAACTTTGTCTTACGGAGTACACAAGTTGGGAAGAATCAACACAAATAAACCCATGCTTGCATTCAAAATCAATGAGTTACAACAAAGAAAGAACTCGCCCGTTCGCGCACAATAATTGAAAACGTGTTCAGTCATCATGGACTTGGTTTTCTTGATGTTGAATTCCCTGCAAACCAATGTAGGCGAGTTTAAACCGTTCCATAATCGCAAAGCTTTTAAGGTTTAAACATCAAAAAAATCAAGCCTCTAAAAATTGAGCCGTTTTCAATTATTGATAACGAGTGAGGGGGCGTTTTTGTAACTGACTGATTTTTAATACCCATATTACTTTGTAGGAACTACCAAAAAGTGTTACTCTGCATCGAACGCTGTTGAACTATGCCCCAAGTTATCGTTTTTCAGAAGTCGCTGCGAGCCATGGATTTTGATTCGTCTTTGGCAGCGAAAGCACTTTCTGAAGAAAGTTCCAGCCTAGGACCAAAATGGGGAAACGATTCCTTCGCCCCGGAAGTAGGGTGTTTACTACCAGCCAAAGCCCAATTTAACCCGTGTCGCGGTTCGCTACGGTAAAATGGGCATGGATGCTCATTTTACAAATAGAAGCCCCATCGACACTAAGTTTTTGCGCCGCAAAAACTTTCACGACGAACACAAGCCGTGACGGAGACGATCCCTTTTCGGTATGGTATCTGTGAAGCTATTATTATCAACAAATACACTGACACGTCCCACTCCCAGTGAGGGAGCATTTCAAACCTCCGACGGAGTTGGCTCTTGTTATACACACAAAAAACCAAAGGAAGCTAGTCTATTATGAGTTTTATTACCATTGGCAACGCTTTAGGTTGCACGATTAATT
>Ga0164315_10000579_pt1 | contig 25777 bp, 11 predicted proteins | sample GuaBasSedimGuay6_FD_113737 | JGI IMG/M metagenome (GOLD analysis project Ga0164315, IMG submission 113737) | Subseafloor sediment microbial communities from Guaymas Basin, Gulf of California, Mexico - Guay6, Core 4569-2, 0-3 cm | ecosystem: Environmental > Aquatic > Marine > Hydrothermal vents... | reverse complement strand
ATCAAATTTTTGTTCAAGCGTCATCTCTGTTTTCATGATAGCACTAACACCTTTGGAAGTTGCTATCCATCCATTTCCATTTTTATCGAATGCTATGTCTCTAACATCATCACTTAAAAGCCAGCGTCTGCTGTGCCTTAGCGACCACGACTTTCCATCAAATCTTGTAACTCCTAATTTAGTACCAACCCACATTGTACCATCTGGGGATTTCTTCACACTATTAACCCAAATATTTGGTAAGCCATCTTTAGGTGTGTAATTCTTAATCCATTTATCATTTCGGTAAACAGAAACTCCTCCTAAACCACCAGCCCAAAGGTCACCATCCTCATTAAAATCAAGTCCATATATGTTATCGCTTAATATTTCATCTTCTTTCTGAAACAATTTTATTTGATTTTTGTTTTTGTGATAAAGCCCTTTCCCAGTGGCAAGGTAATAACCATTTTTCCCTTCTGGGATTAATTTTCGAACAGCTTTTGAATATGGAATATTTTTCTTACTCCACTCTTCATTCTCTTTCTGCCAAATTCCTTCAGGTCCCATTGCAACTATTGATTCATTTACTTCGCTCACTACACCGATAGGGCCAATAATATCGGGAATTTTATTTGCCACCAAATTCTCAATCACAAAAAGACCATTCCATGCTGCAACCCAAAGTATTCCTTTTGAATCAACAAACAGATCGTTGATTGGTCCTTGATTAAACGAATCAAGAATTGAATCCCAATTATGAGTTGATTTATCCAATTTGAATAGTCCAGCTTTTGTCCCAGCCCAAATATCATTTGTGAAATCAACAGCAATAACTTTTACATCATTTTGTTCATCTGTCTGCAACGGGTATGGCTTGTGATATTCTTGAGTAAATGGTTTGTCTTCAACCTGCATGTATGAAACAGATGATATTATGATTAAGAATATTATTAACAATTTGATTTTACTTGGATTCATATTTTTCTCTTATGTTTTTTATTTTAAAAAATTATTTATCTTAGCAGCAACATCTTTTTCGTAATATTTATTCCACCACCAACTAGTCTGTAGAAATATAATCCACTCGATAATTTTGAAGCATTAAATTTGATTTCATAATTCCCAGGCTTCTGCTCTTTGTTTACAAGTGTAGTAACTTCACGACCAAGAATATCGTATATTTTTAATTGTACGTTCGTAATGGACGCAAACTTTGCGTCCTCTACATTTGGAATTGAATACTTGATTGTAGTACTTGGGTTAAAGGGATTTGGATAATTTTGCTCCAATTTATATTCTGTTGGAAGAATTCCTTCTCCTTCAACAGAAATCAAAACATCCGATTCCAATGCTCCCATATCCGGGGCTTCGCCAATATATTCCGATGGTGATAAGTTTATTAAAGTGTCACCTTCCCAAACAAGGAAAGGGGTTCCAGCATTTATACACGGTGAACTATCAGATAAATTATAATCAAATGGATTTCCACCAATAAACAATGGGTCTTTATCAATATTACCCTCTAACCAATTTACCTCCATTGTATCAATATTATAAATTCCTTCTTCGCCACCTTGTAAGTTTGAGTATGCTATACTTAACTTTGATTCTAATTTGGGCATTGGGTAAGGAAAACGCAAACGTACTGGTAAAGATATATTTATTGGCGAGTTATCTATGATAATGCTGTTTATTATTGATACATCCATTGCATTACTAATACTTAATCCTCCACTAATTATAGAGTCAGCATTAACAACATTGTTGGTAATTGTTGAGTTAATTATTTTTCCAGTTCCAGCAAACAAGCTCAAGCCACCTCCTCCATTGCCATAAGAAGCATCCAAAATATTATTATAAATTTGAACTCTGTTTAATTCTACATTCCCAGTTAATAATAAACCTCCCCCACCTGAATTTGCTCTATTATTTCTCACAACAAGGTTTTTAAATAAAACCTCATTCTCATATCCACTTGAACAAATACCACCACCACTGCCAATATATTCTTCATATATATTTTTACTAACAAAAGCAAAACCATTTTGGACTGTCATATTTTCAAAAGTTGAATTCTTTATATCAAAAAACTCAATAATTCTACTCTTTTCCTCACCATCTAGAATAGTTGTATTTACATTTTCCCCACTAAGGGTGACATAACTCCTTCCATAAAGCGGAAATTCCTCTCCATTTGTATTTGGTGAATATGTACCAGGAGCCAAGTGAATTGTTCTATGATTAACACTATCTGCACTGGCAACCAACAAAGCAAATTTAATCGATTTTAACGGATCTTCTTTTGATACTCCACTATTTAAGTCTGAACCAGTAGGAGAAACATATAAATCTGAATTAACAGATTGAAAAATTGCAAAGTTATATTGAAGATTAATATTTTGTATCGGGTAAATATGGTAATCCTCTGGCTCAGAAACTGTAACAGTATCAAGATGTATTTCATACGTTGAATATGAATCAAAAAGACTTAAATATATATCAGACCCTTTTTCTTTCGACTTGTTTAAGAAAATACTGCATTCGGAAGATTCAGTAATTATCAAATTACTGTTTGTAGAAAGCCCGCCTCCACTTTCCCCAGCAGAATTGTTTTTTATAATAACGTTTTTAAATGGTACAGTTCTTTCATTAGCCCAATAGGAGATACCTCCCCCAGAGCTACTAGCATAGTTATCTGATATTACTACATTCTCTAAGTATATTGGCATCGGTGGTTCCAATGCAACAATGCACATTCCTCCGCCACTACCTCTGTATGGGTTTGTTGCACTATTGTTATTTATAGAAGTTTCATATATTTTAACCGTACCATTTTTTATTAATAAACCACCTCCATTCCATTCAGAAATATTGTAGCTTATATTACTATTTTCAATTAAAACTGTGCAATCTCTCAAGTACAAACCTCCTCCCTCGGACATAAATGAAGCCTGAGAAGAATAATTATAAATAGCTGAATTGTAATTAATATCTGAATTCTTCATGGTAATATTTGAAGCAGATGCCCATATGCCTCCTCCTCTACCATTACTTCTTGCAACATTATTATTAATCTTGGTACTATCAATTTTTATAGTTGAATTTTCAAGAAAAACACCCCCACCATACCTTGCAATGTTATTCACGATTTGTGACTCTCTCATAGTTATACTAGAGTTAACTATTGCGATCCCGCCCCCTCTAAAAGTATATTCATTATCAGAAATAACTACATTTACCAAAGATATATTTGAACTATCTTTGCAATATATCCCAGCTCCATAACAGTATCTTGCTTTATTTTCTCTAATAACAACGTTTGATATTTTTGGAGAGGACTGACGAAGACAATATATTCCTCCGCCTCCGAAATCTTCTTCCATCCCTATTATTTCATTATTTTCCACAACTAAATTTTGAAGTCTTGGGCTTGATGAGTTTATACACGTAATTCCTCCACCTCTTAGCGAATCTGTATCTGATAAACCATTTGTTATAGTAAAGCCAGTCAAAGTTGCTGTTGAGTCTTCTCCACTTTCAAATACTACTACACAGCCTAATTGGTTGCCATCAATTATTGTTTGTGAAATATAGGATGTATCACCACTTGTTAAAAAAAGAGAACCAAGAATAATATTTTTTCCATTAAAGTTAATATTTTCTATATATCTACCTGGTGATACCAACAGAGTATCGCCATGTGTACTGCTATCAATGGCAGCTTGAATAGTTGCAATTTCTTGAGGTACTTTAATTGTTTTAGAATATAAATTTTGTTGAAGCATTAAAAGTATAAATAATGTAAATAGTAACTTTTTCATTGTTGCCTCTATTTAACTTTAACATTTATAAAATTATTTGAGAAGTACCATTTTCATTGTCTTCACAAAACTGCCCGCAGATATTCTATAATGATATATTCCACTGGATAAGTTTTCAGCATCAAATTTGATTTCATAATTACCTGGTCGCTGCTCTTTGTTTACAAGCGTAGTAACTTCACGACCAAGAATATCGTATATTTTTAATTGAACGTTCGTAATGGACGCAAACTTTGCGTCCACTACATTTGGAATTGAATATTTGATTGTAGTACTCGGGTTAAATGGATTTGGATAATTTTGCTCCAGCGAAAACCTTTTGGGAACTTCATTTTTTTCACCTACTGCTGTTATAACGCTGGTATTGTAAACAAAATTAAATCTTCCACCCGGAGCAGCATCACCATTTACGTAAAAGTCCATTATGTTTCCGTCAGTGATTGAATTATCACTCCACTTAAATTCAAAATTCAGAGTATCTGAAAATGCACTTAATACTTCTCTACCTATTTTAACTTCAAGAATATTATCTGTAACTATATAAGAAGCAGAACCTACTTTTGTCCAGTTCCAACTATCAACACTCCTCTCAACTGAAATAGAATCTGTAGGAGATTCACGATTGAGAATAAAATCATATCCTTCCCAACCAGTTGATTTATCTCGGTCAATATCAATAAACAGTCTCATCCAGTTCGGATCATCCTTGTCCGTTATATTTGCAGCAGTTTCAACGTAGAAATAAATGTTTTCTAAATCGCGTGCAAATTTAGCTTTAACAATATCGTTTCTTCCAGTTGTGTTAGTGTATGTAACGGTTGGGCCTTGTCCTTTGTGGTCGCGACTTTCAGTGTTTCCTTTATAGTGATTATAATCGGGCAATACATCATCCCAATCGTTTATATTATTCATGGATATTGTTTTAGATTCCGACACACTTTTAGGAGTTTCCATTCCCTTGAATTTTCTTACATTATTCACAAACTGCAAGTAGTAAACATCACCTTTATCACCCCAAGCTTTAACGGGTTCCAAATCACGACTTTTATCCCAGCTATATTGATCGGGAAATCCCATAACCATTCCTTCCGGATTTCCTGCACAACCAGGCCAATCTTTCCAACGTCCTGCAACCCACTCATTCCACCCAGTTACAAATACTAACTCTGGATCTAATTCGTAAGCTCGTCCCCATTGCTCTTGAATATTTGCACCATAAAGATATGCATCGGCAGTTGTGTCCTGTCCATTTGTTTTTGTATAACTACGACCATATGAACCAGGCGCATTAAAATTATTACAACGCCCTCCACTAAGATCTGTGGCATTTTGTCCTACGCCCACAGTGGTTTGCTCATAGCCATTTGTTGCATCACCAGCATAACCATGTTGCGGATATGATTCTAACCAACCCCATTGAGTACTTCGCGATGGTCCGCTAACATAATCCGGTTGCCCAGGGCGAAAAGTAAAAAACTCCTTTATTGCTTCAAAATCAACACCCTCAATATCTCCATGAATCTGGACTGGTACATGGCTGGACCCTGCAATTCCAATAGGTGCAGAGGAACCATCGGTAAAATATATATCGCTTTCATAATTGCCACTTATTATTTTTTTTCCTTCAAAATAACTTAGTGCAGGATAAGTATTTTCTTCATTTTTCCAGACACCTACAACTTCAGTGGCGTTACTCAATTCCCAAAGATAATAGCCTGCTGGCAATTCATCAAAATCTAATCGCAGTTTTGAGTTGTCTGCAAAATCAACAAATTCTTTTTCTGCTAATGGTGTACCCGAAACAGTCGCATCATATCCGCTCGAAGTCCACTTATATAATGTTAATGTTAAATTACCAATGTTGTTGCCCCAACTGGGACAATTGACACTTATCCCTGTGAATGAAGAATCTGCAGTAAATGACATTCCAGCAGTCTCACCCTTTTCAGTAACAAGATTATCTGGATACGCCATGAGTAATGGTTTACCTTTCCAATAGAACCAAAGGTCTTGATAATTACCAGTACTGTATAGGTCGGTATAGAGTTCTGCTATAGCCTCTTTTGATCCAGTAGATGGGCCGAAAGGAAGTAGGAAAGAAATCTTCGGAGTATTGACTCCATCTTCTCTCGCCTTTGCCCATGTTTCAAGTAGAACAGTGTAGGAAGTCTTCCATGTAATATTACCATTTGTACAATCAAAAAATACAACATCAACACCAGCGTCAGCAAGCATTTCAGCATGTTTTCGTAACACCCATGGGTCTGTTGTTCTATAATACCCAAACAATGGTTCATCCCACCAGAATACGCCACCATCCCAAACATTTTGCCAAGCTGAATGATCAGGATCATTCTCTGCTCCAGGATTGTTTGCAATTATTTCTGTAGTATTTGCAGTTGAACCATCAGGCATAACCCACTCTGCTATACCATCTGTATGCCAAGTCCAGTAGAACATACCAATATATTTCCCATCCTTTTTTGCTCCAGCTTCTTCATACGTCAGAGTTTTTCTACCCAAAGCATCTTCAGCACTCCACTGATCGCTGCTGATCTGACCGAATAATAACTGATGTAATAAAAACATTAGTGTTACAACCAATAGTTGTTTTTTCATTCTTTAATTTCCTTCTGTTTTATTTCTCATATACTTATAATTTAGATATCAGATTTCAGACTCAAGATTTTGAATTTTTCTCTTAAACTTAATCTTGTTTTTCAATCTTTCTCTTATGTGTTAAAAGCAAATATTCCGTGGAATGTCTCTACGTTTTTTTTATGTTTTTGTCTGATATCTGAAATCTATGCGTCTCATATCTGCAACTCGTTGCTCTAACAATGTTTTTCAAAGATTTACCTGTTTACCAAGTTTGTCGCTTTCAATAATTTTTTCTATCACATTCATATTTGCAACCGCATCTTCCAAAGGTGTTGGAACATCTGTATCCTCAATAATTGCCTGAGCAAATAGATCCGCTTGAATTGTATATTGATCGCATGGATCAAATATAATTTCCTCAGTTTTATTGTTTAGATGTAAATACATCTTTGACTGTATATTTGCAATCGGGTTGAATGGAATTTGAAATTCAATTTTCCCTTTAGTCCCAAATATTTGAGCTTGCTGTCTATCTTCTACTTGAATGGATGAGAAGAATGATGATGTTCCATCTTTAAACTTCATTATTGCAGTTGTTGAAATATCAACTCCATAATCGGGATGATAATCAATGTTTGCAAGTACTTTTTGAGGTTCAGAGTTGTAAATAAATCGAGACAGCGAAATTGGATAGCAGCCAATATCCATTAAACTACCCCCACCATATTCCTTGCTATTTGTAATGCTATTTGGATTATCCTCAAAATAAGCGAAGAATGATTGAATGGTTTTCACATTTCCAATCACACCACTTTCAACAAGTTCTTTCGCTTTTATCCATTGCGGATGATGCCGATACATAAAGGCTTCCATTATTTTTAGATTTGGATATTTTAGTGATTCTTCTATTAACGTTTCTGCTTCTTTACTACTTAATCCAATTGGTTTTTCTACTAAAACATGTTTGCCAGCTTCCAAGCATTTTATAGTCCATGGTACATGAAGATGGTTTGGTAGCGGATTATAAATAGCATCGATTTCTTCATCCATTAATAAATCCTCATAAGAACCATAGCATTTAGGAATGCTAAATCTATCGGCTGCATTTTTAGCTTTATCATAACTTCTAGATGCTACAGCGTGAACATCCCCAAACTCACTGTTCATTATTGCGGGAATTACATGTTCAGTTGCAATAGCCGCAGTACTTAAAATTCCCCATTTTATTTTTGATTTCATTCTATTTCCTTAGTTATTAATTAATATTTTTAATCTTCGAACTGTCTAATTTGTAATTCATTATTTGAATTGACAACTCGCAAATAGAGTCCCCAACTAGCTCCTAAGTTTTCAATTTTTACTAATATTCTATTTTTTCCTTTTTTGAATTTTACTGTCAACATTTCTTGGTCAGCAACTGCATTTCGTCCAGCATGTTTATTATAAACTACTTCGTCATTAATCCACATCTTTGCCCCATCGTTACTACCTAAGGTCATCTTCACTTCTCTATCATCTGGACTTTCTACTTCAGCGTAGGCATAAGCAATACCAAATGCCCTAGGGCTCACATCAGCATTTCTTTTACCAAGAATCGTAATTAAATTTAAGTATCCTGATGAAGAGGCTTTTTCAGTTTTCCATTTGATCATTCCTCCTTTACCATCATAACTTTTGTCCAATTGCATTTCACTTTCGGGAGGATAAGTATTATCTAGACCAGTTCCAAAATTAAATATGCCAATTACTTTCCAGCTATTAATAAATCCAACCTTAGTGCTATGTATTTCCCACCAATCGTGAATTGGACCTGGTTTTTTTAATATTTCAATATTGTCATACGAATTTGCATTCCCTTCAAGTTTGAATATTCGTAAAGCATTTTCACGCAAGATCATTTTTGCTATATCAATTGCTTCATCTTCAGTCAAATATCTGCTGCGCACTTTTTCAATAAGTACTTTTGCAATAACCTGACGTGCCATAACAGAATGAGCATAAACGGCTTCAACAAAACTATAATCTCCACCAAATGCCATAATTTTATTTGCAGGTATGGTCTCTAACCATTCGTGCAAATAACGCTCGCTGTATGATGGAGATATTACATAAGTCCAACACATATCTATAAATACATTTGGAAAATTCTTTGCTAACGTAGCTAATTCGCCGCCATAGGGATAGCCGCCATGGAAAAGGATAAAATCTATATCTGGATATTCAAAAAATAAATTAGAAAGATGAGTTGGTTTTGAATTGGTAATAGTATTTCCATTACCAGCATGAAGTCCTGTGTGAATTTGCATTGGCAAATCGAACTCATCTACTAAATCTAACATCCGATGCATAAGATAATCCTGCACTGCTTTTATATCTTCAGAGCTAACTATGGAATTATTTAGAAGTGAGTTAAAAACTTCTTCTCCCTTTTCTTTGGAAACATTTTCAAATTTAAGAATTCGCACATAAGCAGCCCCAGTTTTAACTCCAACCATACCAGAATTAACTGCAGCTTCAAATGTTTTTCTAAGTAATTCTAAATAATCTGCCATATTATTAATAGTCATATCGAACTGCTTTCCAAAATCCAATATCTCAGATCCTGATGATATCATGGCAAATTGACTAAATCTTTCAACACGACGATAATATTTTTGATCGAAATTTTGACGCCCCATATCCTGAATAGATAAATCGATCTTTGCTTTATCTTTTAATACATGCTCATACAAACCTGGTTTATTAGCCGCTCTCATTTTGGAAGTCAATTCTTCAATAGTCGATTCATTAATATCAGAAACGCCGTATAAATCACGCGCTGCTATAAGAGGCACTCTACCGTAACCTGTACTGCGCATTGCTTTATAATAAGGTTGTAATAATTTCCATTTATCCAGCAAAGGATATTCACTTTCATATATTAATTCGATTAACCCCTTGTTAGAATTATTACTTGCAGAGATTAGATCCGCTTTAGCATAATGTCTAAAGAGAAATGAAAAGTCAATCTCATCATTAGACTTAAGTCTCTGCTCCTCTGTTGCTAAATGTTCGTGAGTATCAATTATTCTAATTTCATTTACTGCCGAAGTGATTCTCTCTTCAAAACCGGCTTTGGGTTCATCAGTAATTGCAACTTGTGAAAGAAGAGTATTTGTCAAAAAGAGAAAAAATAATATTGCATTTTTTAATAAGTACATTTCCCTATCCTTTTGTTATTAATTTTTATTTGGAAATTTTATCAAATTTGATATTTTAATTTTTTTGCCACTCTCTATTGAATGCCGAGCTGCAATTCCAATTAAACTTGATAATATTCCAGCACGACTACCAGCACGTTTTTTATATGGGTCTTGCTGATTCGGTTTTAGTATCATATTTTTCAATTTTGAATCAGCACCGCCATGGCCTCCCTTCGGTGGATTTAACCCCCAAGTTTTGGACTCACCAAAATTTTCAGATAAACGTAATTCAATCTTGTAATCAGTATCCCAAGGCTGACGTGCATAAATCCGAACGTCTAACCTCCCCTTCTCTCCGGTTAACGATATCCGCTGCCCCTCGTAAGGCATAAACGCATTCATCGAATAATTTAATATTGTTCCATTATCATAGAGAACTTCAACTGCGGATGTATCATAAGAATCTATCTCATTATCCCACACGCATCCGTCGCGAAGATAGCCATCAACATCTTCACAGTTAACGTACATTTCCATACTTGATTTACTGGTTGTAATATCCCAATAGAACTTGCAATCATCTTTGTGATTACATGTTCTACAATTTCTACTTCGGAAAGAATTATTTTTTCCATAATACGCCAAACGGCCTGTTGCTTTCACTTCCAAGGGTTCTGCATCAATCAACCAATTAATCATGTCAAAATGATGCGAGGCTTTGTGAACTAACAGAGAACCAGAGTTTTTAATTTTTCCGTGCCATCGTCTGTAGTACGAAGCACCATGAGATATATCCAAATATTCTTGGAAATCAATCGATATAATTTTTCCCAATTCTCCCGATAAAATAATTTCTTTTATCGCATCAGACTCCATCATATAGCGGACATTAAAAGTTACATTTACTTTTTTACCGGTTCGAGCTTCTGCATCTATAATTCTTTGACATTGGTCAGCTTCGGTGGCAACTGGTTTTTCCGAAATTACATCGCATCCAAGTTCCATTGCTCTAACAATATATTGCTCATGTTTGCTATCAACAGTAGTTACAATAACTGCATCTGGCTTCGTTTCTTTAATCATCAAGTCAAAATCTTTCGCTTCGTACGTTTTAGCACTTGTCCCAATTTTCTTTTTTGCAAATGCTAATCGCTTATAGTTTATATCGCATAAGCCAACCATTTCAATGTATTCGCTGTAATTTTCGACTAAGTCTTTACCCCATGTGGATGAACCTCTGCCCCCAGTTCCAACGAGAGCGACTTTCATTTTATCAACTCCAAATAATTTTGATTTTGGAAAGGAGAAACCGAGCGGTAGAATAGTGGAAGCCGCAATTATTTTTGAACTGTTACCAATAAATTTTCGCCTATCCATTTTTTTTGATTCATTCATTTTTATTCTCCTTAAATTTTTGTTTTATTTTTCACAATTTTTTCTTTTCATCTTTCAAAAATATAATCTAACAATAAATATCAAGACCACTTAAAACACAATGGATACATTCTAATAATAATAATTTTGAGTAGCGAAAAAAAGACTATTCAAATTCATTAATTTTCAACTCCTCATTTGGATCAACTACTCGCATAAATAATCCCCAGCTAGCGCCTAAATTTTCAACTTTTGCAAGAACTTTATTCACACCTTTCTTTAGGTGAACTGATATGAATTCCTGATCAGAAATTGCTCCTCTTGCCGTGTGCAAATTATAAATCTCTTTTCTATTTAACCATACTTTGGCTCCATCGTTACTACCAAGTGTTAAAGTTATATCACGTTCATCGGGACTGACAATCTCTGTATACGCATAAGTCATGGCAACATAATCGGAGCCTTTGTCAGGAAACTGCTCAAGAAAATCAAGATACCCATCCTCGCGGGTTTGTACATTTTTCCATTGTACTTTCCCATTCAAGCCCTTATAGGACGCATTGAACTCAATCTTTTTTTCAGGTGGATAAATTTCGTCAAGCCCCTTGCCGAAGGGGAAAGGTCCGATTATCTTCCACTTCCGAACTAAACCTTTTTTCATATTATGTGCCATCCACCAGTCGTGAAGACCTCCTGGATTATTAAGTGCTTCTATATTTTCCATTCCACGTGAATGACCTTTTAGTTTGAAAATTTCCAAAGCATTTTCCCGAAGAATTTTCTTAGCAATATTTATTGCTTCGTTCTCACTCATATAACCGCTGCGGACCTTTTCAATTAGTACTTTACTCACAATCCTGCGTGCAAATACAGAATGAGCATAAGCCAGCTCCACCTCACTGTAATCGCCGCCAAAGGCCATAATCTTATTGGCCGGAACGGTTTCTAAAAACTCATCAAGATAGCGGATACTGTAAGCAGGAGAGATGACAGGCGTCCAACACATATCGATGAATACATTGGAGTACATCTTTGCCAAAACGGAAAGTTCCCCTCCGTAGGGATAGCTGCTGTGAAAAATAATAAAATTAACTTTCGGATATTTCATGAAAAGGTTGATAAGAAGGGTCGGTTTGGAATTTGTGATATAGTCGCCCACAAGCCCGGTGTGAAACTGCACGGGCATTTGAAATTCATTGGCTAAACTCAGAACGCGATGCATCATATAATCCTGCAAAGCTTTTAACTCTTCTTCCGTCGTCTGCTGACCATCAGCAAGTTTTTTAAACACTACTTCAGCTTTCTTCTTTGGTGTATTGTTATATTTTATTATTCGATCATACGCCAGCGCCGACTTAATACCAATCATTTTATAATCCAGCCCTTCTTTAAAGGCTTTTCGAAGTACCATCACATAATCATCCAGAGATTGCACCTTAACTTTATACTTTTCTCCAAGACTTTTAATTTTGTCCATAGAAAGAACATAGATAAAATAATCAAAGCGCTCAATATGACGATAAAAATCGCGGTCAAAATGTTGGTGACCGACGTCTAAAATGGAAAGGTCAATCTTACCCTTCTCTTTTAATATCTTTCTGTATAGACCGGGCTTATTTGCCTCTCGTATTTTCTGAGACAACAGTAAGTATGTACTATCGTTGAGATCATCAATACCGTATATATCCCTGGCGGCAAAGAGGCTCGCCCTTTGATAAGCGGTATTGCGCGTCGCCTCGAGAATTGGTTTGAACGATTCCCAGCGCTCTTTGATGGGAAAGGTATAAGAAAAAAGTCCATTCAACAGAGATGGGGAAAACCCGGCAGAAATTATATCTCCCATAAAATAATAGTTGTTGAAAAGATAAGTAAAATCGATTCTGTCAGCTTTTTCGAGGCGCTCCTCTTCTTGAGTTAAATGTTCATGGGTATCAATGATCCAGAGATCATTTACATAGTCTTCGATCCGTTTATCAAAGCCTTCTTTTGGAAAACCAGTAGTTTGAATTTGCGCATGATTTGTAATTACAATTATAAATATCATGATAATGATCTGTTTTAATTTTAACATAATAGTTCCTCCTTTATTTTATAATTGTTTAAGTACACAATTATAATCAATCCTCAAACTGTCTAATTTGCAATTCATTTTCTAGATTGACAATTCGCAAATATAAACCCCAACTAGCTCCTAAGTTTTCAATTTTTACTAATATTTTATTTTTTCCTTTTTTGAAATTTACTGTCAACATTTCTTGGTCAGCAACTGCATTTCGTCCTTTATGCACATTATAAACAACTTCGTTATTAATCCACATCTTTGCCCCATCGTTACTGCCGAAAGTAATTTTCACCTCTCTATTATCAGGGCTTTCTACTTCTGCGTAAGCATAAGCAATACCATATGTCCTTGGACTTACAGCAGCATTTCTTTTGCTAAGAATAGTAATTAGATTTAAGTATCCAGACTTAGAAGCAATTTCAGTTTCCCATTTAATCATTCCTCCTTTACCCTCATAACTTTTATCCAATTGTATCTCATTTTCAGGAGGATAGATATTGTCAAGTCCTATTCCAAAATCGAATATGCCAATTACTCTCCAGCTATTAATAAATCCAACCTTAGTGCTATGTATTTCCCACCAATCGTGAATTGGACCTGGTTTTTTTAATATTTCAATATTGTCATACGAATTTGCGTTCCCTTCAAGTTTGAAGATTCGCAAAGCATTTTCACGTAAGATCATTTTTGCTATATCAATTGCTTCATTTTCAGTCAGATATTTGCTGCGAACTTTTTCAATAAGTACTTTTGCAATTATTTGTCGCGCCATCACAGAGTGAGCATAAACAGCTTCAACGAAGCTATAGTCTCCACCAAATCCCATAATTTTATTTACTGGCACAGTCTCTATCCACTCATGTAAATAACGCTCGCTGTAGGATGGAGATATTACATAAGTCCAACACATATCTATAAATACATTAGGGAAATTTTTGGCAAGAGTACCAAGCTCACCACCATAAGGATAACCAGCATGGAAAAGGATAAAATCAATATCTGGATATTCAAAAAACAAATTGGTGAGATGAGTAGGCTTTGAATTTGTAATGACATTTCCATTACCTGCATGAAGTCCAGTATGAATTTGCAAAGGCAAATCGAACTCATCTACTAAATCTAATAACCTGTGTATAAGATAGTCATGCACTGCTTTTATATCTTCTGAACTAACAGTGGAATTATTTAAAAATGAGTTAAAAACTTCTTCCCCTTTTTCTTTAGAAACATTTTCAAATTTTAGAATTCGTTCATAAGCAACAGCAGTTTTAACACCAACCATGCCCGAATTAACGCCAGCTTCAAATCTTTCTCTGAGTAACTTTAAATAATCTGACATGTTATTAACTGGCATGTCGTACTGAGCACTAAAATCCCTTATCTCAGCTCCTGATGAAATCATAGTAAATTGGCTAAATCTTTCAACACGACGATAATATTTTTGATCGAAATTTTGACGCCCCATATCCTGAATAGATAAATCGATTTTTGCTTTATCTTTTAATACATACTCATACAAACCTGGTTTATTAGCCTCTCTCATTTTGGAAGTCAATTCGTCAATAGTCGATTCATTAATGTCAGAAACTCCGTATAAATCACGGGCCGCAATAAGGGGCACTCTACCGTAGCCTGTACTGCGCATTGCTTTATAGTAAGGTTGTAATAATTTCCATCTATCCAACAAAGGATATTCACTTTCATATATTAATTCGATTAAGCCCTTGTTAGAATTGTTACTTGCAGAGATTAGATCCGCTTTAGCATAATGTCTAAAGAGATATGTGAAATCAATCTTATCTTTAGATTCAAGTCTTTTTTCCTCTGTCGCTAAATGTTCATGTGTATCAATAATTCTGATTTCGTTAACAGCAGAAGTGATTCTCTCTTCAAAACCAGATTTTGGTTCATCAGTAATAGAGACTTGTGAAAGTATTGAAGTAACAAATGTCAAACTTAAAAATAGAACTGTTATATATCTCATGATTATTCTCTCCTATGAAAATTGTATCTACATGATTTAATAATATTACTAATGATTAATTATTTAATTCCAGGATACCATTTTACGGCATTCTCAAAATAGATCTTTCTCAAAACCGTTTCTGGCAATGCCAAACCCTTAAATTCATTATCAACTATAGGTGATGTCATTATCGCATCGGTAGCAAAGTACTCCCAATGATTCAGCCAAATATTGTGAAACTCATCCAATCTCTTTTTGAGATCATCGCTTTCACTTATCTCATTATCAGTACCATAGATGATTCTATCCTGGTATTTAATTATAAAATCCCTAACCTTTTCTCTATCCTGAACTTGGAAATGACAAATACGAGCTGCTACATCTACCGCAAAATTTGGGTAAGCATCCAGCCGTTTGGCTAATTCATCAACACTCCATTCCAAACTGCCTAAATGACATCCAACAACTTTTAGTGTAGGATGTTTTCTAAGCATATTATCACGATGCATAATTATCTCTTGATGAGAAGGATATTCTGAATGAAGATACATGTGGTACTCAGGATGACTGCTGAAATATTTTTTATCATTATTTACAGTCATCGAATCAACTGGCAGCCAGCAGTTCTTTGGTTCGCCAATGTGCGCTACTAAAGTCTTTCCCTGAGAAGCAATAAAATCCAGCACAGGATCGAAAGTGGGATCATCTATCATTATGAATTTCCCATGTTCATCTTTAAAGACCATCCCAATATCTTTCCAGACTTTTACTGCAATTGCACCATTGTCAAAATCTTTCTGCAATCTTGCTATAGTTTTACTAATCCAATTCGGCTTACCAAAATCTTCCATCGAAAAGGCTGTTGTAAACCAAATAGAATTTGGATAATTCTCTTTTTGATAAATTGCAAAGTCAAGTTGTTCATCTATATACTCTTGACTTCTCGATTCAGTAGTAACAGAGAGCCACTTAAAATTATTCTTTTTAGCTAGCTCCATTACGAGGGGATTTTTTGTATAAATATGTGAGTGTGCATCAATTTTTGAAAGCGAATAAAAATCAACAGGTTTGGGACTGCATCCAGCTAATGTAAGACTCATAGCAAATACCATAAAATATTTTGACCAAAATTTTGTTTTCATGATTCTATATTCCATGTGATTTTTTGATACTTCTTATAATGTTCATCTCAATCATCTACTTTTCCAAGGTAAATTAAGACCAACTTCCTTTGGACTTTTGGGAATATAATATAATTCAAACTCCATAATTCCATCTGCTCCAGGTTTGTCGTACATATAAACTGTAACAGTATAATTATTTTCTACAGTAGGCTGTTCCAATATAAATGGATGCATTGGTCTAGAGTGAATGTCCAATGGAATTACAGTAACTTCTTCTTTTGGTAATTTCGTGAAGAATTTCAATTTCTGAACATGTGCACCATCGTAACGAAGGTTCTGTATTTTATGCTTGTCACCGTTCACAATTAAAAGGTCTCTACCATCGACCTTTACTTCAATATGTAATAATTTTACAGTTTCATCTTTGTGTTTTTCCAGCAATACCATGTACTGTTTTTGCTGTTTGGTAATCGTATTTTCTAATTGCTCTGCAGTAGGTGCTAAACGAAGTATGTTTTCAGCATTTCCCAAATCTTCAATAGCCAAGCCAGCATTAGTGATTAACAAATCTATCCCAAATAATTTATATCCATAACCTGGCGTTGCCATAAAATTCTTCTTTGTCTCTAATAATCTATTATAGGATTCACTCAATTTTTGCTTTGAAATTTCGTTAGGATTTTCACGATAAGCAAAATAATCGAATGCCGTTCTAACATATTCATTATTAGTTTCAATTAGCCATCGAGTCATTTCTAATCTATTTTCCATCTTCTCTGCAAGAGCTTTATCCTCAATCTGAGATTTTACAATTCTGTATTTCTCAACCATTTTCTTTGCAGTTTCTAATCCATGATCAAGATCATCAAGTGTTTCGTATTCCCATGGTTTACAGCGTAAGTATATTTTTCCCAGAAATTCCATATGCTCGCGACCATCATCTATTTGCGGATAGCCATAAGCTGGAAAAACATTGACACGCATATTTATAAAACTATTAAATCGACCGTAAGAAATAGGTTCAATATGCAACCCATATTTATACGCAACTGGTGTCATTAAATATATTTCTGCCATTATTTTAGCTGCATCCTGTCCAAAGTTGATTGCTGCAAAATCCTCTGCGATCTGATTGATATCTTCATCAGGATTCCAAGAAAGTCGATATAAAACATAGGAATATGCAGACCATGTATCCCAAGTATTTTTTGAAGAATTAACTAACATTCCAACACCACGAACATTGCTTTTTTCTGGGCTCAGAAATGTTTGAATTCCTCCTTGATAATACTGACCTGCAAATGTTGGAAAAATATTAGACCTTCCACCTTCATAATAATTCATTGCTTCAAAACCAATTAGAGTTTGATGTGGAGACTGATTGAAGGTTGGATTATATGGTTGATGCCACCAACGGTCTCCTGCAGTAATTTTCGGAATTAGAAAAAGTTTGTCGTCAACTCTCACCTTATCATTAGCAAATATATCACGAAATACTTCGGCTGAATAATGTTGTTCATGTGCTACCAAACCCCAAGTAAAATGGAAATAAGTTTTATCAAATTCATCAATTACAACTTCAGAAAGTTTATTTACAAATGTTTGGAATCTTTTTACATAAGGCATATCACAATTTTCACCTTTATGCATCAAATCAAAGGGGCGGTACGCATCCCAGAATCCTGAGATATCATCGTTACAAACTTCTATTCCATCCAAATTTGGTAAGGCCTTAAATAGTTTTCGATATTTATCTTGAAGAGCATTCCAAAAATTTGGATCGCATGGTGAAAGGGTTGCACCATTCTCTTTAAGGAGCGAGGGGTGATAAGTAAATTCATTTGCAAAACAAAAGTATTTCATATCTATGGAATGAGCGTAATCTATCAACTCATTTGTTTTAATTCTATTTTTTGCATTGATACTATTCTCGGGTTCTGAATCCCATGGGACTAAATCCAATATTGGTGCGCCAGAAACCCAGTTAACACTTTGCCGCAATGCCTGCTGCATAGTTTCTTTTGAGCCACCACCGAAGGGACGGCGCCCCCAAGCAAGACTCATTCGGGTTTTAAGAGCTGGGATTCTTATTATATTAATATCATGAATCGTCTTGTAAACTCGCATCCTATCCCACAGCCAGTAGAGTCCATATACATTTCCAATCATGGAGCCACCAGCAACAACCATTACTTTGCCAACTTTAGTTTTACTAGTAATTATTTCGTAACCTTGTTTGTCATCAAATCCTTGTAAAAAAATTACAGAGTTTTTCTGTAATTCTGCAGTTGCGTTATTCAAATCTGGAGCACCAACAACAATTGATTGACTTTTGATAGCTACATTATCATCCGTTACATCAAACTCAATGTTTAGCTCCTGCCCTAATGTTAGTAGATCATTAAGCACAACTTTAACAGCCTCTTCCTGCTGAAGATGAACAGGAATTATGATTTGCCAACTCTGTGAAGTTTGTGCTAAAGTTGAATAATTGGATACGATTCCAAATACTAGTACTAACAATTTAGATACATGTTTAATTTTATTTTTCATAAATTCCCCTACTTCTAATTTAATTTATTCATTCACTTCAGATATTTTCACTATTTCATGCTTCTAAATTGCTAAAACGTTATCGATTTTAACAACATTAACTTCTAATTTATGTTTGGTGCTTTATCTAGATACCGTACCTCATAAGCAAAAGAGGCTTTTTCGTCTGCTTTCAGCATTTTGAGTGTTGAAATCATTCCTAAATTAACTTGGCCTCTTTCAGGGTTCCAGTAATGTGTAAGATCTTCAAAAGCTCCAGGCTTAAAACGTTGTTCTACGCCAAAACCTGCCTTGTGATTATAGAAAGCATACGCACCACCCTTAAGCCCTTCCTTCACTAATACTCTTTGAGCATCATTTGATGGCTTGGCATTTACCCATCCTTTATTAGATTGTATCCACTTATTTGACTTAACATAAATACTTAATTCTTCTGGATTATCAGAACCAGAGCCAGCATCATACTCAGGATGAACTAAGAAATCAAATGCGCGTGCTTCTTTGGCTTTTAATGATGTCTCAAAAATAATAGCATCCCCTATTAGACTAATAGTACGTTCAATTCTTGCACCATCTTTTGCTGTTAGTGCCAATACTGTTTCAGTAGGACTCTTTCTAATTACTTCATAAGCCAAAACACCATCGCCGGTCGGTCCATCCCCTTGTCTAACCCATTCCTCATAACGAAAACGCTCCAGTGATCGTGCCGGTTTAATTACATCACGGTCTATTGGTTTATATGTCATCTCTATCAACTTGGCATTACTTTCCGGCAGTATCAACACTCTCCATTTATCATTTTCCAAACGTACTGCAGGCATACCAGCATAAAGTTTACGCATATTATTTAGATATGGATTAATTCGTTTATACTCACTTTCACTGTTGACTTTATATTTGGCACACAACTCTGCATAACGTTTTAGTAAGTTTTCATCACTACCTTCCCAATAAGGTGTACAAACACCATCTTTATAGTTCAGCTTCATAGTAGCCATACTGAGTTTAGCTCTATAAACGCAAAGAGATGCCTTCTCAACACGCAATCGAACATCCTCTGCTTGTGCTAAGTCTAAAGCTTCAGAAAAGTATTCATCAATGCGCCTCACAGAGGTAGGATTAAGACATAATGAAGCTTCTGTTGCATAACAAATTGGATGCTTCCCCTCTTTCTCAATTAGGTTATGATAATAAGTAAGATAATCGATAATCGGTTGGGCGGATTCAGCATAATGCATACGACAAAAATTCATTGCTTCCTTCCAACTATCCCTGCCTGGTTTCCAAAGACAACGAGATATCACATAGTTTCGAAGATCACTTAATTCTGTGGAAAAACCATTCCCCGCTGCTTGCATAAATACGCCTTTCCCGTTATTATTTGCAAAATACTCTATACTATTTCCAATACTCCGTAAATTGGGATAAGGAAGTAGATAAGCCCTAAAATTTGTATTATAATGCCAGATGAAAATATTTTTTGTTTTTTCTTTCCAACGATCCATATCATCACAGAATTCTTGGTTAAGAGTACAAGAAGAATCATTAACAGCATGAAAGTTGCAGCACTCAATACTACACAAGTGAATAAATACATTATCTCGTGCACGGATTGTCTTTGGAGGCTTACGGGTGTATCGATAAGCAAAAGTACTAATAAGCACATCGGGATGCGTTTCTTCAATACGTTCTGCTACTGCATTAACTAATGAGAGTGTAGCACCAATATGGGTTTCTTCGCGTTCATCAATTGCTGAACAATATTCACAGGTGCAGTAGTTACCATTGTCCTCCTGAGCAACACTAAAATTCTTTTGAGTTGGATTTTTCTTGATAGCTTCCAGAATGGCTTCAACTACAATTTCAAGTACATCAGGATTGGTCATACACAACTGCGGTCCGCCACCAAACCCGCTTAGCAGACGCTTTCCATTTACTAAGGCAAAGTATTCAGGATGTTCTTTACCATAGATTTCAGGTGGAACAAGATCAGCAACACTATGTCTTGCATTATTATATCTGGTAGTTCCACCCAATTTTTCCGAACCCCTAATTTTATTTGTACGTAATTGTGCAGCAAATTCTGGATTTCGATTCGTTTCACCATAGTATGAATAACGGTATACAAAAGGTGGGATGTAGCTATAGTCATGTCCTTTAATTCTAAAATTCTTGTCTTTCCCCTCCGAAGGATAAAAGGTGTGGTCATATGTTAAAAAGCGTACACCACAATATTGCTCAAAAAATTCATAAACCCCATAAAGTGTGCCACGTGGCCGACCACCAAAAATTGCTAACTTGTCTCCAGCAATTTCAATTTTGAATCCTTCCTCGCCCATCTCTTTTGTATTGACTTTGAGACCAGCAGTAGTAGCCGCATCATTGCCAATTAAAATGACTTTTTCACTCTCTGAACTACTTGTGGCAATAGTCAATTCTTTTCCAGTAAATCCTTTGAAAAGTCTTTGGAATTCTTTCGCTGCGTATAGTTCAGATTCAGTTGCTTCAGAATTGCAAACAATATGCTCATAACTTGATAAATAAGGACCGTTAGCAGGCAAAGCCGCCCATTCCTCTTCTGATATTTGTGAGTCTTCTTTTTGAGTACATTGCATAAAAAAGATGCCTGATAGAATTAGAAACAAACCTATCAAAATACCATGTAGTGTTGATTTTTTTATTGTTTTGCTCATAATTAATCCTTATTTATTTCTAAAATTACAGTTTCATAATAGATACGAACATTTGGATTATTTTTAATCTTACCCGCATCTATTTTTGCTTGTCTGCTCTCTTTACTGAACTCGTCTATAGCCCATTGTGCTAAACTATTTTCAGGAGACTTTTCATTCCATGCTTCAAGTAATAAAATAGCTTCCTCATTATTTCCTGCTTTCTTCAATACAAGAGCTTCAATAATAGTATTTGTATTATTTACACTTTTAGTTTGCACTATATAACTTTTAATTTCCTGAAGCAATGAGTTAGATTTTTCAGGCTGATTCATTCGTTCTCGTATCATCATTTCTAAATAATCTTCCGTTAAGTTGTTAGGCTTGTATGGTCTTCCTGCCCCTAAATTTTCTGGCCATAATCTTGCACTCTTTAGATGTGTAAGAGCTTTACTTAGCTCTTTTTCTTTGATGCTTTTAATTGCTGACATGATATGAGCTTCACGGAAAAGAACTCGTCCATTACTTGCACCCTCAAAAGGTAATACTTCAATTTCATCCAAAATAGAAATGCACTCTTCGTACTTTCCAAAACGATATAAGGCTTGTGCATATGGAACTGCAAAGCGATAATCATTCGGATCATGTTTATAAAGAGTTTCAATAGCACTAAAACTATTTTGATATTCACCTTTATTATTGTATAGTTTAGATAATAACAACCATCCTCGCCAATCTTTATCATCAAGTTTAATTGCTGTACGAGTATCTGTTATCGCACGAGATAAATCTGTTGCTTTAAAAACTTTGGCGCGTGTAAGATAGAATGGAGCGTAAACAGGCTCTTCTTCGCAAGCTGTAAACAATTCTTTTGTCCTTTCTAATTGCCCATGCTTCTGGTAAATAAGTGCTAAGTAGTATTTCCCTTTCCAGTTATTGCTTTCTGTTGTTGCCCACTTTAACACTTCAACTGTTTCGTACCTAAAAGGAAAGACCAGGTAGGGGGATTGCTCTTCAGCTATTTTTAAGAGATTCATACTTTTTTTATTATCACCTAACTTATTCTGCAGATAGGCTTGCCAATAAGAGATAATAGGATTTCCCGGAGCAATACTTAAAACTTGTAAGGATTCTTTAATCAATCCAAGGTTGTAATAAGTAATTGCTAATTCAAGATAAGTCTCATGTGGCAATTCATTTCGGATAAATTGCTTAAATTCTTGAAATGCTTTTGCATCATTATCAATAATATATTTTTCAAATCTTGCAAAATGGTTTAGTGGATCTAATGTTACTAAAACATCTATTGTTTTTTTAGATTCTGAAAGTTGCTTTAGCTGACGCTGAGAAATAATCAGTACTTGATAAGCAGTCAAGTTATATTTATTAAAGTCTAATGCTCGGTTGGAATAATCAGCAGCTTGTCCCCATGAACCTTCAGAAGCATATATTTCTGCCAATTGTGTAAAAGCAGCTGAACGATATTCAATACTATGAGCTGCAATACTGAAACCATCTTTTGCATCTGCAATGAAATTAGATTGACGATTTATTAAACCATAAATAAAATTTGCTGACCCGTTGTATGTATCAATTGCTAAAGCTTGTTTTGCATAGATTAGAGCTGTATCGTATTCCATGAGATGATAATAGAGTTCAGATATACCGTTCAATGCATCCAAATAATTTGGGTCCTTAGCCAAACACTTTGAATAGTTTTCCATAGCAACTGTAAAATTCAATTGCTTAGCAGCTTCCTTTCCTTTTATTGCAAACCCTTGAATAGAATTCCAATCAAAATCCTTTGGCGATACCAAAGGGCGGCTAAGAGAATTTTTGATCTTATCTGAAGACGAATAACTAAGTTTGTTTTCTCCGATACTTACTTCAATATTGTCATTGTATTCTTGATCAATGGAATCAATAAATATTTCCAAAGGCTTTAAATTTAAATGTTTCGTGTAAACAGTTTTCCCTTTTACTTTTACGGTTATATCATCATCAATTTTTTGAAGAGGACTAAAATATATTTTTAGTTTTCCATCATTGGATTCAATATTTAAAACACCAAACTTGGATGCAGATTTAATCCCCTCAGTTTCCTTAACTGGGAACCATATTTCACTCCACATGTCTGTTGCGTATGCCGGAAATTCACGATGTTTAAATGGAGAAAATGTACTTCCTTCAGCGGCTTGATTAAATAATCGTCCGGTTTGCATTTCGATATATTGCCCATTAGTATCTGTCAATAAATTTTCCCATACCATGCCCTGGCGAGATAAACCCCATATCCAAAGTTTTTTACCAGGCTTATCTGTGTAGGTTGACCAATTCCCAAATCCCAAATGATCGTTATAATAGTACCCGCCGAAAAATCCGGAATATTCACCAAGAATATGATACGATTTGTAAGTTCCAAAATTATTCTCTGCATATATTGATAAATCATGACCATTATCACTGTTTGGCCACGCTTTATATTGTCCTTCATGATTAATAAAAGAGTGTCCCGGGAAAAAAAACTGTAAATCATCGGATGCTCGTGCCGCACCGGTCAGCCAATGATAATAAGGCTGATTCAACTCTGTTTTATTATGCCAAAGTACTTTTGTTTCAAAAAATGCTTTATCTTTTGGAAGACTAATTTCAACTCGCCAGGTAGTCCCGGTAATTAAATCCAGTGCACCAATTATACAACTTACGCTACCGTTCTCATTTTTCTGTAAAATATAATCTACTGGTGTGGAACCAGTCGGCGTGTGTCCATAGAGACCAAAATTAGACTCAATACCACCAGAAGTCCAGGGCCCACGCATTGCAATATTTCTGAACTTTACAACATTGTTATTATAGATAAACATTTTACCGGAAGCTTTATCCATCGCTCCCCATATCTTTCCTCCTATTTCTGGAGTTACAAAGACTTTGATATAAGAATTCTCGAGAGTAACTACTTTCCATTTTTGAGGATGTCCAGTTGTAGAATATCCATCAAACCGAAAATATGGATATATTTTCCCACCACTTGCAACTGGGTCTGGATCAGAATAGGGGTATGTTTTAAACTCATGCAGCGACTCAGAAATTACGGCGTTCTGCGCTGAAAGCTCGGTGTAGTTTGAATAGAATAAAACAGCAACAAATAAAATATAATTAAATACAACTTTCATCATCGAGTTCTTTGGTTTCATTGTTTCACCTTAATTAGTTAATACACTTTTCGTAATCTCTCCTTTTTTACCTTCGCTACTTTTCATAAATACTTTCAATGATTTTCTACCTCCAGATTGAAAATATAAGAGTTTTACTTTATGTAATCCAGCCTCTAAAGCTACTTCGCCACTTTTTTCAAGGGGTCCATGCCATCCATCATTTTCAACAATTTCTTTATCCCCAATAAACAAACGGGTACCATCATTTGAAGAAACGCTGAATGTATAGATTCCTTTGTTTGGTATAGTTATAAATCCTTTATATATCACTCCAAAATAATCTGGTAGCATTTCATTTTCATACGGGAAAACAAAATTGGGAACATTCCCTTTTTTTATTGGCTTCATTTTCAAAAGGTCTAATATTGAATCAATCGGTTTGTTAAATTCGTAATACTCAAATTTTAATCCTTCTTTTTTTCCTTTTACTAATGCTGGCTCTAATGGAGTTTGTTTTATATAATCAATTTTATAAACTGGACCATTTTTCCCATTTGGAGAGTATTCAGTAACGTTTATTGTCTTTGTTTCAGTAACACTAAAAGGTTTGGTGTAAAGAGTAGAATTTGCTGTTGGTGTAGTTCCATCCTCTGTGTATCGAATTTGAATGTTCTTTCTCTTCGACTTAAATTCTACTTTGAATTTATCTGTAAAGACATTTTTGTTCTTAAATCCCTCTAATCTAGGCCAGCGATAATTTATATCCAGTTCATCTAATCTTCCAAAATGTACATCCAATCTATTGAGGAAATCTTGCAGACCCAGCTTCTCTTTGGTTGACCATGCAACTTCTGCAAGTGCACACATTCTTGGGAAAGCCATATATTCAACTTGGTCTGTGGTTCTTATAAATTCAGTCCATACATTTCCCTGAACTCCAAGTATATATTTTTCTTCCTCCTCACTCAACTCCTCTGGGACAGGATCATAACTATAAACTCTTTCAAGAGGTAGGAAACCCTCCATAGCTCGTGGCTCTTCCTCTGGCTTTCCCTGATAATGATCAAAATAACAATGGCTACCTGGACACATTACTGAATAATGTTTCTGCTTTGCTGCACTAATTGCTGACCCACTACCGCCCCATGACATTATAGCTGCGTTAGGTGCAAGTCCGCCCTGCATTATTTCATTCCAACCAATAATTTTTCTTCCTTTGGAATTTACAAATTTTTCAATTCTCGATATAAAATAACTCTGCAACTCATGTTCATCTTTTAAGCCT
>Ga0164315_10000578_pt1 | contig 25782 bp, 18 predicted proteins | sample GuaBasSedimGuay6_FD_113737 | JGI IMG/M metagenome (GOLD analysis project Ga0164315, IMG submission 113737) | Subseafloor sediment microbial communities from Guaymas Basin, Gulf of California, Mexico - Guay6, Core 4569-2, 0-3 cm | ecosystem: Environmental > Aquatic > Marine > Hydrothermal vents... | reverse complement strand
TAAGAACTGTTCATGACCGGACTAATCTTTTTCAGGGAGAAATTATTTAAAAAGTAAGCCAATACAGTAGTAAACAAAATCACATAGCCAATTGACATCCATATATTAAAAGGTATTTGAGTGTAATCTGCATCAAGCGTTAATCGAATGGAAAATGGAAAAACGAGAAGCAAACCAAAGGTAAACAGCCATTTCATAATGGTGAGTGGGCTGTACTTTGCCATCAGTGGTTTTACCAAGACCAAAAAAAGTGCGTAAGATGTTGCATTGATGAGAAGAAATAAATTACCAATAAACGTTCCTGAAGTAAATGAAAAGTTACTGCCATGCAGAATCAGCCAGGCAGCACCCAAAGCACCGAGTGAAATACCGATGATCTTATTGGTGGACATCCTGTCACCAATTATAAAATGTGAAAATACCAAAACCAAAATGGGAATGCTTACCATAATAATTGAAGCATTGATAGGAGTAGAGAGATTAAGTCCCTCAAAAAACATGATCTGATTGATGGCAATACCGAAAACAGCACACAAAGCCAATCGCCATAAATCTTTTTTACTTACTTTTTCTTTAGGGAAAAGAAGGCTTACCAATTGAAAAACAAGCATTGCTCCCAAAACCCTGAACAAGATAATAACCCGGGGTTGCAGGTAATCGGGCATAATGCCTTTGGCAATCACATAATTGAGGCCATAAATAATATTGGCGGCAATGACTGCCAGATGGGCTAGGATTATTTTTCGGGACATATTTTTAATAAAACTCAAATATCAAATCCCAAAATACAAATAAAGCCCAATGATCAAAAAATCAAATTATAAACAAAAAGTTTGGGATTTGACAATTTGGGATTTATTTGTTATTTGATTTATTGGGATTTGTAATTTCCTTTAGAACGGCAGATCATCCTCCGCCTCAGTAATATCTGGCGGGGGCGCATCTGGTGGTGGGGGAGGTGCTTGGCCTTCGTCGGCATCTTTTACAATGCGCCAGGCATGTACATTGGTGTACCAGCGGTTATTGTATTCGCGCGATTCCAGGTTAATGGAAACCGTCAAACGGTCGCCTTCGGCTACTGCTGACAGCATCGACACTTTGTCGCCCCATACATCCATACATATTTTTTTTGGATATTGGTCATCGGTTTCTACAATGAATTCCTGCTTTTCCCATCTACCATTTTTACTTTCACCACTAACAGGATCAAGCTTTCTAACTAATGTTCCTTTTACTTCAAGAGTCATATTCGTATTCCTTTTATTTTGGTTTCAAAATTAATGTTTTTTAGGTCATAAATTCATAATGGGCTAATAGAAAATCTTTCCATTATTTTTTTATTATTCTGATACTTTCTACACGATTTCCATCCCAAAACATCAACACATGATAAATTCCTGATGGCAGTATATTTCCATTCTGGTCATCCCCGTACCATTGAATTTGGATATTGTCTGTTGATGAATTCCCTGACTTGAGCACCTTAACACGCTGACCTGTATTGTTGTAAACTTCAATACGAACATCACCATTGTATTCCCACCGGGCCGAGATTGATGTACTTGAAGCAAATGGGTTTGGTGCAGATTGCAACATTTTTTTAGGCTGCAAAGGCCGTATTTCGCTAACATCCATAATAAGCCTGGTTGTAAAACTTCCCTTTTCAAGTAGTACACCCGAGTCGTAAATGGCATCTCCGCCATCACCAATGGCCATTTTAATGTGTTGCCATTCTCCCGCTTGTATTCCCAATTTTGCAACCAGGGGTTTTGTTAAGGCATCGTAAACAAATCTATTAAATGCAGGGTCGCTTAACTGGCTGTTGTCTTTCAACCATTCACAATTAGTACATCCAGTTGGTTTACCGCTACACGTCTTCTCTCCATGACCAAAATTAACGGTATTGATGGTAACACCGGTAAATGTCTCTGGGATTAAGGCAACGTATTCTGAATTATTACTATAGGGGCCAGTGATTCCGGGACCACTCAGGAAAAACCCAAACATGTCGTTAACAGTTCCCCCAACATAATCATGGTATTCTTCAGAAGCAAAAACATAGTTGAACCGTACTGTATCGTCGGTTGATTTATAATCGAACTCAATAATGCAACCATCGTGGGCTGAAGTGTTTGAAAGCAGTTGTAGGTCAGGGTCGTTCTCTACTCCACTGTTGTTGGTGCTTGCATTTTGATCGCTATTGCAAATATTCGATTTGTCAGCATCATCTGATTTACCATTCGTCATAATTATTCCTCTGGTAGTTTCAAAACCAAGAAAATGCCCATCACTATAATAGCCCACAGAAGTAGGGTCACCAAAAAAAGTAATATTCGCGATGGATTCCGGGGGCATCCCTGCCAGGAAAACAGTGTCAACCAAAGCAATAACAGCAGCACTGTCAGCACAGGGTTCAACTACAAAATTAAACTGGGCACTTGCTTTTTGCGAGACAAAAAGTAGAGTGCTTATAAATAATAGCGTACTGAAAACGTAAATCTTTTTCATAGGATTGTGATTTATTACGATTGCTAAAATAATGATTATTGCTAAATATGGAAGCCGTACGAAGTAACTTCATTAATTTCAAGTACAATTCTCCTTAAAACCCTTACTTTTGCTTTTCTGATGAATGAAGAAAATCAACAAGAATTTAAGATAGAAATACCGAAACGGTTTTACTCGGATGCGGAGGATAAACCCTTTGAGCACTGCCAGGTGTGTGGAAAATACCTGTTGGATGAGGGCACTACTTATGTGGTAGAAAAAGCCATCAGAAGCTATGAAGGCCACGATTTCTATTCAACGGCATATGAATATGCCATTTGCACCAACTGTCATCAGGAAATTCAAAAAGGTATGTCAGAAGAATCGATGATAAACCTGCAAAAATATTACAGTGGTTTTGTTTCAAACAAGCCTCCAATGTTTATCGACATGCGGACATTTAGCCTGGATGATTGGTTGTCAAAATGTTTTTTTACCGGGACTGAAATCAAAGACATGAAAGAATACCAGCTTGTTGCCCAGTTCAAGGGTGATAAAATGGTGATGAATATGCCACCTATGGTAATTGGCGAAAAAGTGATTGAAGATATGGCTGGATTGCTTTCTAATAAAACGATTGATGAAATGAATGGGTTTCGGGATAAATTCCTGCGGCCTTCGCCAGATATCGAGGAGGTGGTTTTTGGTAAACCGCTGATTATGATTTAGTATATCAGTTTTTTTTGCATAGAAAGAACAATTCAATTAATTTTGTAGAGAATTAAGATTTAATCATGACAACCATAACGATAAAAGACGGATTAAAAAAAGGAGATTATTCCTACAATACACCATTACAGGCAGTCGAAAATATTTTAAACGAAATTGGGATTATTTTACTCCAACCCATCGAAGACCAAGAGATTTTGACTCGGGTTAAAAAACATGCCCAAGAAAATAAAAACCGGGAACTGGATACTTATGATGATATATGAAAAATGAAAGTTCTTGAAGAAAAAGGAGTTAGAAAATATTTAGAAAGTCGAGGAATCATTAACCGTTATCGGAAAGCCAAGAAAAGTTTTGAAAATGGAAGTCACCAACAAGTTCATTTAAAAAAAAGACAGCCCAAACAACTTGGCGAGTTCCAATTTCGGATAACTGATAAATATCGTGCTTTTGGGTATTTCAAGGCACAAAATATTTTTATTGTTACCGAAATATCTGACCATCAATAAGACCCCAGATTTCCAACTTTAATTACAAACCAACAATCAATACTCAATTGAAGAAAAAAACAACTGTATATGCTTTAGTAAAAAGCTTAGTCATTTTTTTATTTATCAGTTTTTTTTTCATTGTCTCAAACGCACAAAATATGAAAACTCAACAAGATACCGCCACTTTTGGCTCTGGATGTTTTTGGTGCAGCGAAGCTATTTTTAGCCGGTTGGAAGGTGTAACCGAAGTTGTTTCAGGATACTCAGGAGGAGACGAGCCCAATCCGACTTACGGCATCATTAGCAATGGCACATCACTTCACGCAGAAGTGATTCAGATTACTTATAATCCCAATGTAATTTCTTTTCGGGAGTTACTGGAAGTATTCTGGAAAACCCACGACCCCACTACTTTAAACCGCCAGGGTGCCGATGTGGGCACACAGTACCGTTCGGTTGTTTTTTTCTATAATGAAGAACAGCAAAAAACGGCAAATCATTATTTAGAGGAACTAGAAAAAGCAAAAATTTGGAAGAATCCGATTGTGACTGAAATCAGTCCTTTCAAAAGTTTTTATCCGGCAGAAAAACACCATCAGGATTATTATAAAAACAATCCTGCACAAGGCTATTGCAATTTTGTAATTACGCCTAAAGTCAAGAAGTTCGAGCAAGTTTTCTCAGAAAAATTAAAATAGTCGTCCGACCACTAATACACAAAATCAGCATAGTGGTCAGACGACTAAAAAACAAATAATTGAAACCGTCGTCCGACCACTAATACGCAAAATCAATAAAGTGGTCAGACGACTAAAAAGCAAATTAGTCATATAATAACAACAGTCGTCTGACCACTATCTTGCACCGGCGCAATAGTGGTCGGACGACAACATTCACACATTAAATTATTCATCTAAATGAACTACCTATCTGCTGATAAACTTTCCAAATCTTTTGGCGATTTGCTGCTATTCGAAAATATTTCCTTTGGCCTTGAGCGGGGTGAAAAAACGGCATTGATAGCCAACAACGGGACGGGGAAAACCACCCTTTTTAATATACTAGCAGGGCGGGATACCGCCGATAGTGGGAAGTTTAGCATGCGGGATGGAATGAAACTCGGTTACCTTCAACAAGACCCTGTTTTTGACGAAAGCCTGACAATTGCGGAATTATTACAAAGCGGGCATTCTGCTATTTATTCTGTAATAAATAATTACCAGAAAGCACTCGAAGAACACAGCAAGGAGCACTCAGCAGTAAACCAGCGAGCTTTCGAAACAGCCTCAAACGAAATGGATATTCACCATGCCTGGGATTTTGAGCGCCGCGCCATCGAATACCTTACTTTATTTGGCGTTTATATTCCTGAACAACTCATCGGTACACTTTCGGGTGGGCAACGGAAACGGCTGGCACTGGCTTTGGTTTTGATTGATGAACCGGATATATTGTTGCTGGATGAGCCAACTAACCACCTTGATATAGAAATGATTGAATGGTTAGAGAAATACCTTCAGAAAGCAACTTTTGCTTTGCTGATGGTTACCCATGACAGGTATTTTCTGGACCGGGTTTGTAACCAAATCCTGGAACTTGACAACGCCAAACTATTCAGCCACAAAGGAAACTATTCTTACTTCTTGCAAAAGAAGGAAGAGCGTTTAATCAACCGGCAAACAGAAGTGCAGAAAGCTGCAAGTTTTGTGAAAAAAGAATCCGATTGGATGCAACGCATGCCCAAAGCACGTACGACTAAATCAAAATCCCGAATTGATTCTTTCTATAAAAGAGAGGCAGTGGCGACCAGCAGAAAAAAAGAAGAAGCACTACAACTTGATGTGAAATCCAGGCGAATAGGAGGGAATATTCTCGAATTGGAAAAGCTGAATAAAAGCTATGGCGATATCAAAATCCTTGATAATTTCAATTACCTGTTCAAACGGGGAGAACGTATTGGCATCATTGGAAAAAATGGATCCGGGAAATCCAGCTTTTTAAATGTTATCCTTGAGAATGAATCCGTAGATTCGGGGGAAGTTAATAAAGGGCAAACTATTGTTTTTGGTTACTATTCTCAACAAGGAATCCAACTACAGGAAGACAAACGCGTAATTGAAGTAGTTACCGACATTGCAGAAGTTGTTGAACTGGGAAATGGGAGTACAATCTCTGCCTCACAATTTCTTACCTTCTTTTTATTCCCTTCCGAAAGGCAATATAATTATGTGTCGAAATTGAGTGGGGGTGAGAAAAAACGACTGTATTTATTGACTGTCCTGATGAAGAACCCCAATTTTTTAATCCTTGACGAACCCACCAACGATTTGGATTTAATAACACTAAACAAGCTTGAAGACTTCTTGTCAGCATACAAAGGTTGTTTGCTGCTTGTTTCTCACGACCGCTATTTTCTAGACCACCTGGTTGATCACCTTTTTGTTTTTAAGGGCGACGGTGAAATAAAAGATCATCCTGGAAACTACTCATCATACAGGGAAAAAGTTGCTGCTTTAGAGCTATCGAGAAAAGCAGGAAGAGTAGGGGAGAAGAAGATTAAAAAACCAAAAAACAGTACTATTGGTCAATCTGGAAAAAGAAAGCTGACCTACAAAGAGAAACAGGAATATCAGGCACTGGAAAAAGAAATTGAATCATTGGAAAACGAAAAGAGAACCTTAGAAACCAGCATGGATTCAGGCGGAACTGATTATGAAACGCTTCAAAAAGATGCTTCCAGGATTGGAGTACTCATTGAGCTCATCGATGAAAAAACCTTTCGATGGATGGAACTGGATGAATTGGGTTCTTAAAACTTACGCAGAAAAGGATTATGTTTGTAGTTAGATTTATCGTATTTTTGTTTTGAAACACACAAAGCAAGATAATTGTAATAAACCAAAACATGGAAAGAACCATCAGATTACGTGCACTTAGAAAAGAAGACGCAGAAATTACCTGGAAGTGGAGAAACCAGACCAGTGTGAGGGAGATGTATTCTGGTCATCCTTTCTTTATTAATCCTACAAAAGAACATGCCTGGTATGACAGGGTACTTACTTCTGATCTGCCGAATGTATCGATGGGAATAGAAATTGCAGAAACAGAGACCCTGATTGGCATGATGTTTTTATTACATGTTAACCACTTTAATAGATCAGCGGAACTTGCGTTTTTATTTGATGAAAATTCGAGGAAAGCTTCTGATATTATTGTTGCTATTCTGTTGGCCCTTGAATTTGGCTATTATGACCTCAATCTCAATAGAATTTATGGTAAATTGGTCGAACATCATACGATGCTTATCAAACTATATGAACGTTATGGTGGTCAGCGGGAAGGTCTAATGCGGCAATCATTCTTCAAGAACGGCAAATACCTAAATGAAGTTATGATGTCAATTTTAAAAGAGGATTACGAAAAAAATAAAAGAAGAGAACTACGATAGCGTATTATTATTTGTATAGTTTATTTTAAATAATTAATGAAATCACTGGGTAAAGTTGCCATCATGCAACCCTATTTCCTCCCTTATTTGGGTTATTACTCCCTTATAAGGGCTACAGACAAATGGGTGTTCAATGATGATGTGCAAATGATTCATAAGGGCTGGGTAGAGCGAAACAGGATCCTCAAGCAATACGGGGGCTGGCATTATATTCGGGTTCCATTGGTTCGTTTTCCTTATACTTCATTAATCAAGTCTATCCGAATCAGGAACAATGAAAAATGGAAAGATAAAATTCTCGCGCAATTACAACATTATAAACATATAGCACCTTATTACTGGAAAGTTATTAGATTCTTGAATTATGCATTTCAGCCTGAATTTGAAACAATAACAGCACAAAATGCCCACCTGCTTAAATTAACTTGTGATTATATTGGTTTTAATTTTAAATATGATATACTCTCAGAGCTCAACTTAGAATTAGGGGAAATAATTGAGTCAGATGACTGGTCGCTGCAAATCTGTGAAAAGATGGGTTATAAGCATTATATCAATCCTATTCTCGGTATGGAATTCTATAACAGGAAAAAATTTAAAGACAACAATATCAAAATTAATTTTCTGCAATTAGATCCTTATCACTATAATCAGGGTTCTGAAAAATTTACTGATGGACTTAGTATTATTGATGCAATGATGTTTAATTCGCCGGATGAAATTTTAAACATGATAGAAAGTTTTGAATTAGTCTGACAACCCAAACTAAAGATTTTATTCATCTTTATCCACTCAAGCAATTATTGACACTCTCCTTGAATTTTTTAGATATACAAAAAAATTGGTTTTACTTTTTTTCTTTTGTTGTCGGGGATTTAAGCCCTCCAATCTTAAAAGTTTCTGTGATATTGTTAGCCTAAAAATAGCCGTATCTTTGTGCTTGACTTTTGTATGGTTTTTACGAAAAATCAGACTAAGAAATAGGATAGGTGCCATTTGAAATGCAAATTATATTGAAACGACTCATTTTTATACACATACTTTTAGTGTTGACCAATTTGCTTCATGCCCAAAAAGAAGCCAGCATCTGGTATTTTGGCGAAAAAGCAGGATTGGATTTCACATCGGGAAGCCCAGTTTCATTAACAGATGGCCAAATGGCTACCTGGGAAGGATGTTCCACTATATCCACACCAAGCGGAAACTTATTGCTCTATACTGACGGAGAGACCGTGTGGAACAGGGAGCACAACGTGATGCTGAATGGGACAGGATTACTGGGGAGCTTTTCAAGTTCACAATCAGCGATAATCGTTCCGTACCCGGGCACTAACGACAAACTTTTTATTTTTACAGTTGATCAGTTTGCTTCAAGTCCTCCGGGTGGTGCAAATGGCATAAGATATTCACTTGTTGACTTTAGCCTTGACGGTGGCCTTGGTGATATTGTCCCGACAGAAAAAAACATCGAAGTATTGGCCCCTGTCTGTGAAAAGGTTACAGCGGTTAATCACAGTAATGGAGTCGATATATGGGTCGTTGTAAATAAATTTGGCACCGATTCCTTCTACGCTTACTTGGTCAGCACTACAGGCGTCAGCAATACACCTGTTATCAGCAGTGCAGGTGATGTTATCACAGATGTTGCTTCACAGGGATATATGAAAATCTCTCCTGACGGGACTAAACTTGCCAGGGCAAATGGTAGCGCAAATTCAATTGAAATATTTGATTTCGATGCAAGTTCCGGAATCGTCAGTAACGCCATCAAAGGCAAAGGCTTTGGCTTGCGTAAAATGTATGGTGTGGAGTTTTCGCCCGACAGCAAGAAATTGTATGTCAATGCCTGGTACTCTTCAGCTTCCGGTGGGGGCCTTTACCAGTATGATCTAGAGGCCAGCAATATTCTTACATCCAGGGTGTTTATATCCGATGTGCCCGATGGTGCGTTGCAGTTAGGACCAAACGGTAAAGTATATGTTGTGAAAAGGGGATTGTCCTCTCTCGCAGTGATTAATGATCCCAACGAAAAAGCCCCGGCTTGTAACTTCCAATTAAATGGAATCAACCTTTCTGGCAGAATTAACAATATGGGACTACCCCCATTTATCCAGTCTTTCTTTAATCTTGACCTTGATTTTTCATTCGCCCAAACCTGCTTCGGGGATTCTACAGAATTTACATTTATCAGTTCCATAACACCCGACTCGGTACTGTGGAATTTTGGTGACCCAACTTCAGGTATAAACAACACATCAAAGTTAACAGACCCAAAACATCAGTTCAGCAGTTCAGGATTATTTACTGTAAAATTAAAAATGTGGACACTAACTGCTATTGATAGTATTGAATATGACGTTGAAATTGCTAAAAACCCTGTCGTGAATCTGGGGAACGATACCTCATTTTGTGTGGGAAGTGATTTCCTGCTTGATGCCGGAACCGGATACAATACGTACTTATGGTCTACAAACGAAAGCACGCAAACCATTGTGGTAAACACCAGCGGCACGTATTGGGCTGAAGTCTCAGATGTGGCTTCTTGCGTTGGTAGCGATACCATAATTCTAAGCATAAACCCTTCCTACACTTTTGAGACGGACACCAGTACTTGCAAGGGCGATTCAATTTTTGTCGGTGGCGATTTTCAAACTGAATCAGGAACATATTACGATACACTTTTAACTGTTTTGGGGTGTGACAGTATTTTTGTGACTAACTTACTAATTAATGATTATCTGACCGCTTATCGCGACACTACCATTTGCCAGGGAGACTCTATTTTTCTGGAGGATGCATTTCAAAAAGAAGAAGGAATATATTTCGACACAATCAGTAATACAAATACTTGTGACAGCATTATTGTTACCGATTTAACTTTGACAGATTATTTAACTCAAAATAAAGAAACTACAATTTGTGAGGGTGATTCTGTTTTTCTCGAAGGCGATTACCGTAAAGATGAAGGAACATATTATGATACGATCATCAATGCGAATACTTGTGACAGCCTGCTAATAACACAATTATTTGTTGACCCTTTGCCGTACGTAACCCTTGGAAACGACACCAGTATTCTGGAAGGTGATGTGCTGCCACTTAATGCTACTTTCCCAAATGCTGATTACTTGTGGCAGGACGGTTTTAGCGGGGCCATTTACAATGCTTCCGACTCGGGATGGTATTGGGTGGAAGTAACAACGCACTGCGGACTGTCCACCGATTCCATTTTTATCGATTATTTGCTCGACCTGAATTGCTTTGTTACTGTCCCAAATGCATTCACTCCTAATGGTGATGGAAAAAATGATTTATTCAGCCCGGTGCTTAACTGTGATGCATCTGTTTACGAACTTAGTATTTATAATCGCTGGGGGCAATTGGTGTTTTCGACCAATAATCAGGAAGTAGGGTGGGATGGGGGTTCCAGCAAAACCACCTGGTCACCTGGCGTTTATCTCTGGCAGTTGAGCTATAAAATCCAGATAAATATCAACAAGTTTATTGATGGTGCCGAGAAAGGCAGTGTTACATTGGTGAGATAAATTATGGGCAATACAACCATTTGCAGACAATTTTTGTCTAATTTTGTAAGATTGCTGCTTTTTTTATAAAAACGAAATACGACTTCAGATGAAAAAATATACAATTATTTTATTAAGCCTGTTCTTATCGCTGTCATTAACAGCACAAAAACAAGCCAGTTTTTGGTTCTTTGGAGAATTTTGCGGCCTTGATTTTAACAGTGGATCACCGGTAGCATTAACCGACGGTTCATTAACCACTATGGAAGGCTGTTCCTCTATTTCCACGGAAAATGGAGCTTTACGATTTTATACTGATGGCAGCACTGTTTGGAATAAAAACAATAACGTAATGCCAAATGGTAGTGGGTTAATGGGCAATTCCTCAAGTACGCAATCCGGCATTATTGTCCCCTGGCCCGGAGATGACAATAAGTATTTTGTTGTCACAATTGACGATGTTGGCGATCTCAGTAACCCAGGGGCAAATGGTCTGCGATATTCAGTGGTTGACATGACATTGCAAGGTTTTCTCGGTGATGTAGTAACAACTGAGAAAAACGTATTGCTCACTAAACCCATGTGTGAAAAACTAACTGCTGTTGGTCACGACAATGGTATCGATACCTGGGTGGTCTCCCAAAAATGGGGCACCAACGATTTTTATGCCTATCTTATTACACCTGACGGAATAGATATGACTCCGGTAATTAGTTCGGGAGGAGTAGTAATTGATAGTGATATTGACAATGCAAAAGGCTATATGAAAGTTTCGCCAAGCGGGGAAAATTTAGCCAAGGCCAATGCCGGACTTAGAACAGTAGAAATATTCGATTTTAACAATATTACAGGTAAAGTTGACTGGGTTGTTACCGACTACAACCTTGGCGGTGAAGCTTACGGAATTGAATTTTCACCCAATAGTCATTTATTATATGTGAATACCTGGAAATCTAATCCTGGAAAAAAATTGGTTCAATACGATCTGGAAGCAGGCACGCCGGCAGGAATTATCGATTCCAGGGTTCAAATTACATCAGGAACAGACGGCGCATTACAAATTGCACCCGATAATAAATTGTATGTCGCAACAAATGGAAGTTCTTATATTAGTGCTGTAAATGCGCCAAACAAAAAGGGAACGGCCTGTGATTTTAAGTCGAACGTAGTTAAACTTAAAATCAATGACAATCAGAGATCAAGGTGGGGATTACCACCATTTGTTCAGTCCTTTTTTAGCTTCAATGCCGGCTTTTATTATGAAACACCTTGCTATACTGAGCCAACGCAATTCTACGAAAACAGCTCGGTAACCCCGGATTCTGTAACCTGGGATTTTGGCAATATGTCCTCCGGCGATGATAATTACTCTACTGAATTCGACCCTACCCATCTTTATACCGGCCCCGGCCTTTATTTTGTTAAACACGTAATTTGGGTTGAAGGACTTAAAGACAGTGTCAGTAACGGTCTTTGGGTAAATCTAAAACCTGATATTAACCTGGGGGCCGATACTTCATTTTGTGAAGGTGATCCCCTCGTTTTGGATGCCGGAGATGACTACGAAAGTTTTCTTTGGAGTAATACCGACACAACAAGGACTACAACTGTTGTACTGGCTGGCGATTATTGGTGTGAGGTTATGGCAGAGAGCGGTTGTGGAAACCGGGACACGGTTTCTGTTATTGCATTTCCAAAACCAAGTATCAATCTCGGTAGCGATGTTGCAATGTGCGCCGGCGGTTTTCATACTATTGATGCCGGCCCGGGCTATACAAGTTATCTGTGGCCAAATGGCTCAACCTTACAAACTTTTTCTGTAGAATCTTCCGGTACGTATTGGTGCGAAGTAACCAACGAATTTGACTGTTCTGCCAGGGACACTGTTAAAGTAACTTTTTATGCAAATCCCATAGCCGATCCGGGTCCTGTCCAAACAATCGATCAGGGAGAAACAACTTTTCTCGAAGGCTCGGCAACGGATGGGCTAAGTCCTTATGATTATGAATGGCAGCCGGCCAATATGTTGGTGCAGAATGATATTCCCAACCCGGAAACTTTGCCGATAATTACACCAACATGGTTTACATTAACAGTAACGGATAGCAGAAACTGTATAAGCGAATCTGATGATGTATTGATTAACCTAACGGGTTCTTCTTTAATGGCGTTGCCAACCGCTGATCCTGACATAATTTGTCTCGGAGAATCAACTGATATTACTGCTTATGCCACTGGCGGTGGACTCGAGTACAGCTATAAATGGACAGGGGATAACCCACCTGGTTTTTCTTCTACAGATGCTAATTTCACGGTTACACCTACAACTGCTGGCACTATTGTCTACAACTTGCTCCTGAAGGATCAGTACGACAACCAATTTAACGGAACTGCTACGGTTATTGTTAAACCCTTACCTATAATCGATCTTGTACCTGAGGGAATTATTCCCATTGGACCAGACTCTATCATGGTATGTGTACGCGATTCAGTTATCCTAGATGCAGGACAGAATGACGACCCGGATGGAACTACCTATTTCTGGACGAAAACCAATTATTTAAACCGGTATTACAAAGCCACTACTAACGGCAATTGGATTGATTTCCAGACCCATGAGGTTCGTGTGAATTATCCGGGAGCCAATGGCTGCGAAAGCATGGGTCACATCACTATTGTTTTCGACCTTTATGAATGTCAGATTGGAGTTGATGAGAATACAACAGATGAGCAACAGGCTTTTCAAATATTTCCCAATCCCAATAATGGCACCTTCACTTTGCTCTTGAACGAAGAAATACATGATCTTGAAATTGTAGTTTTTGATTATCTTGGAAGACAGGTTTATACCGAGAGTTTTGATGGAACATTTGAAAAAGGCTACCAGCAGCAATTTCGACTCAATCTAAAGAAAAAAGGAATTTATTTTGTTCAATTGCTTTCTGAATCCTCCAGTTTGTCGGTACAGAAAATGCTAATCAAATAAAACTTTCAACGCTTATAATAGCGTAGGGGAGGGGCTAAAAACCAATTCAGACGGTAACACACTCCGGAGCTTTATAAAAGCAAAATGTTTCATATCTTATTGTTAATAAAGCTGTTAAAAAATTATTTCTATTTTGTGATTTTACCGATGAAAGTAGCATTACATTTGTGGCCATGATCAGTGACAAACTAAATATATCTCGACAAAAAACCCTCCTGAAGGATTACCGCGCCAATTTATTACAGAAAAGAGCAGAATTACTGAAAGAAGTTGGCGAAATGGCACATGATGATTTTGTTGCCCTGCTGGAAATTTTTGATCAAAAATTGGAAAATATCAACAAACAATTTAACAAGGCTGAAACCTGTTAGCCTAATCCAAAACAAGTTTCGCACAACTTAAGCCGTTTTCTCTTCTTTGTTTTTAACGAGTTCAATGCCTGTTTCATTGATTAGCAAACGCTTCAGTTTGTATAAAGCACCTACGGATTTTTTAAAAGTCTTTTTGCTCATTCCCAACCGATTCACAATGTCTTCCGGTGCACTTTTGTCATTCAAATTTAGTTTTCCTCCATTCGCCTCAAGTTCCTGAATAAGCTTCTGAACATTATCATCAATGGCTTTATAGCCCAAGCGATTTAAACTAACATCAATTTTGTGATCTGCCCGTATTTTTTTTACGTATCCTGTTAATGTTCGTCCAATTTTTATATGCTCAAAAATTTCATTCCTAAAAAGCATACCTTGGTAAGTACTGTTCACAATAACGCTGATTCCCAGTTCGGTTTCAGCGTATGGAAGTAAACTGACCTGGTCTCCAATATTCAAATCATCAGGCGTTTTGGTGAAAGTATTATTGATTTTTGTACTTCCTACAAGTCGTTGAGACGCTTCGTCAAGATAAAGATAAACTACATAATTTTCTCCTTCAGTAATCCTTTTTGCTTGCTGTCGGTAAGGAACCAATAAATCCTTTTCCAATCCCCAATCGAAAAATGCACCAAATGTTGTAACGGCCTTCGCTTTAAGAGCGGCATATTCATTCAGCATAAATTTAGGCGTGAGTGTTGTTGCTACAATCATATCCTCAGAATCTTTATATAAAAATACATCAATGGTATTCCCTGTTTCCATTCCGCCTGGCACATATTTATTCGGCAAGAGCACTTCTGTTTCATCGTCATCTGACAAATAAAAACCATTAGCAGTTTCCCTTATAACTTTTAGCGTATTGATTTGTCCTAATTTGAGCATTGTTCATATTTTAGTGCGAAGTTAATCTATATAAAGAAGCACGCACTGCAATCATCTCATATTCTTCTGAGAAATGCCCTATAATATATATTATGTTAAATAGGGTTAATTTTATTCAATTCTTCATTAAAGAATCTACAATCAAAGAAGTGTTGTATAAATGAACATTAAACCTATTTTTTAATAAATTAGGTGTAGTTTCTCTGACCTCTTCCCTTGAAATTCAAAATCAATTCATTTCAAAAGGTCAGGGGAAAAAAGAAGCACCAAAATGAGGCCGCTTTTTTAACAAAAAACTATCTAATGTATGATACTGAACTTTGATTGATAAACTTCGTTTGTAGAAGTTTTAATTCGATAAATATATAATCCATCAGGAAGGTTATCTATATTAATTTGTTGTAATCCTTTTCCTCCGTGATGTACACTTTGTTTTTCATACACAGGCTGACCTTGCTGATTAAATATATTAGCAACATAGTGCATTGCTTTTGTCGACATAAAACTTATTACTATTTGGTTTTTTGCCGGATTAGGATACAAATGAATTTTCGCATTTGTTATCTCCCCTATTCCGATACAATCGTCAACAATAACCTCGAGAGTGTCAGAAGTAACAACACATGTATCAGCAGAAGTTTCAGTTACAAATACAGTGCCGGCTCCAATTGCCGTCCATAATGTACTAATCTCACTTGTACCTTCACCACTTGTAATACTACCACCCTCAACACTCCAGGCATAGGTACTCCCCTGGTTATCTACAGTATAATAAATAATTTCGTGTTGTAAGCAAACAATTGTTTCTCCATCCACCTCTGGTTCAGGTGATTTGAATACACTAATTTCTAATTCATCAGAAGTTGGCCCATCACCACAATCATTTGATCCATAAACAGATAAGTAGGCCGAACCACTATAATCAGTTGACCAATCAATAGAAATATTTAGGCCACTTCCAATAACTATACCGGCATGCGTTGGGCTTAAAAGCCAGTTTATTGTTTCGGCATCTGGTATAGCCTCTGTTTGATAATCAGCACTCGTATTAGAACATACTTCATTAGGACCAGTGGGCTGGCTTGCAGGCGATGGAAGAAACTGCACATAAATCCAGGCATCTCCTTCCATTAGCGTTGAGCAATCTGTTGAATAAGCGATTACTGTATATAAGCCTTCATCAGTTTGATATCCAAAATTGAGTGGGTTACCAGTACCTTCCAAAACAATTTCCGTCGAAAACCCATCATTGAATAGTTCATAATCCATGTCTATTTCAGATCCATCCAAAGTTACTTCAAATCCTTGTCCTCCTTCACAATAATTGCCACCCCCCTCTACAGTGAAAGGGTATGGTGCAAATCTTAGTGTACAATTTAACTCTATTGACCATGTACCACTACCACAGGTATTTGAAGCCATCACTTTTACAGTATATGATCCTGTCCAGTCTCCTGTTGCTTCAAATATTGCAGATGTACCACTTCCAGAAATTGTCCCAGCATCGGCTGGTAAAACTTCCCATAAATAGGTTTCTGCCCATAATACACTTAAAGTAGTATAGGTAAACTCACCATAACCACAAGCATCAATCGGACCATCGGGTGTAGAAGGCTGAGCGGGAATCGCTTTCACGGTTATCATATCATCCCTGAAAAGCGTATTAAATATTTGTCCATTTGATACTTCCAGCGTAACATCGTATATCCCTGCCACATCATATGTAACGCTAGGATTTTGATCAGTTGAAGTAGCCGGACTTCCACCTTCAAATGTCCATAACCAAGAGCTTGCCCATGAAGATTCATCAGTAAAATTTACTGTGCCCCCAATACACAATTCGGTTGTGTCAGCAGAAAAGTTGGCCTTCAAAATGGGAGCTACTGCAATAGTACCTATCCAGTTAGCAATTCCAAGATCCCCAACAATTGTCGTGTTTCCATTTGAAAGATCAATTGTTCTAAGTGTATTTTCAAGGGCCAAATACGTATCTGTGGTTAAGTACATTGTTGAATCAGAAGTGCTCCAATCCATCCCGTGAGCTGATCCAGCTGCCCAGTGTCCTATTTCGCCCTGATAACTGATAACTTGTCCATCAGCTTTGTCCAGTTTATAAAGTTTAGCCACCGATCCCAGTTGCATAGCGTATAAATCGCCAACTCCATCAATCCCGATACAGGCAATAGCGGGCGCATCAGTTTGTGATCCGAGTAGTGTATAAGATCCGTCTGCTACATCAATTGTATGGAGTGAGGAGTAATGATCCTGATACACATCATGATGACTAATACCATACATTATCCCTGATTCCTCATCATAAGCCATACCTGTCCATTTATGGTCGGGTGGTGGTGGGTTTGTGCCCAACAAATTTACAGAACCATCGGTGGTATCTACCTCATAAAAATTACTGGTCGATTCATCTATTGCAAATAATACACCACCTGGCCCAAAATCGCTGGCACTCAGTCTTGTTTGAGTAGTACCGATATTCGTTTTTTCGGCAGTGATCAAGTCGATCTTGTCAAAAGACCCAACTTGAAATTCGGCAATAAACGCGTACTGGCCATAGGCAGCAGAAGAAATAATACAAATACTGAACAATAACACACTTAGTTTTTTCATGATTAAGAATTGTTAATTGATAAATTATTTTTTACTATTCGTTTTCAATTTTGCCAACACTTTCTTTAGTATTTCTATTCTTTGTTTCTGTTGAACCAGATATTGATCAAGCTCGACAGCATCGATAGATTTAATAGATTTTGTAGTTTTAATCATTGAACCGAATTTGGTTCGACAAACATAACATCAGCTGCCAGAATCACCAAATATTTCTTGGGTACTTAGATGGTACTCTTAGGCTAATCTGTATAAAACAAACAGTACATTAATGGTACAATTCCGGATTTAGATTGCTTTTTGTTATTGAGGAAAAAAACAGGATATATCTGGCTTACAATTCAGACAAAAATGTTATGAGGTTCACTCCCGACGGCAAATCCATCTTTTTTCTTAATCGTTTTCTGGCCTGATTAATTGTATTTACACTTTTGTAGGTGATAAGTGCTATGTCTTTTGTTGTCATATTTAAACGCAAAAAGGCACATATTTTCTTTTCGTTTGGACTTAAGTCTGGGAATCGCGATGAAAGGTTTTGATAAAAAGACTTATGAACTTGTCCGAACCTCAATTCAAATTCTTTCCAGCCTTTATCTTGCGACATCATCTTATACGATCTGATAATTTCCCCGATTTTTTCTTTTTGAACATCGTCTGCAGTAGCTAACAAATTGTTCAGCTCCTGAAATAGATTTGAATTAATCTCAATATTCCTGATTAAATTCATAGCATTGGTAGCCAGCTCCTTATGTTTTAGTTCCAGGTCTTTCTCCAGGTTTTCGTTTTCCAAAGCTTTTTTTACCAGTTCCAATTCCTGCTTTTGCCGCTCAGTTCTTGAAATTTGCAATTTATGCCTGGAGTTTCTAATCTTTAGATAGAATGTATAAATACTAATTATAATTGCGAAAACCAGTGCTGCAGAAGTAATTATCAGGGATAAAGTGATTTTTTCATTGAACTCATTTTGTTCTTCTAATTTCCTTATCTGCTGTTCTTTTTTTTCTGTTTCGTATTGAATTTTCAGGTTTTGAATTGCTTTGGTTTTGTCAATAGTATAAACGCTGTCTTTTAATTCGTTGTAGTACTTATAATGTATTATTGCGTTTTGAAGATCGTTATCAATCTCATATAATTCGAATAATTTGGAATTGGCATTTAAGGCCAAATTTAATGCTTCTATATCAGTAGTAATTTGTAATGCTTCCATTCCGATCTCTATAGCTTTTTGTATATCGCCCAGTTCTTTATAGATTGAAACTTCTGTCAACAGGCATTTAGATAAAAAATAAGTGTCTCCAGTTTCAAGACACAATAGTCTGGCCTTTTCGATACTGAATAGAGCAAGCTCAAATCTCTCTTGTTTTATGTTCGCATGGCCAATATTTATCAAACTCCCAATTATACCATGCTGATCTTGTTCATGCTTATTTATTTCAAGTGCACGCTTAAAATAATGAAGGGCAGTATCAATCTCATCAAGTTCAAAATACACAAGTCCAATATTTGACAAACAATAGCCGGTTTCTGTTTTGTAGTTATTCTCAATGAAATATTGTAGGGCTTTAAACTGGAAGTCCAAAGCAGCAGCATATTCTTCCAGTGCAATGTAAACATTTGCCATATTCAAATAAACATCTGCAATTCCTTCTTGATAATTATTTTTTTCATTAATTCTCAATGCTTTAAAATAGTATTCGGAAGCAATATTGTAATTACCTAAATTAAGATATATTGAACCAATATTTGAATAAGCCTGGGCAATAAACATACTATCGCTACTGTTTTTTATGGCAGAATTGAAATAATGTAGGGCTTGCTGATAGTCCGATTTTTTATAGAATATGATACCCTTTTTATTGAGATACTTTGCTTTAAATATTCTATTATCTGATATCTCTGACATATATATTGCACTGTCAATATATATTGATGCCATATCAAAATCGTGGACGCTTGAATACAATGATGATATTAAAGAAAAAGTCTTTCCCTTTTTTTCATTGCTGTTTTCTAAACGAGCTTGCATTAAGGCCTTGAAAGCATAATCAAGCGCCAAATCAGAATCTGAATTGTTATAATTCGCACTTAATTCCAAATAAATATCAAAGTTGTCTGTTTTTGAAGAATGTTCCAACTCAACCAATAAACTGTCAATAATATCGGACTTCTGCCCATGTATCAGAAAAACAGGGAAAAATAGAAATAGGATAAGGGATACTTTTTTAAAGGTCACAACATACATCAAAGGTGCATCTGCTAAATTACAAATAAACTAGTAGATATATTGCTTTGAAAAAATGGTGAGATTGAAGATTCTTGGTAGGGGCTAATTTCTGCAACAAAAATACAATTACTAAAGCCAGGTAAAATAAAGTACTTTTTTATTGATTGATTTTATTGATGATACTTTATAGGGCGCCCAGAAAAATCTATCCTAAAATAAAATGAGGGAAACAGTAAAACTATTTCCCTCTCGTTATTAATTACTCTCGTTCAATTCTTTTAACTTATCATTCATTTTTAACTGAATGTAAATGTTTTTTAGTGCTAGTACTGAATAAGTATCATTAGGATCCAACTCCAAAGCTTTTTCAAAATAAGGCATGGCTTGATTCAGTTCAACATTACCCTTTTCGACCAGTTCCTCATATTTCTTCATTTCATTTAAAGGAAGGTCTTTGGCTTCATCCAGGTATGCTTTCCCCTCGTTACTGTAAATAGCACCTATATTGTAATAAACATTGGCATTCTCTCCACCAAGATCAATGGTTTTTTGGTAATACTCTAGCGCTTTTTCATATTCTCCATCATTGTCATAAGTTTGTCCAAGAATAAGATACAGGTTCGGATTCTCTTTATCAGCTTCAATGGCTGCTAACAAAGCTTCTCTTAGTTTAAGATTTTGTCCGGTTTCGAGGTAAATCTGTGCGAGTTCCAGCATCAGACTTAAATCATCAGGAAAACTAACTCGGCCTTCTTCAACGATTTGCAATGCTTTTGTTGTGTCGCCCATTTGCTTTATCGATTTACTGTAATACTTATAAACCCGCGGATCTTTGTAATTTAGTTCTAAACAAAGGGCAAGATATTTTGCTGCAACCTCAGGGTTCTCACCATAAACACCAGCCATGCCAATATTAAAGGCGGTGATAGTGTCAGATTTACCAAGGGACTCCCCTATTGCATAATTAATTTCAAAATCTTTAATGGCTCTATCGTAATCTTCAGCTTGAAATGCAGTAAGCGCCTGGTTAAAATACGCAATGGAAAGGTTACCAAGATAAATATTTATTTCTTCTGTATAATTACCATTTTCATCATATTCTTTGGCTTTCATTAAAGATTGATAGGCAACATCTACAGCATCCGGAGCAAGCATTTCTGATAGCCCATTGTCCTGAATATTGTAATAAATCTCACCACGGTACATCCATGTCTTTGCATCGTGTATGGTTTTATCATGCTTGACAGCTTCGTCAATAACCTCTTTCGCTTTTTTATATTCTCCGTTTTTATTGTACATATAGGCACTGGTACGTTTGTTTTTTTGTGCCTGCATACCCATACTAATCAAAAGGCTTAAGCCTAAAAGAATTGCTAATTTTTTCATCCTAATTTGTTTAAAGGTTTTTGCAAAGATATTTATAAACTTATTGCTTCACAAATCAATCAAAATTTATACCGTTTCTAAATATTGCTATTTGGTCTTGCTTATTCATTATTTGGAAACACTACTCCTCCCCTTCTGTTTCCGCTTGGTTTTCAGTATCATTACCAGTATCTGATGGGCTTTCCGAATCGCTGCTTTCATTTTCTTCCTCTACTGAATTCTCAGCATATTCATCTTCAGAGATTTCAATTTTGGCCACAGCAGCAATTCCATCACCTTCATTCAGCTTAATTAGTCTTACACCCTGTGTTGCCCTACCCATTACACGCATATCTTCGACAGCCATTCTAATGGCGATTCCTGATTTGTTGATAATCATCAGGTCGTCTTTATCGGTAACATGTTTAATGGCAATCAGCGATCCCGTTTTCTCGGTAATATTAAGCGTTTTTACACCTTTTCCACCACGGTTTGTTATCCGGTAGTCATCCACATTCGAACGCTTTCCATAACCTTTTTCAGAAACAACAAGAACACTGTACTCATTGCTTTCGAGGCAAATCATACCAATTACTTCATCCTTGCTATCCGCCAGTGTTACACCACGAACTCCTGCAGCATTTCTACCCATCGAACGTACTTTTTCTTCGTTAAAACGAATGGCCCTACCCGATTTTTTAGCGAGAATTACTTCATTATTTCCATCAGTAAGGCGTGCCTCCAATAGTGTGTCGCCTTCCCTGATTGTGATGGCATTGATACCATTCTGCCGTGGACGTGAATAAGCCTCAAGCGAGGTCTTTTTAATCACTCCCTTTTTAGTAGCCAGCATAATGTAATGTGCATTAATATATTCCTCGTCCTTCAGGTCTTTGGTATTGATGATGGCTTTTACTTTATCGTCAACAGGAATATGAATCAGATTTTGGATGGCTCTTCCCTTCGATGTTTTTGCTCCCTCAGGAATTTCAAATACACGCATCCAGAATACTTTCCCTTTTTCGGTAAAGAAGAGCATGTAGTTATGATTTGTAGCTACAAACAAGTGCTCCAGAAAATCTTCATTACGGGTTGTACTTCCACGAGAACCGCGTCCTCCCCTCTTTTGTTGGCGGTATTCGGTAAGTGGCGTACGTTTTATGTAACCCATATGCGAAATAGTAATCACTACTTTTTCGTCAGGGATGATGTCTTCCATACGAATATCTTCGGCCGTATAAACAACCTGTGATCGACGTTCATCACCATATTTTTCTTTAATCCGCATCAATTCATCCTTGATGATACCCATCCGGATTTCTTTACTCCCCAATATTTCCTTCAAGCGTGTAATAAGTTCCATTAAAGCAGCATAATCCGCCTTTATTTTGTCTATTTCCAAGCCAGTGAGTTTTTGAAGGCGCATATCCAAAATGGCTTTGGCCTGAATCTCGCTCAGTTCAAAAGAATTGATCAAACCATTCTTTGCTTCTTCGGGTGTTTTCGAAGCCCTGATCAAGGCAATAACAGCATCCAGATTGTCGAGTGCAATCAGTAAGCCCTCAAGAATATGGGCTTTGCGTTCTGCTTCTTTCAGTTCGTATTCGGTACGCCGGGTTACAACTTCATGACGGTGTTCCACAAAATAGTGGATCATATCTTTCAGGTTGAGCATCTTCGGTCTTCCGTTTACCAAGGCTATATTGTTCACACTGAATGAACTCTGAAGTGCTGTTTGCTGATAAAGTTTATTAATTACAATACTTGGAATGGAGTCTCTTTTCAAGTCGTAAACAATGCGCATTCCATTTCTGTCCGACTCGTCATTAATATCCGAAATGCCTACTAATTTCTTTTCGTTAACAAGGTCTGCCGTTTTACGAATCATTTCGGCTTTGTTCACCATATAAGGTACCGAAGTCGCGATAATGCGTTCCCTTCCCGTTTTTGTCTCTTCAACATGAACCTCGCCGCGCATCATCACGCGTCCCCTACCGGTTTCAAAAGCACTGACCACACCTTCGTAGCCATAAATAATACCACCTGTTGGGAAATCAGGCGCCTGTACCAATTTGATTAAATCCCCAATTTCTATTTCATTGTCCTCAATGTAGGCAAGTGTTCCATCAATTACCTGCGACAGATTGTGTGGTGCCATATTAGTGGCCATTCCAACTGCAATTCCAGATGCTCCATTAATGAGCAAGTTTGGAATCTGCGTTGGTAAAACGATGGGCTCTTTCAGTGTGTCGTCAAAATTGGGCCTGTGATCGACTGTATCTTTATCGATATCAACCAGCATTTCTTCAGCAATCTTCCGCAGCCTGACCTCGGTATAACGCATGGCAGCAGGATTGTCGCCATCAATTGATCCGAAGTTTCCCTGGCCTTGTACCAATGGGTAACGCAACGACCAATCCTGGGCCATGCGTACCATTGAATCATAAACCGAAGTATCGCCATGGGGATGGTATTTACCGAGCACCTCCCCTACTATTCTGGCAGATTTTTTATAAGGACGATTTGAGTAAACACCCAACTCATGCATCCCAAACAAAACCCTGCGATGCACCGGTTTCAATCCATCCCTGACATCTGGTAAAGCCCTGGAAACAATAACCGACATCGAATAATCGATATACGCCGCTTTCATCTGACTTTCAATATTTACCTTTACAATCCTATCGTGCCCAAATTCACTTTCCATCCAAATTACTCTTTAGTTTTTCCTGAAAAAAAATTAACAGGCAAAGGTACAGTTTTAGCATGAAACATCTGTTAAAAATATCCATTATCTGCACATTAATATTAACAATTTACTGTTAGCATTTGGCTGGCAAACCACTTTGTAAAAAAAACAATCCAATTACTTTTGATAATGGAGAAAGTTGCGCTATTTATTAGCGTTTCTTTCCTGAATCACGAACGTAAGTTTTATTTAGTTTTGCACGCTCAAAAATATATTATATGGAAGCTAAATTTTCTGATAGGGTAAAAGAGGTATTGACCTACAGCCGGGAGGAAGCAGTAAGAATGGGGAATGATTACCTGGGTGTCGAGCATTTGTTGCTCGGTATTATCAGGGAAGGAAACGGAATGGCTATTCAACTTCTCAGCTATTTTGGGGTGGATTTGAAAAGCTGCAGAAGAAATATTGAAAAAGCTGTTCGGAAAGAACAGAAATCAAATATCAACAGTAACACCATTCCTTTGTCGAAACAGGTTGAAAAAGCTTTGAAAATAACTTATCTCGAGGCAAAACTTTTCAACAGTGAGCTGATTGGGACTGAGCATTTGTTACTCGCAATTTTAAAGGACAGGAATAATTTGGTAACAAGCGAATTGGCCCAACAGGGCGTTTCCTACGATGATTTGAAAGAAGAATTGATGTCTATTAAAAAGGAAAAGCAAGGTAATCCTACATTTGATGAACCAAAATCTGCCATTTCTGACGAAGCCGGAGATGAGCCGCGTAGAACAGGAAGACCGGTGGGAGGTACTAAAAAAGCCGATCCTAAATCGAAAACGCCAGTACTCGACAACTTTGGCCGCGACTTGACAAAATATGCCGAAGAAGGGCGTTTAGACCCGATTGTAGGCAGGGAAAAAGAAATGGAACGGATTGCCCAGGTTTTAAGCCGTCGCAAGAAAAACAATCCCATATTAATTGGCGAACCGGGTGTTGGTAAATCAGCTATTGCCGAAGGGCTGGCATTGCGTATTGTCAACCGCAAAGTATCCAGGGCATTGTTTAACAAAAGGATAGTTACCCTCGATTTAGCTTCAATTGTAGCCGGAACAAAATACCGGGGACAGTTTGAGGAACGGATGAAAGCCGTACTAAATGAATTGGAAAAAAACCAGGATATTATTTTGTTTATCGATGAAATACACACCATTGTCGGGGCTGGTAATGCTTCGGGCTCTTTGGATGCATCAAATATGTTTAAGCCGGCATTGGCAAGGGGCGATCTTCAATGCGTAGGCGCTACCACACTCAATGAATACCGCCAATACATTGAAAAAGACGGAGCACTCGAACGCCGGTTTCAAAAAGTATTGGTTGATCCGACAACCGTCGAGGAAACCATTGATATTCTTGAAAATATCAAAGAAAAATACGAAGACCATCATCTTGTAAAATACGATACAGATGCTATCCGCGCATGTGTTCAACTTACTGACAGGTACATCAGCGACCGTTTTCTGCCCGATAAAGCAATTGATGCTCTGGATGAAGCCGGCGCGCGTGTTCATATCAGCAACATTCATGTTCCTACCGAAGTAATCAATCTCGAAAATTCTATCGAAGAAATCAAACTAAAGAAAACGCAAGCCATTGGTGGACAGAAATTTGAAGAGGCTGCTCAGTTCAGAGATATTGAAAGACGTTATACTGAAGAGTTGGCAAAAGCAAAAAAGCGTTGGGAAGAAGAAGCGAAAATTAACAGGGAAACTGTTACTGAAGAAAATGTATCCGAAGTTATTGCAATGATGACGGGTATTCCGGTAACCAATATTGCGCAAAGCGAAAGCAATCGCCTGGTCAATATGGATAAAGTCCTGCAAAAAGAAGTTATTGGACAAAACAAATCCATTGAAAAAATAGTAAAGGCTATCCGTCGCAACCGTGCCGGACTGAAAGATCCCAAT
>Ga0164315_10000577_pt1 | contig 25789 bp, 19 predicted proteins | sample GuaBasSedimGuay6_FD_113737 | JGI IMG/M metagenome (GOLD analysis project Ga0164315, IMG submission 113737) | Subseafloor sediment microbial communities from Guaymas Basin, Gulf of California, Mexico - Guay6, Core 4569-2, 0-3 cm | ecosystem: Environmental > Aquatic > Marine > Hydrothermal vents... | reverse complement strand
TATCCCCACTCATTATCGTACCATGATAAAACCTTAACTGTTTTACCCTGGATCATAGTGCTGTCGGCATCAAAAATTGATGAGTGAGCATTATGAATAATATCAACTGACACAATAGGATCTTCTGTGTATTCCAGAATTCCTTTCATCGGACCTTCAGCAGCTTCTTTCATTGCTGCATTAATTTCGTCTTTACTGGCTTCTGTTTTTAAGTTTACAACAAGGTCGACCAAGGAACCTGTAGGTGTTGGAATACGAACAGCCATCCCATCAAGTTTGCCAGCAAGATCAGGAATAATCTTACCCACAGCCTTTGCGGCACCTGTAGTTGTTGGTATTTGTGAAACAGCAGCAGAACGTGCTCTTCTCAAGTCTGAGTGAGGAGCATCAAGAATTGCCTGGTCGTTTGTGTAGGCGTGAATAGTAGTCATCAGTCCATTTTCAATTCCGAATCTGTCGTTTAAAACTTTTGCTACTGGAGCAAGGCAGTTTGTAGTACATGAAGCATTTGAAACACACTCATCCTCATCTCTTAGTTCATTGTCGTTAACACCCAATACGATCATTCTGTCGATGGTATCTTTAGCGGGAACTGTTAATACAACTTTCTTTGCTCCATTTTTAAGGTGGTCACCATAGCCGCCCTTATTACTTTCACGCTCACGGAAAATTCCGGTGGCTTCAACAACTACATCAGGAGTCTCTCCCCATTTTATTTCGATTGGTAAACGCTCAGCACTTACCTTAATTTCTTTTCCATTTACAATTAAACTGTTCGAATTATATGAGATCTCTCCATTAAATTTTCCTTGAGTAGAATCATATTTAAGTAGGTGTGCGAGAGTTTTGGTATCAGTAAGATCATTAATCCCAACTACTTCCATATCACTCCTTTCAATAGCTAGTTTGAAAACATTTCTTCCAATCCTGCCAAATCCATTTATTCCAACTTTAGTTTTAGTCATAGTCTTATTTTTTAAATAATTTATCTCTTATTTTTATTTCCCATTATTACACTAAATTTGTTAATCATTTAATATTAAATGGGATTGACAAAAGTATAAATAAAAATTACGTCAAGTCAAGCCTTAAAATGTAGACATGAAAGAAAAATTAGTTTCGAAAGCACTTGAAGCAAATCTTGCTGAAACAAGATATAAGGACGTAAAAATACCTACTGATTATCAGGCATTTATAAATCTATCAAAAAAGTACTATGGAATCCACAAACGTGCAAACGATTGCATAATCGAATTTCAGCATCCCTTCTCCAACAGAAAATTTGTTATTGAGGAGTTAAGGAGTATTTTATTGACCGATTTTTGGTTTTACAGTGGTCTGGAAAAGCCCGAAAAGGCATTTTCGATACCTGTTAAACTTATGCACAAACTTCTTTTGGAGAACCTGGAAGTTGAATTGCACGTACTTATTATAAAAACACTATTAGAGTTTTCAAGCAAACTTGACAGTGAAAAAAGGGATTATGAACCAACCATAAAGAACTGCTGTAAGGCAATGGAAATTGGCCTTAAAAACAACACCTACAGTTTTATTATTGCATCGAAATATTTTGAACGGTACCTCAAGAATATTAGTAAAAACGAAAAATTAGGTCAGACTGCAAAGTTGATTACCAAAGAAATTTATACGCAGAATATTTTATTCTGGGAAAAGGAATCTAATATTAAAAAGTGGTTAAAATCTAATAAAGAATTAAATAAAGAAGATGGGGAAAGGGTAAATACAAGGATTGGCCATACATGGTTTGACAGCGTAAAACAACAAATCTCAAGCATTGATGATTGGGATAAATTAGTAAAAGAGATTCCTAATTTTGATCAGGTTGCTAAACGGTTTTCAGAAAGCATAAAACTATTCGGCTCATTTGTGGATAGGTTTTATTTTATTTTTTATCTGCTTCAGATAAAAGGTATGCTTCCTCTTCGCGAAAGACTGATTTGGGAACTTAATAAAATGCTTCAACAAACAATTGATGAACTTGATATTAAACACATCAAAGAATTTACAGATCAAATATTCCAGTTCGCCGAAGGATTACGGAAAGAACATGGCTCATCAATACTCGACATTTTTCAAACCCTTGGCAAGAAAATAATTGATATTGAAAAAGAGCATGCTGTAGATCTTACAGGTTACTTCGAAAACAAATTGATCGACTTTGGTTTTGAAACCCCAGGAATGGTCTATGTAAATGAAGACTGGCAGCTTTCGGTAAATGAAAATCACATAAAAAATATCAGGGTTTGGCTCGAACTTATTGAGTATTCGGAATCTAATATGGAGAAACTGCTTTCTGCATTAATTGTAAACCTACAACTTGGGGGTATTTTCATAAATGATACTGACTTATTTCAAAGAGATATTACAAAAATCCTAAACTCTGATGTGGCACCTTATTATAAAAAGGTAAAACAGCTCACCCGTATTTTTCCTGTTTATTTTAATGAAATTGGTGCTGAAGGTGAGATCCGAAAGGTTACCACTACCATGGATGAGATATCGCATCGTGAGGACAAACTTGTACATTTTCTAAGAAAGCAGGTTCATACCGAAAGCAATAATACTCTGATCGGACTTACCTTAAGAATCTTCAAGTTTTGGCACGACGGAAAACTTGAGAACCTGAAAGATGCTTTACCTATTAATGTTTACGACTCAATTGATAAAAGCAGTAAGTGGTTTGCGCCAATTCATGAGATGGTAAATATACTATGCGAAATTAATAGCAGTTCGCCAGAAGAACTTCTTGACATTGAAAATGATGTATTTGAGAGTATGTTAGAACAACTCCCTGATGATCATCCAAAAAACAAAGAAAGGCTTAGGGATATTAAAATTTTGTACGAGCATTTAAAAGAGAAATATTCTTTTGAGACTGTAGACATTATTAGCCTATTAAGTAGGTATTCTTATCTCTCTAAGGAGGATATCAACAGTTTTCAAAAAGCTCTCGACAATAATGATGTAGAGAATTCGGTAAGGCATATTTATGGCTTTATGAATATCTTAAAAGACATAATCTTCAATCCTGAACCCAGTAAGAGTTGGGAAAATATTTACCATAAAAGACATATTGCCATTGGTATCCCATCAATGTATGGTGTTTATCGTGAACCAAAATTTGAGGCACTTGGTCTAACATTCCGACTCGAAAATCTTGCAACTAGGCTGATGGAGGAAGTTGTAGATCAGATTAACCTAAACTATATTTCGGCTAAAACGCTCAACAATATTTATTTCATTCTTGATTATTTCCGTGTAGGACTTGAACTAGATGGAATTACAAATCAGAGTTTTAACTCTAATCTATTAATGCTAAAATACAGTTTACGCTCACAGAGTTTCTCTTTCGATCAGTACATAAATATCTTCCAGTTTATTGCTGATGACATTAAGAAAACTATTGAAAGGTATTTTATAAATACTTATGAAACGCCATTAAACACAATTATCCCTCAGATATTAAAATCAAAAACTAAGGATGCGGTTTTGCCAGAAAACTTTGTTGAAACCAGCAACAAGATGTCGGAGGAATTTTACAGAAATGCACTGGCAGAGGCATTTTTAATGCAGCCACTCGATAATTTCACATCTAAGATATTGCTGTCGTTACGAAAAATGGCCGATAACCTAAACCCAAAGGTTATTAAGACAATAATGTCGTACAATTCCACCTTGATTGTAACACAACTACGTACCCCAAATCCAATTGTTGACAATCAGGTGTTTATGGGATCGAAAGCTTATCATCTAAAAAAATTAAGAATAGCAGGTTTTCCAGTACCACCTGGATATGTACTTACTACAGAACTTTTTAGAAATTACAATGCCATTATGGGGCATCCCGAACTACTAAACGAGTTGCACAATATGATAAGGAAGAACCTCAAAAGGATTGAGGCAGCATCTTCTAAGGAATTCGGAAATCCAAAAAATCCTCTTCTGCTGTCTGTCAGATCAGGTACGGCTATTTCAATGCCCGGTGCAATGGACACCATGTTAAATATTGGTCTAAATGATGAGGTTACCGAAAGTTTGAGTAAGATTCCAGGTTTCGAATGGTCGGCTTGGGATTCGTACCGAAGATTGATTCAAAGTTGGGGAATGGCATTTGGAATGGAAAGGGATACCTTCGACCAGGTAATGGAAAGTTGCAAGACAAAATATGGGGCAAAGCAAAAAGTTAATTTCAGTTCTGAAGAAATGAAAAATACAGCATTTGCGTACAAAAAAACTCTCCATAACAGTAATATTGTATTTGAGGAAGATGTATTCAGGCAATTACTTACAAGCATAAATGTTGTTATTGAATCGTGGTCATCGGAAAGAGCTGAAGTTTACAGGAAAAACCTTCAAATCTCAAATGAGTGGGGAACTGCAGTTGTTGTTCAACAAATGATTTTTGGTAATCTAAAGGATACTTCAGGTTCTGGTGTTACCTTTACACAAAACCCAAAACAACGTAAGTTGGGTGTTCAACTTTATGGTGACTTTACATTAAGGAGTCAGGGAGAAGATATTGTTGCAGGACTGGTTAAGCCAATGCATATTAGCAATAATCAGATTTCTGGTGATGACAACGACAAAAATACTCTGGAGAATATGTTTCCGGATATTTACAAAAAACTACATGAGATTAGCACAGAACTAACTGAAAATTATGGCTATAGTCCGCAAGAAATTGAGTTTACTTTTGAATCGGAAAAGCCTGAGGATTTATACATATTGCAAATCCGAGATTTGGATATGTTCACCAAAGATGATATTGAAGTATTTGATATCCCCATCGAACAAATGAAACTTGCAGGTAGAGGAATAGGGATTGGTTCAAGCGCCTTAAACGGACGCATTGCCTTCGACATGGATGATATTATTATGATTAGAAAAAAATATCCTGGCGAAAGTGTTATTCTTGTAAGGCCCGACACAGTACCGGATGATATTGGTATGATATTCGCGACCGATGGTCTCTTAACTGCAAAAGGAGGGGCTACTTCACATGCCGCTGTAACTGCCACACGACTAGGTCGTACTTCTATCGTAAACTGCAGCAGCATGACTGTTTTAGAAAATGAAAAACTATGTCGTTTCGATAATTATGAGTTTTTTACAGCCGACAAGATTGCTATTGATGGTCACCTGGGAAATGTTTTTGCCGGTAATTACCCCATCATAGATGAGAAAAATTTTAAGGAATTCAGAATTTAATCAAAGATCATATTGTATGGTCTTTCAATTACTTCTGCTAGTTGTGGTATCGAAATATATTTACTCTCTCTTCTGTATTCTTTTCCCTCAAAAAAAATGATTAAAGTAGGGCTTGTGAAGGCATTATATTTTGCTGGCATCATCGGGTTTTTCTCCGAATTGACAAACACAATTTTCATTTTTGAGAATTTTTTCTCCACCAACTCCAATACTTTTGGACGTAAACTTACACATGGAGCACATTTATCGCTGTAAAAATAAACCATTGCTCCAATATTTTTTTCTATTACTTTCTCCAGTTCTTCGCTGGTTGTCAGTTCATTATACATATTATCCGTGTTAACTAAAATCAAATAATAATATTTTTATGTGGGCTACAAAAATAATACTCTTTACAGATTTGCAAAATTAAAAAATATAGTATCTTTGCACCCCGATTGTCCGATTGTGTAATGGTAGCACTTATGATTTTGGTTCATACAGTCAAGGTTCGAATCCTTGTCGGACAACTTAGGAGAGACGGATATTAATTTGAGGGGGCTTTTGGTCCCCTTCGTTTTTGTATATGATTGATAAAAAACAAATAGAGTTATTGGCAAATGAGGCCACCGATAGTGTGGGTTTGTATGTTGTGGAATTAAAGATTGGCAACGACAATAACATTTCTATTACAATAGATGGAGATGAAGGTGTTAACATTAACCAATGTGTTAGTGTCAGCAAATTTATTGAGGGAAATCTTGACAGAGAAGAAATAGATTTTGAATTAAATGTTTCCTCTTATGGAATTGATCACCCAATTTTATTGTTACGTCAATATCAAAAATATATAAATAAAACTATTGAATTGCATCTAGTAGATGACAGTGTAAAAAGAGGAGTTCTTATTTCAGCAGATTCTTCAAATGTTGTTTTACAAGAAGAAATAGTTAAAAAAAATAGGAAAAGCAAGAAAATGCTTTTTGGTGAAAACATTGAGATTCCAATGGACAGTATTAAACTGGCTAAAGGATTAATTGTTTTCTAAACTTAAGAAATAAAATAAAATACAATGGATACAATAAATTTGGTCGAAACCTTTTCGGAATTTAAGGAGTTCAAAAATATCGACAGGGAAACCATGATGCATATCATTGAAGAAATATTTCATGCTATGCTTGAAAAAAAATATGGTGAGGAAGCCAATATCGATATAATTGTAAATATCGATAAGGGAGATCTTGAAATATGGAGAAACCGCGAGATTGTTGAAGATGGTGAAGTTGAGGATGACAATCTTCAAATTGCATTTTCTGAAGCTGTTAAAATTGAGCCTGACTTTGAGGTTGGTGAAGATGTTTCGGAAAAGGTTCGTTTAGCCGACTTTGGACGTAGAGAAATACTTGGAATCCGTCAAAATCTTGTGTCTAAAATTCTTGATTACGAAAAAGATAATGTATTTAAAAAATACAAGGAGAAAGTTGGAGATATTGTAACGGCTGAAGTTTATCAGGTTTGGAAGAAAGAGATTCTTGTTATCGACGATGAAGATATTGAGTTGATAATACCAAAATCCGAACAAATTCCTTCAGACTATTATCGTAAAGGCGATACCATAAGAGCAGTTGTTTCTAAAGTTGACCTTAGAAACAATAACCCTGTTATTATCCTTTCACGTACATCACCTATTTTCTTAGAGCGATTGTTCGAAGCAGAAGTTCCGGAAATCTATGATGGACTAATAACCATTAAAAATATTGTAAGGGTACCTGGCGAAAGAGCAAAAATAGCTGTTGAATCTTATGATGACCGTATCGACCCAGTTGGAGCATGTGTAGGAATGAAAGGTTCCAGAATTCATGGTATTGTAAGAGAGTTGAAAAATGAAAATATTGATGTCATTAACTTCACTACAAATAAAGAACTCTACATCCAAAGGTCATTGTCACCAGCAAAAATCTCTGCTATCAAAATTGATGATGAAAATGAGAAGGCTGATGTTTTCATGAAATCTGATCAGGTTTCTTTGGCAATTGGAAAAGGTGGTTTTAACATTAAACTTGCTGGCAAATTAACTGGCTATGAGATTGATGTTTATCGCGACACAGACACTGAAGCCGAAGATGTTGATTTACAAGAATTTAATGATGAGATTGACCAATGGATAATTGATGATCTTGTTTCCATTGGTTGTGATACTGCCAAAAGCATATTAGAACTTTCTGTGGAAGAATTAATCTCTAGAACAGACCTCGAAGAAGAAACAATTAAGGAGGTATTTAGAATACTAAGAACTGAATTTGAATAAATAAAGTAATTTTATAGGTTTTTTAGGCTTCTAATAATAAAAAGAAAAAAAAATTAAATAGTATATATGTCTGATAGAATAAAAGTAGTTAGGCTCAGTAAAGCAGCAAGGGAATTTAATATTGCCCTTGACACAGTTGTGGATTTTCTTAGCGACAAAGGCTTTGATATTATCAAAAGCCCTAACACTAAACTGGATCCAGAAATGTACGCTATGTTACAGGGTGAGTTCCAGGATGAAAAAGAAGTAAAAAAAGCATCACAGGAACGTAATCTTGAATTTCTCGGTCAAGGCCCTATCACTATTGGAAGCCCTAAGCCAAAGGAAACTGGGGAGAACGAAGAAGCAGAAATTGCGGATGAACTATTTATTACAAATATTGGAGTAAGTAAACAAGTTCAAGAGCCCGTACCAGTTGCAAAGGAAGAACCTAAAGTAGAGAAGGAAATAGAACCTGTAGAAATAATTGAAGAAAAGACAGATTCAAAAGAGGAAAAGACTGTTGAGGTAAAAGAAGAAATTAAAGAGGAAAAAACTGTTGAGATAAAAGAAGAAACTATTGCTGATAAAGTTGTAGAGGAGAAAACGGAAGATGTCAAGGAAGTTGAAGCAGTAGAGGAGATAGTTATTAAAGAAGAAGTTGTAGAAACACCTGTTGAAGAAAAAGTAGAAGAAACAAAAACAGAAGTTGTTGCTGAAACTCCGAAAAAAGAGGATGGTGATTCTGAAAAAGAAGATGGAGATTTAAAAGTAGTTGGAAAAATTGACCTTGACGGCATGAATATGCGTACAAGGCCCAAAAGAAAATCCAAAGAAGAAAAGAAAAAAGAGGCTGAAGCAAAACGTAAATCAAGCAAGCCAACTAAAAAAACTACTGAAAAACCTGTTGAGAAAAAGGCAGAGAAGAAGACTGAAAAACCTGTTGTAAAAGAAGTTAAAGAAGAGAAAAAAGAGATAGAAAAACCTGTTGTTAAAGAAGATAAGAAAGAAGAAGATAACTTTATTCCTACAAGATACAAAAAACTTACCGGACCTAAGGTTCTTGATAAAATTGTATTACCTACAATTCCTAAAAAGAAAAAACCTGTTGCTTCATCTTCCGATGATGTTGGAAATAGAAGCAAAAGAAAAAGGAAGCGCATTAAACCTCAGGCTAAAAAGACACCTACTACTGGCCATACAACTACAAGGAAACCTCCTCATAAACGTGGAAAACCAACATTTAAAAGAGAGGCCAGACCAGAACCATCTGCAGAGGATATCCAAAAGAAAATAAAAGAGACTCTGAACAGGTTAGCTCCGTCAGGGAAATCGAAAGCATCAAAATACAGAAGAAAAAAGCGTGATCATGTTTCCGAAGTAATTCGTGAAGAAGAGGAACGCGTAGCTGATGAAAAAGGAATACTTAAAGTTACTGAGTTTGTTACTGCAAATGAGTTAGCTACAATGATGAATATCGGGGTAACCGATATTATCAAAACTTGTATGCAAATTGGTTTGTTTGTTTCTATTAACCAAAGACTTGATGCCGAAACTATTGCTCTTGTAACTGAGGAATATGGTTTTGAGATTGAGTTTGTGAGTGTTGACGATCAAGACGCACTCGAAGTTCAAGAAGTAGATGACTCTCCTGAAGATTTAAAAGACCGTGCTCCTATTGTAACAGTTATGGGACATGTTGACCATGGTAAAACAAAACTTCTCGACTACATCCGTAAAGCAAATGTTGTTGCAGGTGAAGCAGGAGGTATTACTCAGCATATTGGTGCATACGAGGTTACAACAGAATCGGGTAGTGTAATAACATTCCTTGATACTCCTGGTCACGAGGCCTTTACAGCCATGCGTGCCAGAGGTGCTAAAGTTACTGACATTGCAATTATTGTAATTGCCGCTGACGACAGTGTGATGCCACAAACAAAAGAGGCAATCAACCACGCTCAAGCAGCCGGTGTTCCAATCGTATTTGCATTCAATAAAATGGATAAGCCAGGAGTAACTTCTGATAAGATTAAAGATCAACTTTCTCAAATGAATATCCTGGTTGAGGATTGGGGAGGAAAATTCCAATCTCAGGAAATCTCAGCGATAACAGGCTTAGGTATTGACGATTTACTTGCCAAAGTATTATTGGAAGCAGAAATGCTTGAACTAAAGGCTAACCCATCTAAAGCAGGAAGAGGAACAGTAATTGAAGCCACACTTGATAAAGGACGTGGTTATGTTACCACTGTTCTTGTACAGGATGGAAATATGAAAAAAGGAGACATAGTTATTGCTGGTCCGGTTTATGGAAAAGTTAGGGCCATGTTCGACGAAAGAAATAAATCTAGAAAAGAGGCAGGACCTTCTGTTCCGGTAGTAATACTAGGACTTAATGGAGCACCTCAGGCAGGTGATGTTTTTAATGTAATGAAGGATGAAAAAGAGGCTAAAAGTTTGGTGAGCAAACGTCAGCAACTTATTCGTGAACAAAGTCTTCGAACACAAAAGCATATTACACTTGATGAAATTGGTCGTCGTATTGCAATTGGTGACTTTAAGGAAATGAACCTTATTATTAAAGGTGATGTTGATGGATCAATCGAAGCCCTTAGTGATGAACTTCTCAAACTATCAACTGATGAAGTCCAGGTAAATGTTATCCATAAAGCTGTTGGTGCAATTACTGAATCTGATATTCTACTAGCCTCAGCATCTGATGCTATTATTATTGGATTCCAGGTGCGTCCTATTCCACAGGCCCGCAAACTTGCTGAAAAAGAAGAGATTGACATCAGACTTTACTCAATTATTTATCAGGCAACTGATGAAATTAAGGCTGCAGTAAAAGGAATGCTTGCTCCAAAATTTGAGGAGAAAATTGTTTGTAATATCGAAGTAAGAGAAACATTCAAAATTACAAAGGTTGGAACAATTGCAGGTTGTTATGTCCTTGATGGAAAAATTAATCGTAAGACAAGTATCCGCCTTATTAGGGATGGTATTGTTGTTTATGCAGGATTACTTGGATCACTTAAACGCTTTAAAGATGATGTTAAAGAAGTATCGGCCGGCTACGAGTGTGGTTTAAATATCGAAAAATTCAACGACATAAAAGTTGGTGATATTGTTGAAGGATTTGAAACTGTAGAAATAGTTAGATAATAAGTTTGGCTTTCGAAATTTCGGAAATCAAATTTCAGAATACAAAAAAAAGCTGCCCCATAAAATGAGGCAGGTTTTTTTTATTTGCTTTAAATTTTACCGTGTCTTTGTCATGGTTTCGGTAACTACTAAAATAAAGTTAGCCAAATTATTATTCTCTTCATCCAATTCATCAATATCTGATTGTTCAACAGAAGCTATGGTAACAATTTTTAAACCAGGCTTGTATTTGTTTAAATACCATAGTATCCCTTCGTAATTATTTGAATGATATGTCCCATTGTAATGAATAAATGTTTTCCCGTTACCAGCAAATTCAGCAATTGAATAGCCCATAGTTGCATCTTTTATTGCCTGTGCTTTTGGAAAGTTTTCGTTACCATGGCCCATCAGTTTCATTTCTTCCAGCATATCCTTGTAGCCTTTAAGCTCTGGATCATACTCAATTGGTAATGGAGCAAAATACGATTTTGACTCGGCAGAAAGAGAATCAAGTCCTTCGAAACCTTTTTTGTAAACAACGGAGGCATAACGTCTTGGCACGTTGGCTGCCACAAATATCAAACTACTGTCTTTGGCAAATTCCACAAGTGGCTTGTAATCAGTTTGGTAATTAGGCCACAAACGGGCTTCTTTTTCAAAACTCTTTTTACTGATTTCACCATTCAGGTATTCGTTCAAAATTAACTGATTGTCGGCCTCAAACATTTCAGCACCTAAAATTATTTCACCATTTTTTGCAGTGTAAACATCTTTGGTAAGTTCAATTTGTAACCAATGACAAATTGGATTATTATGAAGTTCTCCAAAAAATACCACATCAGCATCTTTGGCTGCATCGAGCAACTTTTGATACTTTACTTTTTTTCCTTCATTATCAAATATTCTGTAGGCTGGCTTGTCACTTTTAAATGAACTTAAACCTAAAATTACTGCTAGAACAACAATTAATCTATTCATTATTAAATTTTTATGTGTTTATTTTTTTAATTTTTCTTCATGAAATACCAGGGGAAGTAAAGATTCAATACCATCCACGCTTAACACAGGACCTGTATGACCTTTCATAAGTATTTTTATTTTTTTATTCTGACGCTTTTCTGTTTCAGCAATAACCTGTCGGCATGCACCACATGGAGTAATAGGTGAGTTTACCTCAAAATTATCTGTATGGGCGGTAACAGCAATAGCCTTAATTGGCTTATCAGGGTATTTTGCTTTAGCTGTGAAAATGGCAACTCTTTCGGCACACAATCCAGATGGATACGCTGTATTCTCCTGATTACTTCCACGAATTATCTCTCCATCTTCAAGCAAAACCGCTGCTCCTACACTAAACTGCGAATAAGGAGCATAAGAAGTTTTGAGCGCCATTGTTGCCTCATCTATTAAAAAAGATTCTCCTTCGGGTAGTTTTTCGCCTTCAGCATACTCATAAAAACTTATTGTAATTTTCCTCTCTTTCACCTGGTTATTTTATTGGCTAAGATAAAAATTTCTAGTATTAAATCATTGTAATATGATTTAATCAGATATTGCAATTAATTTGAATAAAGGAAAAATTGTGATTAGCCTGATGCTAAGTGTTAGATTTGGTTTTTCCAAACATCAGAAAGGTGTAAAAGAATGCAAACAGAGTAACACCTGCTTGTGTTTCAAGAGTATCATCCGACAGCATCGAAATCGCCATAATAAAGAAAAAGACTGTGAAAAAGTAATCATTGAAACTTTTCGTCTTCAACGGTGGATACACCAGAGCAAAAATAAAGACCATAAATCCCAATATCCCGAAAGAAATAATTATGGCAAAATACTGGTTATGTGCATGATACCTAAACTCATTTTTAAGTTTAGTCCCCATCTCATCATATTTTTGAAACAGAGTGCTTTCTAAATCACCAGTACCAACTCCCGTAAGCCAATTTTCCTTTATTACCGCAACTGAGGCTTTAAGGTATTCTATCCTTTGCATAACAGAACTTCCGCTTGGATTACCAGTAAGTTTGTAGACTTCGTATCCTTTTATAATTTTAAGAATACGTGTTTTAAAACCTGGTTTTTTAATATAATTTACATTGGCACAACCATTTTCAACCAATTGAATATCCCAATCAGAAAGACTTGATACCCCTTCATAATCTTTTCTCAAATCCATTGAAGTCATGTACCTTATCAGGCCTTCCTTAACACTTTGTCCTTCATTGCCATTTCCATCAAAACTAATTTCACTCCGTTCGTTCCATGCTTTACGCATTTCTGATTCACAAATATACAGCCCAACATAACGGCCATCCTCTATTCCATGACTAATTGTATCATGAATATATTGATTACCTTCATTAGTTTGTTTATCAAGATTTACAAATTCTATTTGCGGAGGACTAGTAGCCTTCTCAACAATATTAACCACATAATAACCAATACCTATTGGAATAACAACAACAATAATAACCAGAAAGATCTTGTAAATTATCTGTTGTGCCTTGTACATATGCCACAACAAATAAACTATGCCTATTGCAAAAATTATGGTAAAACCTGTTACCGACTCAAGAAGAATTATAAAAACAAGAAACCATGCAGCCGTAATGCCAAGAATTACTTTTGCATACTTACCAAATCTATTATCAACAAAAATAAAGTAGAGTAGGATAAAGAATGCGAAACTAATATTTAGTCCAAACCTAATGGACGAAATAAATGGTGATATTTCCCTTATGTCGACAAAATTTTTCTGTAAAATAAACCAAAGGCTTACAATAGTTCCTGAAAAGACGGCAAAAATATAATAGAGCATTAACACTCTGAATTTTCGATAATTAAGTTTCTCCATAGTAGTAAAAACTACTGGAAATAGTAATAAAGGTATCTTTATTCGAAGTTCCTTTAAAGTATAATCAAAATCCGAAGAGTAAATTGTACCAACAATGTGTAACAGGTAAATAAGGAGGAAGGCCACACCTGCCTTGTTCTTAAAAAATAATCGAAATTTCTCCACCAAATTGGAATAGGCAAGAACAAAAAAGTATTTAAAGAAGTGTAATGTTCCTTTAAATATTCCTCCAAGTTTAAAAAAACTTTTACTAACACCAAAAGAAAATCCCGACCATAGCCATAAAAAAAGTAACATGAATTCGCTAATGCTCATCATGAACTTAGAGAGGGGAATACTCATTACTAATAATACAAGCACAAAAAAATATGCCCCGGAATGGATATTTGAATTTGGTCTGATCAAAATACCCTATTAATTACTTTTGGTTTGTTCATATTTTCCTTCAAGGATGGAATCGTAAATGTCAGGATTTGTAAGTATCCTAATTGCTTCATCAACTTCCTTATCTTTTTGTAGTGATGCTATTAACTTACCCTTTTGATAATAATATCTGGCAATTATCTCAATCCTAAGCATCTCCTCAATTTCACATTTAAACTTATCAATGTCTCTTTGTTTCTCGCTTTTAATACTATTTTCAAGTTCATCAAGTTGTTCTTGAATAACTTCCAGATAACTTTCTCTTTCAGCGCTTTTACTAATGCGGTCGAGTAACAGTTCCGTTTCAGTCAAATAATCAAAATCCTGATTGGCAACATATTTTTTAAACTCATTGTAAGTTTCATCAGAGATAATGAAATTTTTAGCACTACTTATTTCCGGGTTAATATCAACAAATTCATTCACATAATTAAAAATAACATTACCAGCATATAAATCAGCACTTATCTGACTGTACTTTACTGGCTCAATAGTAATATCAGGAAAAATACCTGCACCATCGAATACTTCTCTTCCACCCTTTGTTTTAAATACAGTAAGGAGGGAATCAGGAATTTTACCATCCTTTCCATTATTTTCATGATCGAAATAATCAATAGCCTGAATACATCTTCCACTTGGAATGTAATATTTTGCTACTGTAATTTTAATTTTTGAATTGTAGGGCAGGGGTAATATGTTTTGTACTAGGCCTTTACCAAATGTTTTCTGTCCTAATACTACTCCTCTATCAAGGTCTTGCATTGCTCCGGCAACTATTTCCGATGCTGAAGCAGTATTTTCATTAACCAAAATCACCACTGGAATTTTCTTGTCAAAAACTGGCGAATTGGTCTTATGCACCATTGTACTCTCTTTGAGTTTTCCTCTGGTAGTAACCACAATTTCTCCTTTAGGGACAAAAATATTTACAATGTTTACAGCCTCGTTTAAAAGTCCACCCCCATTATTTCTTAAGTCAATTATTAATCCTTCAAGTTCATTATTGTCTTTAAGATCAACAAAAGCCTTTTTAACCTCTCCTCCCGAATTAGGATTGAACTGCATAAGACTGATGTATCCAATATTATTATCAAGCATTCCGTAGTAAGGAATATTAGGAAATTTAATTTTTTCCCTCACAAGTTCATATGTACTCTTTGTAGTATCGTTAAATGGAATTACCACAATTGAAAAACCTGAGCCAGGAACACCTTTGAGTTTCTCGCTAACCTCGGATGATGTTCTGTTAAGTGCAGGTTCTCCATCTATTTCAATTATTCTATCACCTGCCTTCAATCCCGATTTCTGAGCAGGAAATCCTTCATAAGGCTCAGTAACAACTACATACTCACCTTGTTTTTGAATAAGAGCTCCAATACCTCCATATTCACCTTTGGTCATTAACTCAAAATCTTCCAGTTTTGATTCAGGGACGTAAACGGTGTATGGATCAAGTTGATACAACATTGCATCAATGGCAGTCTTACTTAAATCACCTGGTTTTATTTCATCCGCATACTGAAGATTAAGTTTCCTCATTACATCGGCATATATTTCAAGGTTCTTAGAAAGTTCAAAGTTATTGTTGTTTTGTGCACTTAACACCGTACTAAACAAAACAGCAACAATTAATATTTTTATTTTCATATTTCTTATTATCAATTAATTAAGGTACAGGGTCGTATCCACTTCCACCCCAGGGATTGCATGATGCAATTCGTTTTACTGCCATCTTACCTCCCTTAAATGGCCCATATTTTTCCAGTGCCTCAACACTGTAATGCGAACAAGTTGGAGTGTAACGACAAGACCGGCCGATAAAAGGCGATAAGGTGTATTGATACACTCTGATTAGAAGAATAAATAACTTACTAAGCAGATACTTCATTCTGATTTTTTATGGTCTGCAAAATTAAAACTATTTTCCGTTCTATTTCCTGATACGAAAGTATTGATTTTGCTGTGTAAACAAACGCAATATCTAAACAATGAGGTTCTGCTTCCTCATGATCATAAATAATATTCTTATTAAGCCTGTAGGCTTCTCTGATAAGGCGTTTTACTCTGTTACGGTCAACTGCCTTTTTAAATATTTTTTTGGGAACACTAATTAATATTCTTACTAAATGTTCTTTTTTGATTGATGTTTTCTTAACTATTACCTTGAAGGGATACTTATAGAATGACTCTCCATTGACAAATAATTCCTCAATTAGGATTTTTGAATGTAAACGTTCGTCCTTTGAAAATGTAAACCTTTTTTGCTCCACAAAAAAAACTGTTAGTGAAATGAGTACCCAAATGTAGTTGTTATTCCCCAATCCTCATGGGATGCTGTAGCAGAAATTGGTTTACTATCGAAACTGTAATAGTAATTCAGGCCAACATAGAAATCATGAAAAATCTCAAACTTCGAATTTAAATTGTACTCAATACGTAGCCTTCCATTAGTTGTTAGGTTTGGGAAAAATGTTAACCCAGTTGTAATATTAATTTCAGGATTAGTAAATTTAAATAACCTGTATTGAGTTGATAAAATCATCTCTAAGTTATTTACAGCAATAGTATCACCGTTTGACCACTCTCGGTTACCACTTAATCCACCTTCCAGATAAAGACGATTTCTATTGTTGTGCACGATATCCCAAATACCTGAGGCAGCAAGAAACAGCCTTAAATCTAGTCCAAGTTCGGTATTCTGATTGGCTCCTGTCCGAACCCCTGCAGACCATTTATTTCTTATATAACGTTCATAATTTAATACGATATCAACTTTTGCAGAATTAATAGAATCTCCTTGAGTAGTAGTGTTATTAGTCCAATTAAATTGGTAATAAGATTTACGCTTTCGATACTCAATATTACCGTTGAAATTAAAATTTCCTATCCCACTACCTTTCGTGAAATCAATCCCTAAATCAAATTTACCACTTACCCTAAGCCAAAAATTCTTTTTTATCGGATAAACTTCTATTAAATTATTGACATCAACCAACTCAATTCTCTCACTTAGAAGAACCTTTACTTTTCTTCTAAAATGGGAGGTGTCAAAAGTGCCATAATAATAAAGTCCGTTTGACAGTTTTATTTCAAAATATTTTTGTGATTTAATGGATTGAACCTTATCCATTTCGTACTTGATGGTACCCATACCATCTATTTTAAATGTAACAATACCATAACTTATCCGCTTAATTTCACCGGTATAAATATTGCCATTAATATGTACAATTGTATCCGTTTTTTGTCCAAAAACAGAAACAGCAATATAAACAAAAAAGGTTATTATCAGTATTCTCACTACAGTTAATCTAGGTGGCAAAATTAAAAAAAATAACTTCAAGAATGAACACTTGAAATTTAACGTTATGGATAAGTTGAGTTACCTAAATGAATGTTTGAATTACAATTCACTGCAATCGATTGAAATCATTAATTAATTAAGTGATATCGCGGGCCAAACATTAAGCACTTAACATTATGGACATTAAGTAATTTGTGTTTGTTCGTTAGCATATTTTAAATTAATTTCGGCAACAAATATAATATTATGGCAAAAAAACCACTTTTAAGTTTTTGGCAAATATGGAATATGAGTGTTGGATTCCTGGGAATTCAATTTGGTTTTGCCTTGCAGAATGCTAATGCATCACGAATATTATTAACCTTTGGAGCAGATGTTCATGAGTTAGGATGGTTCTGGCTTGTTGCCCCCATAACAGGAATGATTATTCAACCAATTGTAGGATACTTTAGCGACAAAACCTGGAATGGATTAGGAAGAAGGAGACCTTATTTTTTGGTTGGCGCAATCCTTACAAGTACTGCCTTGATATTAATGCCCAATGCACCACATTTTGCCGGCTACATTGCGCCAATGTTTATTGGTGGTGGCATGCTCATGATAATGGATGCATCAATAAATATATCCATGGAGCCGTTTAGGGCATTGGTTGCTGATAAATTACCTGACGAACAACTTACTTTGGGGTTTTCAACTCAAACAGTTCTAATTGGAATAGGTGCTGTTGTTGGATCATGGCTTCCGTATATGTTAAGTAACTGGTTAGGAATAAGTGGCGATGCTGAAAGTAAAGGTCTGATTCCTGACAATGTGATTTACTCATTTTATTTTGGTGCAGTTGTTCTAATAGGAACCATTTTATGGACAATTTTCACCACAAAAGAATATCCACCTGAGTTTTATGATGAACTAGAAAGTGAGAAAGAAGAAGAAGAGTCCAAAGGTTTTAAAATACCTAAAGTAATGTGGCAACTACTTCTTGTTCAGTTCTTTTCATGGTTTGCACTCTTTTCAATGTGGGTTTACACAACACCAACAGTGGCCCAGCATTTTTTCGGTACTACAGATCCTAACAGTGCCGCTTATCAGGAAGCTGGAAACTGGGTAGGAATTCTATTTGGAGTGTACAATGGTATTTCTGCAATAATTGCACTGAGTCTACCAATTGTTGCCAGTCGTATTGGCCGCAGACTAACCCATGCTTTGGCATTAACAATTGGTGGATTGGCTTTTCTTTCATTTTATGTCATAAGCGATCATCAAATGCTTATTATTCCAATGATAGGTATTGGAATTGCCTGGGGAAGTATTTTGGCAATGCCTTATGCAATGTTAGCTAATTCGTTACCGGCAAAGCAAATGGGTATGTTTATGGGCTTGTTTAATATGTCGATTACCATACCACAAATTATTAATGGTATTTTTGGAGGTCTGATATTGAAATATGTTTTTAATAGTGACCCTCTTTTTTCATTAATGATGGCTGGAGTATTTATGTTTCTGGGCGCGATAAGCACTGTTTTTGTAAAAGAAAAATAGGGAATTTAATATCTTTCAATCTTGGAAGTTTGAAACGGGGACGCTTGAAAATCTTCTAATTTCATTTAATCAGTGTAAGTTACCTGATAATTACTAAAGTTAATAAACACTTTACCTACTTTTATTTCATTCTCCTTCATCTTATCTTTATCAAATTCAATTGAATTACCAATGAATTTCCATGGAATATTTATTCCACGAGACTCAAAACTAAACACTAAAGAAGAAGGCAGCACAAGATTATCGTAACTAAAGTCGATAAGAAAACTTCCTGACCGACGGGTAAAAGTTTCGCTACGAGCCACCAGATAATCATCAATTCTGATCCAAAGTTTTATCATAATAACTTTACCATCAGCCCGGGGAATCAGTTTAATTACATAGCATGTTTTACCGTCAACTTCTTCTCTACCTGAGAATATTGCTATATTATCCTCTTTGGCGATGGTCCTCATAAAAGGCCTCAATCCATATTTTGGAATCATAGAAAAGCCCTTGGTTTCAATATCGAGTTTATTAGGGTATTCATAGTTAATTTTTGCCTCTTTTGGTTGCATTTTCAAGAAATCAATATCAATTTCGATAATGGCATCAGCAGAATATGATTTTACAATTTGAACTTTATTTTGTGCTGAGTCGAGAACAATATTTGGATCAATATCCTGAGCAAATAACTCTACTGCCAGTAAGGACAATATTAAAAACAGATATTTTCTAAAATTAATTGACATAATCGCCTAAGTTAAAATATCCTTCTTTAAGAAGACAAAAAGACTTAATAAATAAAAAGTAATAATATGAACCAATAAGACTATTACTTCGATTAGAATTTGCTGATAATTGATGCTAAAATCAAAAAATGCTTGCCATCCACTCATGTAGGTAGTAAACAGAAATGGCCTTATGTAAACTATTACTGGTACACTGAAAGTTGATAAAAATGTAAGAACTATCACTATGGCCAAAGATGACAAAATAGCCGTTATGGAATTATCAAAAACTGTAGAAAGAAACATTGAAAGTGCTGCAACAGTAAGCATACTTAGAATTCCAAACAAATAAGCTAGTGCAAAACGCCAAAGTGTATCATCAGCATTAAAAATATTTATTGTGTCTTTGGTTACAAGTAAATCACCGTTTCCAAGAAAAATATAGCCAAGACCAAGACTCATAACAGCCAAAAATAAAACTATGAGTACAACATAAATTGTTCCTGCAACAAATTTAGATGTAATGATTGTAAACCTGCTTACAGGTCTGCTAAGCACCATCCTAAAAGTACCCGATTCATATTCCCCTGAAACTAAATCTCCAGTAACCATGACAACTAATAACGGAATATGAACCCAAAGAGACCTTAAAACAATATGAGCAAAAAGATTACCATTGACCAGGTTTCCTTGGAAGGAGAATGCATCTTTGAGGTTTTTAGTTACAAAATCCAAGACTGCTTTTCCTTCATAGTTAACGGCTAAAAGCAACAATATCACAACAAAAAATATCGCAGCAAAACCAATATATGATCGCCTTCGTGTGAATACCTTGTATATTTCAATCAGATACAGCCTCATTATCAGGTATATGTTAAATAGTAATTTTCCAATGCTTTCTCTTTGCTAATACCAAAAACTAAAAATCCAGAAAGGTGAAGATACTGGTTAATAAACGGAATGGCTTCGTGAGCACAAATTACCTTAAGAACATTTCCTTCAAGAGATACCCCTTTTATTGGTAATCTACTACTTTTAAGTTTTTTGTATGCATCTTCGGGTAAATCAACTTCAATTCGTACTGTCAAATTTTTCCTCCCTACAATTTCACTTACATTACCTTCACAAACAGCACTACCCCTGTTAATTATTATCATTCTGTTGGCAATCGATTCTATTTCATCCAATTGATGGGAAGAAATTATTATTGTCATATCTTTTTCCGAATTAAGAGCTTTTATTAGTTTCCTCATATCTCTCACCCCCTGAGGATCAAGTCCGGCAAATGGCTCATCAAGAATTAGCAGATCAGGCTGATGCATTATTGATTGTGCAATGCCAAGTCTTTGCTTCATTCCACTTGAATAAGTTTTTACCTGACTATGAGCACGGTCTTCAAGTCCAACAAGTTTTAAAAATTTCAAGAATTCCTCTTTAGTTTTTTTTATTCCAGAATAAGCAGATAATACCTCAAGGTTTTTAATTGCACTTATTCTTTCATAGAAGCTTGGTTTTTCTACAATAGCACCAATGCGAGATAGTATTTTTTTTGGATTTTGATTTAGTTCTTCATCAAATACTTTAATACTTCCTCTTTCAGGTTTCACCAATGTAAGTAATACTTTAATCGTGGTGCTCTTGCCTGATCCATTGGGTCCAAGAAAACCATAAATATCACCCTTACGGACATCCATATCCAAATTATTCACTGCAATGAGGTCATCGAAATTTTTAAAGAGCCCCCTTATTTTAACTATGGATTCGGAACTCATATTAATTGATTTTTTTGTGAGGAGATACTTACTTCCTTTGACTCAAGAAAATTAACTTTTGAAGCATAATAGGGGGTAAAAAACGTTGTACGCCAGAAATATGAACTAAAGAAGAAAAGTGGGTACTGGAATACGAAATCCGGGATTATCTGATACCATTTATATCCAAAAGAAGAAAAGTAAGTTTTACAGTTATTACCAAAGCCTACTTCATTACAGGCAATTTGAGCAGCATCTCTCTGACATCTAGAATGCAGCATTGGCTTTAAGAGTCTATGCTGAAATCCAAACAATACTATCTGATCTTTAAGTTGTTTGTAGTTTTGATACCTCGACCATGCATCCATTTCTGAAAGAATCATATTTGAAAAGAAAAAACTAATTCCAAATATCCATAAATAATAACTAGGACTAAAGACAACTACTGTTGATTCATTAAACTTACCATACAAAAACCATCCTATTAAAAAGGCAATAAGTGATATCCAGTGAAGAAGAGCACCAACCTTGTAATAAGATATTAATTTGTCTAAGTAAAGTTTTATCATTTAAGCAGTTTCTAGAATAGTTTTAGAGGTTTATAATTCTTTTAGGAGTGTAAATATAATAAAAAATGCAAAGTGAGATAAATGCACACTTTACAATAAGCAGAATTCAAATGACAAATAATTTAAATTCAGGCAAATAAAAATAGAATAATGAAACTAGGAAAGTCTTTACTGATACCTAAGCGCCAATAACTTTGTAATCCATATTGACAAATAGATTGGCTTTGTGTTTTATCGAGAGTGCCGCTCTATGCTCTGCTTCTAATACCCGGAAACGTGTTTCATCGGTTTTTTCTTTACCTCTGTTAGACTGTGCTTTTTTTGTTTCGTGATAGGTAAGTTCAATAAAAATAGCAAGATCTACACCTTTCGTATTTATTGCATAAAGACCGTCAATTATCAACAATTCAACACCGTTAAAATCAGTAGTTAGTTCATCGATATTTTGGGTAACCAGGTCAACACAAGGCATTGTACTTTTGCGATTGTGTTTAAAATCACTAATCGTTTTATTAATATCATCCCACCTATATTCACCAAGTCCAACAATATTCTCAATCCCCTTCGATTTTCTGATTTCTGCTCTTTCAAGTGGATGGGTATTGTAGAAATTATCGATATGCACAGGTTTTACTTTTAACCCCAGGTTGAACAGTTCTTTGGCCACTACATGGGTAAGTTCCGATTTCCCTGAACCAGACTCACCTGAAATAGCAACAATATATTTTTCTTTCTTTCTTTTGAGAATTTCTTTAACAATATCTGCTGCCGCACTACGGTGTTTGTCGGTAATTAATAAAACATCTTCTAGCATATCAAAGTTTCTTAAATATTAATGATCTTCTGCAAATTTATTGTGGTTTTCTTATTAGCGGCAATACTGTAAGCCTCTTTTTTACATTTAATAATCGAATCCTTACTGGCAGTGATTTCAACCACATCATGATTGACATTGATATTGTAATCAATTCCCTTAAAACCAATATTAAAATCTATGCTTTTCCAATTGACTGGCAATTTAGGATCTACTTTTAAAACTTCTCCTCTCATATCAATTCCGGCATAGGTTGAAAGACCAATCATTATTGTACCTGCCATTACACCTGCATGAATACCTTCAGCAGTTGTTCCACCCTGAATATCATTGTAATCACTTGACAATGCTCCTGAATACAATTCCCAACTAAGTTTATCATCACCAATAAGGTTAGCAAGTTGAGCATGCACCACACGGCTAAGTGTGGAACCATGAGATGTACGTTTTAAATAATAGTCAAGATTTTTTTCAAGATAATCTCTAGGAACTTCATAGTTTAGGTCTTCGAGGATTTTGTCAACAGTTTCTTTATTAAGATTGTAAAACGTCATCAAAGTATCAGCCTGCTTAGCAACTTTGTAATCGTCAGCCGACTTACCTTCTGCTTTCAGCAGCCTATCCATTCGATAAACATTTTTGTATTTTTCACGATAATAATCCCAGTCTAGTTCTTCCAAACTAAAATAACCATCATACTGTGAAATTATTCCCTCCTCGTTTATGACCAGATTAAGATTCTTCTGAATATCACTCCAAAGTTCAATTTCTTTTTCCGACAAAGAAACTTTTTTCAATACATCTTCTCCATCATCCCAAATCATTTCAAGTATTTCAGGAATCTTCCCAAATAGCCATGCTACCATCATATTTGTGTAAGCATTATCGGCTATTCCACCTTCAGAATCACCTGGATAACTTTCATGAAATTCATCAGGGCCCATAACTTTCTTAATGGAATATTTACCCGTCTTTTTATTAAGCGCTGATTTACTTGCCCAAAATCTGGCAATCTCAAAAATGATCTCAGCACCATAATTTTTCATGAAATCAAAGTCATCAGTGGTATTAACATATTGCCACACATTGTAAGCAATAGCCAACGAAACATGCCGTTGAAGCGAACTGTGGTCATCACCCCATTCACCTGAAAGAGGATTGAGGTGTACTATCTGAGTTTCTTCACTTCCATCACTTCCACTTTGCCATGGGAACATAGCCCCGTCAAAACCATATTGCTTTGCATATTCCCTCGCTTTATCCAATCTATTGTATCGATACATCAACAACTGCCTGGCAGTCTCTGGAAAATGAATATTGTAAAATGGAAGTATGAAAAGTTCATCCCAAAAAATATGCCCACGATATGCCTCACCATGTAAGCCCCTTGCTGTAATACTTGCGTCAAGTTGTTGGTTATGAGGTGATGCAGAAACCAGCAAATGATAAATATGTAATCTTATCAAACGCTGTGATATCCTGTCGCCCTCAATTTTAATATCTGCTTTCTTCCAAAGATCGGCCCATGAAAGTTTGCTCGCTGAATACAAATAATCAAAATTGTCAACTTTTTTCAAAGCATTTATTGCCTCATTCAGCACATCGTCTTTAGTTTCCAGAGAAGAAAAAATGCTGACAATTTTCTGTAGTTCAATGCTTTTGCTTTCTTTAATATCATAGTCAACATAAGTGTAAACAATGCCATCATCACTACTTACACCAAATTGTACATTCTTATTGCAAACAAGTTTTGCGGCTTCTGCTATTTCTGTATTTGATTGATTAGTCTTAACCTTTAAAAAGGAGAAATTTCCTTCTCCTCCTTGCTTAACAGGCTCGATATGCTTCGATTCAAGACTTTTGTATCTCTCTACACCTTCATTTATTATTGTGCCGTCAAGTGCAGATGCAATACTTAGCAAACCTGAATAATTAAGTGCTGTAAGTTTGTATTTTATTGCTGCCAAATGTGGGTTATGCATACTGGCAATCCTCTCCGATTCAACCAAAGTTTTACGTCCTTCAGCATCTGTTACAATCATCGATCTACTCAGCAAACCTGTTTTCAGATTCAAGCAGCGGTTTAAGTTTTCGATTTTTACTTCATTCGGATCTACCCAAGGCTCATCTTCAACTTTAAAACGAATTGAAAGCCAGTTGGGAACATTTACAAAATCCTCATTCCAAATATCCCTACCAGCAATTGGTGTTGCCAGTCGGTTGTACATTCCTGCTATGTATGTTCCAGGATAATTATTCTTGTTGGCACTAGATTCTTCCATTGCGCCACGAGTTCCAAAAAAGCCATTCCCAACTGTAAGAAGTGCTTCCCTCGATTTCTCTTTATCAGCATCATAGCCATAGTAGTGCAACTTCCATGAATCAACGTCAAGACCTTTTTCGAACCATTTCTCAATTGCTTCAAAATCAAAATCTTCAATGTCTTTCACAACAACATCAGCACCATTTTCATACAGTGCATCTTCATTGTTTTCTCTAGCAAGACCAAGAACAAGTCCGAAATTTCCATTTTTTCCTGCCGCCACACCTGAGGCTGCATCTTCCACAACCACTGAATGTGAATAATCACAATCAAGGTTTTTCGCAGCTGTAAGAAAAATATCTGGCGCTGGCTTTCCATTTAATCCTGTTTGAGCAGAAACTACACCATCAACACGGGTTTCAACCAGATGAGAAAGCCCTGCGGCTTCCAGTACTGCCTCGCAATTTTTACTTGATGATGCCACACCCAGTCTGATACCCTCACCTTTAAGGCGCTCCATCAATTTAACTGTTGATGGGAAAACTTCAACACCTTCTTTATTAAGAACTTCGTTGAATGCCTCATTTTTTCTGTTTCCTAAACCACAAACCGTTACATTTTCTGTTGAATCTTCGGGACTACCAAATGGAAGTTCGATATTTCTTGAATCCAGAAACGACTTAACTCCATCGTAACGCGGTTTACCATCAACGTAGGTTAGATAATCTTCGGATGTAAACTCTATGAACTCAATGTTTTCATCTTCAGCCTTTTGTTTTAGGTAAGAATCAAATATTTTTTTCCATGCATGGCTGTGAACCTCAGCGGTTTTAGTGATTACACCATCCAGGTCAAAAATAATAGCATCTATGTATTTATGTGTCATTTCTTAAAGGAAATTATTCTTTTACAAAGAT
>Ga0164315_10000576_pt1 | contig 25798 bp, 17 predicted proteins | sample GuaBasSedimGuay6_FD_113737 | JGI IMG/M metagenome (GOLD analysis project Ga0164315, IMG submission 113737) | Subseafloor sediment microbial communities from Guaymas Basin, Gulf of California, Mexico - Guay6, Core 4569-2, 0-3 cm | ecosystem: Environmental > Aquatic > Marine > Hydrothermal vents... | reverse complement strand
GGCATATTCCGGTGACAGACATTCTTAACGGAAAGGTGCCGGAGAGTGAACTGAAAGGCAAGGTGGTTATTGTTGGTGCTACAGCCATCGGTATTTACGACATGCGGGTGACACCTTTTTCGACCGTTTATCCAGGGGTTGAAATTCACGCCAGTATCGTCGACAGTGTTCTAAGGGGGGAGTTTCTGTATCATCCGACATGGGCTGCCGTTTTCGATATACTGGCGATTGTTCTGGCCGGACTTCTCCTGAACATGGTTCTGCCAAGAGCGGGCGTCTTTTTAAATATTTTGACGGTCAGTGTTCTTTTTTTCGGCCACATCTTTTTTTGTCAGTATCTGTTCAGCCGACAGGGATGGATTCTGAACATGGTTTACCCGTTGCTGGTTATCCTGTCTGTCTACATCAGTATTACGGTTTATAAATATCTCTCCGAATCAAGACAGAAACGCTTTATCCGCAGTGCCTTTTCCACTTATCTGGCCCCTACGGTCGTCCAGCAGCTCATCGACTCACCGGAAAACCTGGAACTGGGAGGTGAGGAAAGGGAGATTACGGCCTTTTTTTCTGATGTACAGGGTTTTACAAGCATTTCAGAGAAACTGACACCCAATGAACTGGTGGAGCTTCTGAATGAATTTTTAACCGAAATGACGAATATAATTCTCGAACACGAAGGAACCGTAGATAAATTCGAGGGAGATGCGATCATCGCTTTTTATGGTGCGCCAAACGCTCTTGAAAACCAGGCCGAGACGGCGTGTTTGACGTGTGTAGATATGCAGAAACGCCTCGGTGAGTTACGTGAGAAATGGCACCAGGAGGGCAAGCCGGAGCTGAAGATGCGGATAGGGTTATCTACGGGCCCGGCAGTTGTCGGTAACATGGGATCGCGAAACAGGATGGATTACACCATGATGGGCGATACCGTCAACACTGCCGCTCGACTGGAAGGGGTCAACAAGATCTACGGCATTTACACCCTGGTCTGTGAAACGACTTTCAAGAAAGCCAGTCAGCGTGTCTGGGGCAGGGAGATCGATGCCATCAATGTCATTGGCAAGGCCGAGCCGGTTACGGTTTACCAACTCCTGGGTTATTCAGAGGATATCGATGAAACCATGCTGAAAATGACCGGTCTGTATGCCGAAGGACTTCATTTATACCGGCAACAGCACTGGGAATCCGCCATTGAAAAATTTGATGCCGCTCTCAATGTTTCCCCGGATGACGGCCCCAGCAAAGAAATGAGAGATCGGTGTGCTGCCTACAAGATAGAACCGCCGTCACAAGACTGGGACGGGTCTTATACGATGAAGACCAAGTAGCAGGAGACCTGGCCCTCTATGGCCATAGGAGATCCTACTTTACGGTAGTCAGAAGCAATAACCCTTGCCAATGGGAGGAATAATTTAAATTCGAAGCACTAAATTCAAAATCCTAAACAATTCCAAATGACCCAAATTCGAATGTTCAAAACAATCCGTATAGCGCTTAACCCAATGACAATGTTTGGGGCATTTGTGTATTCGATATTAGAATTTGTTTCGTATTTCGATATTCGTATTTAGAATTTCATAACATTATATGTCCAACAGTGAACGCTTTTAGGGTTGAAACAATGTCACAGGCCTTTTACGTTCTGGCATTACTTCAAAGGAGATCAAATGAACGTCCTCAAAAGGCACCCGGGACTTTTTCTGGGTTTGGGTATCATGATCCTGTTTCTTGGGCTCTGGTTCGTACGATTTCAATTTATCGATACGCTTGAACTGAAGTATTACGATGTCATGATGAAGCTGAGGGGCGAACCGGATGCTGAGAGTGATATCGTCATGGTGGACATTGACGAAGATTCCATTGAAAAGCTGGGACGCTGGCCATGGCCGCGATCATTGTTATCCACGGGAATCCGGAAGATCAACGAGGGAAAGCCCAGGGTTATCGGTCTCAATCTGCTCCTGACCGAGGCCGAAATCAGCGAGGGGCTACGTGAACTTGAATCGCTGGAGGCGACTTTCGGGAAAAATCTTCTGAAAAAGACCGGTGGGGAGGGAAAAGCGTTCCTTCAGGAGCTGCAGGATGCGCAGGTTCGACTCGACAATGACAAGAAGTTGGCGGAAGCACTCCAGGCGGCGGGCAACGTGGTGCTGCCGATATTTTTCAAAGAATCGGCTGTTGTGGGGGAGAAGAACGAAGAACCCGACCCTGCGTTAATGGCCCAGTCGATTCAAAATGTTCAGAATGAGGGCGGTTTCAGCGTTCCCAGGGGCAATGAGATTGTTCTGCCGATAGCATCTTTTTTTAAAGTCGCAAAGGGTATCGGGCATTTCAACTTAAGTTACGACATGGATGGCACCGCCAGGCGTGAACGGCTTCTTTATGAATATAATGGACTCTATTTTCCCTCCTACACTTTGAGAGTGGCCTCTATCTTTTTGAATATGCCCATACAGGACATCAGTGCTGATCTGGGGACGGCCGTCTACCTTGGATCTAAGGTGGAAGTGCCCACTACGCTGTATTCGGAAATGCTGATCAGTTTCAAAGGACCTCGAAATTCTTTTCGCAGCTTTTCCTATTTTGATGTTATCAACGACAAAATTCCGGATAGCGTGTTTAAAGACAAACTGGTTCTGGTGAGTCCCTCTGCCGCGGGTATCATGAATCCACTGAGCACTCCCATGGATCCGACCATGCCCGTGGGTGAGTTTTCTGCGAACACGATCTGGGCCATATTGAACAAGGCGTTTGTTCAAAAGCCGCCATGGACCGAACTTGCAGAGCTGATCATGATCATTATTGTCGGTATCATTATCGCGTTCGTACTTCCACGACTGAAAGCACTGTTTTCCGGTATCGTGTTTGCAGCACTGCTGCTGCTGTTCATCGGTGGTACTGCATTTGCATTTGTTTCCGGCGGGACGTGGATACCGTCCATGTATCCATTGATTGAACTGATTATCGGGTATATCGGTGTGGTGAGCCTCAGCTATTTTGTTACGGAAGCTCATCGGGACAAGGTAGAGGGAGAGTCCGCCGAGACAAACCGTATGCTCGGGTTGAGTTTCCAGAGCCAGGGGATGCTGGACATGGCTTTTGACAAACTTCGGCGGGTACCCGTCGATGATGAGATGAAGGATATTCTTTATAACCTGGCCCTTGATTACGAACGGAAGCGCCAGTTCAATAAAGCTGCAGCCGTCTACGAATACATAGAAAAGAACGACAGCAAGTTTAAAGATGTGACGGTGAGAAAAAAGAAATTGCTCCAGGCCAGCGAAACCATGGTATTTGGTGATAATTTTCTGAGTGGAGACACCCACGGCAACGGTCTTATGGAAACCGGCACCGATACCAAACCGACCCTTGGCCGCTATGAAGTTGAGAGACAACTGGGCAAAGGTGCCATGGGAATCGTCTATCTTGGTAAAGATCCCAGAATCAACCGGACCACCGCCATCAAGACATTTCGCTTTGCCGATGAATATGATGCGTCTGAAATAAAAGGTCTGAAGGAAAAATTTTTCCGTGAAGCCGAAAGCGCCGGGACGCTATCACACCCCAACATCGTCACCATTTATGACGCCGGGGACGAACAGGACCTGGCCTATATTGCCATGGAGTATCTGGAAGGTGAAGACCTGGAAAAATATACCAAAAAAGAGAATTTGATGCCCATGCGAAAAGTTATCGGCTACATGGCCGATATCGCAGATGGCCTTGCATATGCCCATGAAAGGGGAATTGTCCATAGGGATATCAAGCCGGCCAACATCATGCTTTTGAAGAACGATATGGTAAAGATCACGGATTTTGGCATCGCCAGGATTACCGCTACCTCTCAGACACAGACCGGCATTGTCAAGGGAACACCGTATTACATGTCCCCCGAGCAATTCTCCGGGGAAAAGGTAGACGGCAGGTCCGATATTTTTTCACTCGGTGTGATGATGTACCAGCTCATGACAGGGCGGCTTCCCTTTTATGCGGACAACCCGGCAGCGCTGATGAACAAAATCATGAACGAACCCCATCAGGACCCGAAAAAATTCAACCCCAGGATTGTTAAGCCGGTCATAACCGTTTTGAATAACGCCCTTATTAAAAACAGGGACAAGCGCTATCAAAAAGCTTCTCTGATGTGCACGCATCTCAGACAAATCGGAAAGCGGATTGACGCCATGATGGTTCGGCAAAAGGAGAAAAACGGTTCATGAGGGACTGATAGTCACCGGTTCTTCTTCTCACGATGCTTGACCTGAATCCATTTATGTTATAAAAACACTGTCGATTACCATCAGGTATCGCCATTTGAACAGCGACTGTGCTATAGACTAAAACCTGAACTGAGCGATTTTTATCTCGATCTGCACCGATCTCTTGCGGATCGAGGGTTCGCAAAAAGCTTCGACAGATCCACGGGTATGCCTGTGTTTTTTGCGAACCCTTTTCCATCAAGATTTCGGCACACCTCTTCGGGAAAAATCGCTCAGTTCAGTTAAAACAGAAAAGAAGAGCATGTATCATATTGAATCTGCAGGAATTACCGATATTGGTATGAAGCGAAAGAATAACGAGGATTCGCTTTTTTTAAATGACAAGAATCAGTTTTATGTGGTCGCGGATGGTATGGGTGGACACCAGGCGGGTGAGGTTGCCAGCAAACTGGTGGTGGAAACCCTATGGGATTACATCAAGCGCTTCAATGGGGATGGAGATGTTGAGGAGTTGGCGGATCCTGATGAATCCTTATCCAAGGAAGCCAATCGACTGCTTTCGGGCATCCACCTGGCAAATAAGAGCGTATTCCAGGCATCCCGGAATAGTGAGACTTATCGCGGTATGGGCTCAACTGTTTCATCCGTCTATTTTACGGACAGTACGCTTATTGCTGCCAATGTCGGCGACAGCCCCATCTATCTGATTCATGACGGCAACATTGAATTGCTGTCGGTTCCCCATACGGTCCTTGCTGAACAGCGTGCCATGGATCCCGATAAAGCCAAGCAACTGGGCAATGAATTCAAACATATGTTGACCCGGGCAATGGGTATCAACGAAACAGTTCAGGCTGACATATCTGAAATTCAATGTTTCAAAGGGGACATACTCGTTATCGGTTCTGATGGATTGACGGAAAAGATCACTAAGGAAGAGATCCATGAAATCGTAGCACAGGAAAAGCCTGAGAAAGCCTGCCGGAAACTGGTGGATCTGTCTAACCAACGCATGGGAGGTGACAACGTGACTGTTGTCGTTCTGAAGATAAAGAACACAAAATCTCCCAAGGGAGGGTTCTTCAAGTTTCTATCAAACTTATTTCAATAAATATTGATTATATTAAGAGGGTGTTAATATGCCGAATCTCATACTGAAGTTTAAGGATACAAAGATCAATGATTTCCTGCTTGATCAGGGGAGAAACATTACGATTGGACGCCGGGAGGGCAATGACATCGTGATTGAGAATCTGGCGGTTTCCGGTATGCATGCCAAGATCGATGCCATCGACAAAGGATACCTCCTGACGGATCTGAAGAGTAAAAATGGCACATTTGTCAACGGCCAGCTCATTGCCACGCACTGGCTGGGGCATGGAGACACGGTGAGTATCGGAAAGCACACCCTGGTGTTTGCCTATGCCGAGGGAGAAGAAAGGCCGGACGCTAGTGCCGGCGGTATGGATAAAACCATGGTCATGGATACCGACAAGTACCGCGACATGCTGTCAAAAAGCTCCGGAAATGTGGCGGGGAGCATCAGGAAAAAGGAATCCATGGGTGTTTTGTCTTTTCTTGCTGGTGGTGAGGGTGAACTGGAAATAGAAAAGAAACTGATCAAGATAGGGAAAGACGCCTCTTGTGATATCATCGTCAAAGGCTTTATGATCGGAAAAACAGCCGCTACCGTCAGTAAGAGACCCAAGGGATACTATCTTAGCTATGTGGGCGGTATGGCCAAACCAAAAGTCAATGATGTGGCTGTCAAGGAATCGGTCCTCCTGAATGAGTTTGATATTATCGAACTGGGTTCGATCAAGATTCAGTTCATCTATAAAAACTGATGCCGGGCCAATCGCTCAGCTTAGGTTCGAGAAAGAATCCAGGAGTCAGAATGCAGGATACAGAATAGGATGGTATTCGGAGGCTGTTAGACTGTAGGCTGTTAGGCTGTAGGTCGCTAACAGCCTACAGTCTAACAGCCTTCTGTGTTCTGTATCCTGCCTTCTGTCTTCTGAATAGGGAGTGTCATTTGACTATCGATATCCGTACCCACCTTGCCATAGACCAGGCGCTATGCGGAAAACCGCTGTTCATAGAGAATGGTGAGAGTCAGGTTACATTTACGGCCTTACCGGAGATGGCTGCAGACAAAACCGGCCTTGTTCATGGTGGATTTGTGTTCGGTCTGGCCGATTATGCCGCCATGCTAGCTGTCAACCACCCCAATGTGGTTCTGGGATCGGCCGATGTTAAATTCCTTAGCCCGGTCCAGGTGGGTGACACCCTGGAGGCCCGAGCGTCGGTTCAGAAAGTGGATGGGAAAAAACAGATGGTGGATGTTGTCATCAGTCAAAGGAAAAAAAAGGTTTTTACGGGTAGATTTACCTGTTTTGTTTTGGATACACACGTTCTTGACTAACTTTCCTACCCTGATAATTGTACTGTTTGTGTGTCTTGTGGCAAAAAAATAAAAACAATCACGAAAAACTTCATGGTATTTTTCGTGATTTCGTACTTTCGTGATTTCGATCCCAAGCGGTTCATTGGCGTGACGATTACTTACTGGCAGATGCGATTTATGCGATTTTTTAACTGGTTGATTGGTGCATAAATAAATTCATTTCACGAATTTATAAAACGCGATACTGTTGCTCATAAGGGTGAAAGGTTTAACCGTTTATTTTGTTGCAGACTAGTATTCTTCTCCCCATTTGAGTTCATCCCGTGATGCCCCTGATTTAAATATTGAGTTTGAAATGCCCAAACCCGGTTTCAACGTTTTTACCAGCAACCGTCTCGAAATTCTCGTGGAACAGCTGGCTCAGGAAATGCGAGTGCCGCTCCCCTCGCCGCTGGAAGAGGATCTGATCATTGTTCAAAGCCAGGGAATGGCCAGATGGGTTTCCATGGAACTGGCCGGAATCAACCGCATTTGTGCCAACTGTTTTTTCCCTTTCCCGAATGTCTTTTTGAGTTATCTGTGTCAATCACTGCTGCCCGGCATTTCTGAGTCCCCAATATTCGATTCCAATGCTTTGACATTCAGAATTATGACGATTCTGCCCGGGTGCCTGCACAGGCCTGCATACGGCTCCCTGAGATCCTACCTCTCGGATGATCAGGAGGGTGTAAAGCTGTTTCAGCTGTCAAGCAAGATCGCAGACCTGTTTGACCAGTACCTGGTTTTCCGACCCGGGATGATTCTCGGCTGGGAAAAGGGAGAAAAACCTGACGATTTCAACCAGCATTGGCAGGCAGACCTGTGGATGGCGATCAACACACCTGCGGAATCCATGCACCGCGCACGTATGCGTGAGATGTTGCTTGAAAGACTGTCAACCCATGATGCCGATGTTCCATCCCTGCCGAAACGGGTTTCAGCCTTCGGTATCTCGCACCTTCCCTTGTTTCATCTTCAGATATTGGCAGCAGTGTCGAAGCATGTTCAGGTCAATCTGTTTCTCATGAATCCCTGCAGAGAATATTGGGAAGAGATCGTTACCAACAGGGACATCCGTCGCATAAGAAAACATTACGTGTCCAGGGATATCAAACCACAAGACCTGCATCTCGATAAGGGAAACAGGATTCTTTCGACCATGGGCGCACTCGGAAAAGACTTTATTTCGATGATCGGTGAACTCGACTGTGAACAGATTGAGATGTTTGAACCGCCCCACCGGCAGACCATGCTCTCGACCATACAATCAGATATCCTCAATCTGGTTGAGCCGGCAGTTCCGTATAATCAGGAAATCGGGAATGGCGTTGATCCAACCGCGGGCGGGCATAAGACGTCACAACCGTTTACCGGAGACAGCAGTATTGTCATGCATGCATGTCACAGCCCCATGCGGGAGATCGAGGTACTTTATGACAGCATTCTTGCCATGCTGGAGGAAGATCCCGCTTTGATGCCCCGGGATCTCCTGGTTATGATCCCGGATATTGAAACATATGCACCGTTCATACATGCTGTGTTCGATACCGTTGCAGAAGAAAGGATGCGTATTCCGTTTAGTGTTGCCGACAGGAGTATGATCAAAGAGAGTCGTGTGATCGAGGGTTTCATGGCCATTCTCGATCTGACGGAAAGCAGGATGGAAGCGGGGCGTGTTCTTTATCTGCTGGAATATCCTGCCATAAGAGAGAATTTCGGACTGACCGAGGCGGATCTATCCCGCCTGGAGGGATGGGTAAAGGATGTCAATATCCGGTGGGGAAGGGATGCGGTTTCCCGCTCACGACTGGGTCTGCCGGCTGTGAATGAAAATACATGGGGGGCAGGGATCCAGCGCTTGCTCCTGGGGTTGGCCATGACGGGCAACGATCAAAACCTGTTTTCGGGTATTCTTCCCTATGACAACATGGAAGGAGAAGACAGTCTTCTGCTCGGTAGATTTCTTGATTATTTAACGTGCATGTTTCAAACCTGCACAAATTTAGAAAAACCCAAAACAATTCGCCAATGGGCTGCTGCTTTTACCACGACCTTGAATCAGATGTTTTCCTGTGGTGATCCTTTTGAAAGAGATCTACAGATACTGCGCAAAACAATTGGTCAGATGGTCGAGAATGCCCAGGTTTCTGAATTCGAGAATAGGCTTGACATCGAGGTCCTCAGAACCTGCCTGCGCAACAGTCTCGGGGGCAATATTTTTGGCTCAGGATTTATCTCGGGTGGTGTTACATTCTGCGCCATGCTTCCCATGCGCAGCATACCCTTCAAGGTTATTTGTCTGGTGGGACTGAGTACGAACGAATTTCCCAGGGATTTTCGAAAAATGAGTTTTGATTTGATGGCGGGTCGGCCCATGAAAGGGGATCGATCCAGGCGGGATGATGATAAATACCTGTTTCTCGAAGCGCTGATTTCAGCCAGGGAAACACTTTATATCAGTTATATAGGACAAAGTGTTCAGGACAACACGAGAATCGTTCCTTCAGTCCTTGTCAGCGAACTCATCGATTATATCCATGATCGGTTCGGCGTCGACCCGGATGTCCTTGTAAAGCATCATCCATTGCAGGCATTCTCCCCGGTGTACTTTCAGGAGGAAAGCCCGTTTTTCAGTTATTCTCAGGAAAACTTTGTGGCAGCGACCCAACAAAAAGCAAGTGAACCTCACCAAAGATTCGTTGCCGGTAGCCTGGGGCCACCGTTAGACGAATGGCGTCAATTGGATGTCGAGACATTGTGCCTTTTTTTCAAGAACCCAACCAGGTTCTTGATGCAAAAGTGTCTGGGTATCGTTTTTGAAGAATTGGCGGTTTTGCCGGATGACAGGGAAAATTTCAGACTGGAGGGCCTGGACAGATACCTGATGGAGCAGGAACTGTTCCGTTATCAGGCGCAAGGGATCGACCTGGATGATCTAAAGCCTGCTATAGATGCCAGAGGTATTCTTCCCCACGCGGAAATCGGTTCATATGAATTCAACCGGATGTCCCGGGATGTCAAAAGGTATGGCGAGTTTATAGCAAGCTATATCCGGGAGAGGGCGCCGGAGGCGCAGGCATTCGAACTGGTGGTCGGCGATTTTACATTGACAGGCAGTCTTCCCGGCATCTATGAAGACGATTGCCTTTATTTTCGTTATGCTCGATGGAACCCCAGGGATATGATCCGAATGTGGATATATCACCTGGTCCGCTGTTGTCTCGAAGATGAGCTTCCGGGGAAGAGCTGGTATATCGCTCGTAACGCGGCATTTGAGTTTACACCGGTGATGGGCAGTCATGTGATTTTGGAATCTCTCCTGGCGATCTTTTGGGAGGGCCTGGCTGAGCCGATTCATTTTTTCCCGGCATCATCCTACGCTTATGCTGAACAGGTGATACAATATTCAAGAAATCGCGAAGCAGCGTTGAAGTCTGCCGGGAAAAAGTGGATCGATGAGCATTCATGGTCTGAATCGGCTGATCCGTATGTTGCGTATTGTTTTGAAGGATTGAATCCATTGGACAATCGCTTTGAAACTCTTTCGGAAAGTGTTTTCGGCCCGATAATAGAGCATTTCCGGAAACTGGATGGACCCTAGCCTTAACAGTAGATACCCGGGTCCAAAGGATCCGGCACTGATTCAACCCTATAAGAGTTAATGTTATGCACATTCAGCGTGTGATAAATTCTAAATCCGAATATCGAAATACGAAACAAATCCAAATATCGAATGCTCAAATGATCCAAACATGGTGCTTGAACTTGGATCTCCAAGGTCTTGTTTTGATCCTTTGAATTTGGATCATTAGGTATTGTTTAGGATTTCGAATTTTGTGCTTTGGATTTAAGTAACTACCGCCATCGGCATAACCAAATATCTCTGACTTGGCCCAAAGGACCAGGTTCTAAATGACGAAATAAAATCGTCCCAACGATTTTATTGTTGGAAGGATAAAAGATGTCTGAAAAATATCAAAAGACCTATCCCATATCATGGGAACAGCTACACAGGGATTCAAAGGCACTGGCATGGCGGTTGCTGGACCAGGGGGAGTGGCAGGGAATTGTCGCCATCACCCGGGGAGGACTGGTACCGGCTGCGGTTATTTCCAGGGAACTGGATATTCATCTGGTTGATACGATCTGCATTTCCAGTTACCAATGGAAGGACCAGGGCAAGGTGGAAGTGCTAAAATCATTTCAGGGGGACGGGGACGGCTGGCTTCTCGTGGACGACCTGGTGGATACGGGCAGAACCGCCGGTGTCGCCAGAAAAATGCTTCCCAAAGCCCATTTCGCAACGGTTTATGCGAAACCTGCCGGGAGACCCCTTGTGGATACATTTATCACGGAGGTGAGCCAGGATACCTGGATTCTATTCCCATGGGATTCGGAGTCCACGTTTGTGGAACCTCTTTCCAATATCTGCAATGACAGATGAATTGATTTATAGAAAGAAGACAGGAGTCAGAATACAGAATAAGGATAGTATGCGGAGGTGTATAGGCTGTAGGCTATTGGACTGTAGGTCGCTAACAGCCTAACAGTCTACAGCCTAACAGCCTTCTGTATTCTGAATTCTCTGGTTTTTAAAAGGCGCCCAGCTGACAGGGCTTAACCTTCATTCCAAGAGTTTCGCAGGCGCTTGTGACCTCGAGTTTTTGGATCCCTTGTTGCGAGGTGATTTCCCAGCAGTGCTCGCATGAGATACGGTTATCTATCAGCTTTGCTTCAATGGCGTCTTTGAGCTCCGAAGAAACATTTTCCGCCGGCTTGACGATGCTTTTTTGGGGTGAATATCCAAAGAGCCCCAACTGGCACTTGACAATACGAGCCTCAAGGAGGTCAATGGTCATGCCGACTTGCAAAGGCGGTACCGAGAGATCGGTAGCTATCGCATGAGCTGCGGCACAGGTAATGTGGTTGTCGGAAAGTTTTTGTCTGATCTGTTCCGCAACCTTAGGGTCAGCCTCGATTCCCTTGGGGTGTTTGGATGCATAATGTCCTGCGTCTTCATGGGTCATGGGGTGCTCCTTGATTTAGTTTTATAGGTGATTCCAAGCCAATGAATTTCAATTAACATGTTTGTAATAAATAGGCAATTAAGGGTTCAAGGGTCGGAGGTTCTGAGGGGTGGAGGGTAAGCTATTAGTTTGAAGTTATAAGCAGCTTCCTGGCCTCCCGGCATAATAGTCTCCAGGCCTTATTTATCGATATGAAACCATTTGATCTACTGAAAGCACCACTTGCCGGCACAAACCTTATCGAAGCCAGTGCCGGTACCGGGAAAACCTACACCATTGCCGGCCTTTTTCTGCGTCTGCTGTTGGAAAAGAACCTGACGGTCGATCAGATTCTGGTGGTTACTTTCACAAAGGCAGCCACAGAAGAATTGAAAGGGCGGATTCGGAATAAACTGCTGGAGGCACGCCGGGTATTTACATCGGGTTCAAGCGGCGATACGGCTGTGTCGGAGTTGATTTCCGGGATAGATCATGCTGAAACAGCCCTCGAAAGGATACAGGATGCCCTTCGGGATTTCGACAGCACCGCAATTTATACGATTCACGGGTTCTGTCACCGGGTCCTGACTGATCACGCCTTTGAAACGGGTGATCGATTTGATACGGAGCTTATGACAGAGCCGACATCTATGCTTATATCGGTATCGGATGATTTTTGGCGGCGGCGTTTTTACAAAGCAGCCCCGGAGTTAATCCAATATGCCCTGAAAAAAATCAAGAAGCCTGCATTTTTTTATACACTCCTGCAGAAGGCCCGACATCCGGGCATCTGGGTTATTCCTGATCCGGATGAACCCGAAATAAGCCACCTGGAGGCGTTCAGAGATCACCTGGTTCAGGTTCGATGGATGTGGCCGGATGCCAGAATAGAGATCCAAGAGATACTGAAAGATCCGTGTTTGAGCAGCGTCGTGTACGGTGGTTTCAAGGAGGATAAGAAGGCTCCCGGTGCCACCGTGAGGGAGATCAGGGTGTCGGCGCTGGTAAAGCAGATGGATCGGTTTGTGGATGAGGACAGCCCGGATCTTCCGCTCTGGAAGGGGTTCGAGAAGTTTACGGCGGACAAGGTCGAATCGTGCGTTAAGAAAGGACACGAGTCTGTTTCACATCCATTTTTTCTCAAATGCAGGGATTTGAAGAAATATGCCAGCGGCCTTACTGCCGAGATGGATGCATACCTTGTCTATCTGAAGTCCGAATGCCTCAAGTTTGGCCAAAAAGAGCTCCTGGAAAGAAAAAAACGCCGGAATGTTCAATTTTTCGACGATCTTTTATTGATGGTGCAACAGGCTCTCATGGAAAAGCAGGGCAATGCGTTGGCGGCCAGGATACGTCACCGATACCACGCAGCGCTTGTGGACGAGTTTCAGGACACCGACCTGGTTCAATACGAGATCTTTACGCGTATTTTTTCGAAAAAAGACCGTCCTTTGTTCATGATCGGTGATCCCAAACAGGCCATTTACAGCTTTCGCGGGGCAGATGTCTTTTCATACATGAAAGCCTCGGCCCATGCAGAAAACCGGTACACCCTGTTTCATAATTATCGCTCAACACCCGACATGATAACGGCCGTCAATACGATATTTTCAAATATGACCAGGCCGTTCATATTTGAAGAAATTCCCTATGAAAAAGGGAAACCCGGGAACAAACCGACATCCGACGCCAGCACCAAGGGGGCGCCTTTCCATATCTGGTTTCTGTCACCGAAAGAGGGCCGCAGCATGACGGTCCAGGACGCCACTCACTCGATCGTCCATGCAGTTACCGGGGAAATTACACAGCTGATTGCGAATCCTGCAGGGAAGGTCAATCCCGGTGATATCGCCGTTCTGGTACGCACCAACAAACAAGCTGTTTTGGCAAAAGAGTCCCTATCCAGTGCAAGGATTCCCGCTGTCATCTATAGCGCCGGAAATGTCATGGATTCATCAGAATCCCATGAAATAGCGCAGATACTGTTGGGTATTTTGAATCCCGTTAAAGAGGGTACTCTCAAAGCGGCCTTGTCTACGGATACGATGGGGGCTACGGTGGCATCCCTCGATCCCGGACAAATGGAGGACAGTTGGTGGGAGAACCGCATCGAAGCTTTTATGGGCTACCATCGTCTCTGGCATGATAGCGGTTTTATGCCGATGTTCCGGCATTTCATGAACGTAGAGGGCGTAAGGGCGCGCCTGCTTTCTCTTCCCAATGGCGAGCGTCGCCTGACTAACGTGTTGCACCTTTCAGAGATCCTTCACACGGCGTCAATGGAAAAAAAACTGGGTATGACCGGGCTTTTGAAATGGTTTTTTGTCCAGAAAGACCCTGTTACACCCAGGCAAGAGGTCCACCAGCTTCGCTTGGAAAGCGACGAGGATGCCGTTAAGGTCATTACCATCCACAAAAGTAAAGGGTTGGAATTTCCCATTGTATTCTGTCCTTTTGGATGGGGGCAATCCCAGGTGCCCGGAGATGATTTTACGTTCCACGACATGGATGCAGACAGGCGTATTACGCTCGACCTGGGATCCAAGGAGATGGAAGACCACCGGGTGATGGCCCAGAATGAGCTGCTGGCCGAGAACCTGAGACTCCTCTATGTGGCTGTCACACGGGCCATTGAACGATGCTACCTGGTGTGGCCACGGATCCGGTATACAAAAACCTCTGCCCCGGCGTATCTGTTTCATGGTCTTGGTCCGGAATCTTTTATTGATACTTCAGAAAATCTGATCGTTAAGCTGCGAGACGCCGTATCAGGCGTGGACTCGAAAACGTTCATAAATGACATGCAGCGTTTGGAACGCAATTCTGAAGGGAGCATCGCGGTGTCACCGTTGCCTGACAATGAGATTCCGGCGGTGGCGCAGTCCATCCAGGGCAGAAAATATCTTAAGGTGAGAACCTTTTCCCGAAGCATCGACAGAAGGTGGCGGGTGTCTAGTTATTCATCACTCGTTTCAGGCCGAACCCCGGATCATGAGCTACCGGACAGGGACGAGCTGCCCGGGCTTCAGGACCATGACGGTGTGAAGTCTGTTGAGGATGCATTGGGCGATACCGGCACACCAGGGGAACGGTCCATCTTTTCATTTCCCAAAGGCGCGGCCAGCGGCATATTTTTTCATGACATTCTGGAGCATCTCGATTTTACCAATGAGAGCCTGAAATACCGGCAGGATTTGGTGTTGTCGAAACTGTCCGGTTACGGCTTTGACCCTTCCTGGGTGGATGTGATTGTCCGGATGCTTGAGAATCTTTCAGCCGTTACCCTGTCCCTGGATGCGGCCGCTTTTTCCTTGTCCTCCGTTGACAATGCACAGCGAATCAACGAGATGGCATTCTATTTCCCATTGCAAAACCTGTCTCGCGCCATTCTCAAGCAGATTTTCGATGATTTTTCAGATCAGGACGTGCTAAAGGGATTCCCTGAAAAAATGGAACAATTGACATTTTCCCCGGTCAAGGGATTGATGAAAGGATACCTGGATGTGTTGTTCCAGCATGAAGGCCGATATTTTGTCGTGGACTGGAAATCGAACTTTCTGGGAGCGGCACTGGAAAACTATCAAAAAAGCCTGCTGAATGCCGAGATGCAGAAATCGTTTTATGTGCTTCAATATCACCTGTATGTCCTGGCAACCCACCTACATTTGAAGATGAAGCTGCCGGGTTATGTGTATGAAAGAGATTTCGGGGGGGCTTTTTACATATTTCTCCGGGGTGTTGATGCCACAAGCGGGCCTGGATATGGTATCTTCGAAGATCGTCCGGATATTCGCCTGGTGGATGCACTGGGAAAGGCGTTGATTCCAAATTACGACTAAATCACAATGACCAATAATCAAAAATCCAAACACATTGACACTTGATCTTGTTTGGGCTTGTAATTTGTTTTTTTAAACTTCCAAAAGATGAAGTTTTAATTTTGTCAAAAAGCCAAAAATGGACATACTGACCAAAATAGATCAAAGTGACTATTTCTCTTCAATCGATCGTCATTTCGCACGTTTCATAACGGAGCTTTCACCACAGAACAATCCTGTTATCGGGCTGTCGGCAGCCCTGGTCAGTCGCAACAACCGCGAGGGGGACGTCTGTATTGATTTGGTTTCTTTTGCCGGATTGACACTCGGCTCGGAAGCGGAAGAGGAGCAGGTGCTGACATGCCCGGCGCTATCGATCTGGAGGGAACATCTGAGAGAAAGCGATCTGGTGGGAAAGCCCGGAGAATACTATCCATTGATCTGGGATGATGCAGATAGACTTTATCTCTATCGTTACTGGGAGTACGAGAAAAAGCTGATCGATCTCATAAAATTGAGAACCCTGAATGATGTGGGGGAAATCGACTCCGGCAAACTGAAGCGACATCTAAATACTTTTTTCCCAGATACCGGAGATCCTGGTATTGACTGGCAGAAACTGGCCGCAGCTGTTGCGGTGCTGAAGCGGTTTTGTGTGATTTCAGGAGGACCCGGCACCGGAAAAACCTATGCAATTGCTCGGATTCTGGCAACATTGATCGAACAGCATGACGCAGAAGGGCTTCGGATCTACCTAACGGCCCCCACCGGCAAGGCCGCTGCCAGAATGGCGGAATCCATAGGGAGCGCCAAGAGAGCATTGACCTGTGGTCCCAAGACCCTAGAGATCATACCCAATGTCAGTTCTACCATTCATCGTATGCTCAAGCCAGTGAAAGGCTCCCCGTATTTTATCTACAACCGCGAAAATCCATTGCCGGCAGATGTGGTGGTGGTGGATGAAGCCTCCATGGTGGATCTTCCGCTCATGTCAAAACTGATCCAGGCCTTGCCGGAGAATTCAAGACTCATTCTCATTGGTGATAGACATCAGCTTGCCTCTGTTCAAGCCGGATCGGTCCTGGGCGATATCTGTGGAGACAATATTGACAACGGTTTTTCAACCACGTTTTCCCGGACCCTGGCAGCAGTGGTGGATTGCAATCCAGAACAATTGGCAAGACCCCACAAGGAAAAAACAGGCATTCAAGACAGCATGGTCTACTTTACCAGGAGTTATCGTTTTGAGAAAGAAAGTGGTATCAACGTACTCAGTCGTGCCGTCAATGAAGGATCATCCGAGGATGTGTTGGATCTTCTTAGACAGGGCCGCTACCCGGAGGTTAACTGGTATCCACTTTCTAGTCAGGTGGATCATCATAAGATGATGTCGAAATTCATTCATGCGCACTACAGCAGACTGTCTATCATGGATGATCCCCAAGAGGCGCTCGATGAACTGGATCACTTCAGAATTTTGTGTGCGGTCAATCAAGGCATTCTGGGTGTCGACACCATCAATGCCAAGACATCAGCAGTTCTGGCAACCAATAAAATAAAACAGTTTCCAGGCGGTTTTGGATCAGAATGGTATCACGGACGACCCATTCTCATTACAGCGAATGATTACACCCTGGGTCTTTTTAATGGGGATGTAGGGCTTGCCATGGTGCTGGAAACGGAAAATGAAGAGGTGTGCCATGTCTATTTTCGGAATGGCTCTAAAGGGTATCTCCAGCGGTTTGCACCGTCGCGCCTTCCCCGTCACCAGGAGGTCTATGCCATGACAATACACAAAAGCCAGGGATCGGAGTTTGACGAGGTGTTGCTGGTGTTGCCGGAAAAGGACAATCCTTTGCTGACCAGGGAGTTGCTCTATACCGGTATCACCCGGGCCAGACGAAAACTGTCGATTTTAGCTTCGGAATCTGTTATAAGAAGCGCCGTGTCAAGACGGATCGAACGGGCGTCTGGGTTGCGGGACGCCCTTTGGGGTTAGCGGGTTTGTTGGGTTCATAGGGTTCGTTGAGTTTATTGTGTTTGTTGAGTTTATTGAGTTTATTGAGTTTATTGAGTTGATTTCGGTTAAACGTTAATGGTGTTACCGGGGGTCAATGAGTCAAAAGAAAACATTATGTAAGGGATGCGCCTCCATCTGCCAATAGCAACCCAACAAACCCAACGAACACAATGAACCCAATAAACTATTTATTCGGAGAATAAATAATATGAGAAAGACGATTATCAAGGGCACGGGCAGATATGTTCCGGAGCGGCTGGTTACCAATGATGATCTGACACAGTGGATGGAAACGTCGGATGAATGGATCGAACAGCGCACCGGGATCAAACAGCGTTACTGGATACCGGAAGAGGGGAATGTGGGCGCATCCGACCTGGGGCTCGAAGCCACTAAAATCGCTTTGGAAAAAGCCAACTGGCAGCCGGAAGATATCGACATGATCATTTTTGCCACCCTGAGTCCGGATGCTTTTTTTCCTGGATCCGGGTGTTTTCTTCAGCACAAACTGGGTCTTAGCGACACGCCGGCCCTCGACATCCGGCAGCAGTGTACCGGTTTTCTCTACGGCCTTGTAACTGCAGACGCTTACATCCGCAGCGGTCTTTACAATCGTGTTCTCCTGGTGGGCGGGGAAGTCCACAGCACGGGCATTGATATTTCCACCCGTGGCAGGGATGTGGCCGTGATATTTGGGGATGGCGCTGCTGCCGTATGCCTGGAGGCGGTTGAGACGGATGAGAATGCAGGTGTTCTGGCATCGACCCTGCACGCCCAGGGAGAATTTGCCGAAAGTCTGTGGATAGAAGCCCCTGCATCGCGGCAGATGCCCCGTATCGATGAAAAAATGCTGGCGGAGAACCGTCATTATCCATCCATGGACGGCAAGAACATCTTCAAGATGGCCGTGAGACGGTTGCCCGAAGTTACCATGAAAGTGTTGAAGCAGTCCGGTCTGACCCTCGAAGATATCGATTTGATAATACCGCACCAGGCCAATCTGCGTATCAATCAGTTTTACCAGCACTCCATGAAGATACCCGAAGGCAAGGTCTACAACAATATTCACAAATACGGTAATACCACTGCCGCCTCCATACCCCTGGCTATGGATGAAGCCCTGGAAAAAGGCCTCATTGACGATTCCAGCACCTTGCTGTTTCTGGGTCTTGGCTCTGGTGTGACTTGGGGAGGTTGTATATATAGAGGATTGGAGGGTTAAGGGTGGTAGGGGTGGAGGGTAAGTTCCCAGCCATCCAGTGTGATGAACCCAACAAACCCAATAAACATGCTAACTCGACTGTAGCGGCGCAGCCGCGTCCAATAATAAAATTGCCGTATGAACATAATCGCTCTTGAGATTGTGTTCATACGGCAATTTTATTATATTGACACACTCATATTATCGCGATAATATGAGTGCATGCAAACAAAAAATTATATTACTAGAGAAGTTGAATCTTACGGTTTTGACGAAACCCTCATTGGCAGGCACATGGTCTTTCTGGCCGGACCGAGGCAGGTAGGAAAAACCAGCCTGGCAAAAAACCTACTGGCGGAAACTGAGTGCAAACCCCTCTATTTCAACTGGGACGACATCAGGGTTCGTCAGGCATATTTCTCGGACAGCCGTTTTTTTGAATCACCTGCACGCTTGACCGGCAAGAAATCCCCCTGGGTCGTATTCGATGAAATTCATAAAAGACCCAAATGGCGGGATATCTTAAAGGGAGTTTACGATATCTTTGGGGATGAGTTTCGGTTTTTGATAACCGGGAGTGCTCGCCTGGATCTCTTCAGGCAATCAGGGGATGCGCTGGTGGGCAGGTACAATCTGTTTCATATGTTGCCCCTCAGCATTCGAGAGCTGGTCGGGATTCCATTTTCGTCATGTTTTCTTTCCCGGGAAAATCCACAAGGGCTGCCTGCAGCATTCGAAAGAGAATTGAACCAGGCTATTGGCGAGGCACACCATGATGCATACAACACGTTATTGAGGTATGGTTCATTTCCTGAACCGGTAATTCGCCAGAACCAGCGGTTCAGTAGAAAATGGCACCAGGATTACATCAGTCTGCTTGTCAGGGAAGAGCTTCGTGATATCAGCAGGGTGGTGGAACTGGATAAAATTGAAAATCTGGTTACGTTGTTGCCCCATCGAATTATGGCGCCTCTGTCCATGGCCAACCTGGCAAATGAACTGGAAGTGGCTCATACCACGGTGAAAAGCTGGCTGCAGCAGTTGAAACGGCTTTACCTGATATTTCCGGTGACACCCTGGTCGAAAAAGGTACCTCGAGGACTTCGAAAGGAAAAAAAATGGTACTTTCTCGACTGGTACTACGCGCCTGAAGGATCTGCTCGTCTGGAAAATTTAGTAGCTACCTGCTTGTACCGGACCTGCAGGGCCATGACGGATATGGGTTTTGGAAATTATCAACTGCACTATGTACGGACGCTGGATAAGAAAGAGATCGACTTTTTAATCGTGAAAGAAAACCAGCCCTTACTTGCCGTGGAAGTCAAACAAAACGACATATCGCCATCCCGGCCTTTGAGGGAGCGTAAAAAGTGGTTTTCCAGGCAAAGAACACTCGGCATTCAGGTGGTTGATCGGAGAGATGTACTCCAGAAGCATCCCGATGATACCTGGGTCATGAGCGTCGAGAGATTTCTGGCGATGCTGAATTAAGCTATAACCTTGTATAAACTAATTGTTTCACGATTTTATCTGGAGGTGAATCATCAGCGCCGTTTCGACTCTTTGCATGATATCTGCAGCCACCGCTCCGATGAACTTGATAAACCGTCTTTTATCGAGGGTTCGAATCTGATCGGCTTTTACTTTGGAATCTTTGGGAAGATTCCCCATGCCTTTTTGTAAAAAAACCTCAAAAGGATATATTTTCTGAAGGTTTTTCGATGTAATGGGCAGCACGGTCAATGTTCCGGAAAATCGATTGTTGATATCGTTGGAAACGATCAATGCCGGCCGGGTTTTTGAAATTTCACTTCCCATCACCGGATCGAGAGCCACCAGGCAGATATCGCCCCGCTTAGTATTCATCCCATCCCTCCAGATCAAAAGGTTCGAATGCCTCCGCAATTTTCAGGTTTTCATTTTTCCCGGCACGATACCCCTCTGTGAGTTGCAAGTCCATTTCTGTTTTTTTCACCTCCTGGATCATCAACCGCAATGCCTGGACAATGAATTTGCTGCGCTTTCTTGGCCCAGCCATTTCATCCAGGGATGCAGCCAGATCCTTTGGCAGGGTGATGTTCATGCGAACATTATCTGTATACATAATGCACCTCATAGCTATGTTTTATGTGTATATTTAATACACATTTCAGTGCACGGTGTCAAGATGCATTTCATACTGATTGTTGATACCCATGCAACTGAGTATAGTTTTAGTTTGCCCGATATTATCAACCCAGCTCCATTTCTTGACAATACCTCTCCCAGCAGTTACCTTTTCTGAGTGATGAAATACAGATAAGTGATAAGCTGTAAGCTGCTAATAGCCTAACAGTCTACAGCCTGAACCCCTATGACTTATTCCCTTGGAACCTCGATCCCTTGTACCCTGGTTCCTTAAGGAACCCTAATGCACTCTCTATTAAAAGATCCTGTCGCACTCCAAGCCCACATCCAGAAGATCACGGGTGAGTGCCTCCTCAAAGAACCGGTCTACCCGGAACATATCGACGGTATCAAAAATTCCTCGGCAGTGATGTTTCTCCTGGGACTCATGCCGGGTGACAACGGCCAGGCACCCGAACCTTGTCTTATATTGAACAAGCGATCCCAGGAGGTTACGCAGCCGGGTGATCTGTGTTGCCCCGGAGGCGGCATTTCCCCTGGTATGGACACCTTTTTGGCCGGAACCATGACGCTGCCGGGTCTTCCCATGTGGCGCTGGCCTTTCTGGTCGGCTATTCGCTCCCAGCGATACAAAGAAGCAAAGATTCTGCGGGTGCTCTTTTTTACCAGTCTGCGTGAAGGTTTCGAGGAGATGCGTCTGAATCCATTCGGCGTCCGTTTCCTGGGGTCCTTGCCGATCCAACGGTTGGTCATGTTCGGGCGGGTCATCTATCCCATGGTGGGGTGGGTATCCAGACAACAGCACTTCAGACTGAACTGGGAGGTCGAAAAGATTGTCTCGATACCCTTGAGAAAATTTCTCGATCCCGGTAATTATGTTCGGTATCAGCTTGAGATGAAAGACCCCAATGCCGACAACGGCAGCCGACAGGTCTACGATGCCCCGAGTTATCTTCACAAAAACAGTCTGGAAACCGAGGTGCTTTGGGGGGCCACGTGCCGGATTACTCTGAACTTTCTCGAGCTCATGTTCGGGTTTGAAGTGCCGGCTGATGAGTCGCTGCCTGTTCTCAAGGGAATCATGGATGAAACATATATGAACCCCAAGGCTTCATAAAGATGAACGTCCAACATCGAACGCTGAACATCGAACATCGAATCAAGAATATATGTCTTGTGTCTACACCGTGGCCGCTGTTCAAACGACCATCGATTCAGCTGGGCTCCCTGAAATCTTTTCTAAACAAAGAACTGAAAGACACCCGGGTGGATACGGTGCATATGTACCTGAACGTGGCAAATGCCATCGGCTATGATGTGTACCAGGCCCTATCCAAGCGAACCTGGCTGGCGGAATCGGTATATGCTGCACTGCTGTATCCTGAAAAGTCTGACGCCATAGAACGATTTTTTCGGAAGCAAATATCCCGAAATCAGGTGTTGAGGGCTGTTGATTTTAAGGCGTTGGTTCGGCAGACAAAGGATATCACCGATGAAGCGATACAACAGATAAACCGGCATGTCATCGGCCTGGTGGGGTTTTCCGTGTGCTTGTGCCAGTTGACATCGAGCCTCTATGCTGTTCGACAAATCAAAAAGATTTCTCCCGATATCATCACGCTGTTTGGTGGTTCGACTGTCTCCAATCCTTTCTGCAAGGAGTACATCGATGTTTTCACGGACATCGACATTATCGTGAACGGGGAAGGGGAGCTTCCTCTGTTGCGGCTCCTGGAGCATTTTGAAAAATGCGGCAGTATTGAAACAGCTCATACCATTGACGGTGTCGTGACGCGGGAATCGATTGATAACGAATCGCATTTATTATCCCAATTGCCCCATCTTGAACGTCTGTCAACTCCCGACTATGACGACTATTTTAAAACCCTAAGCACATTTTTGCCTGATAAACGATTTTTCCCGACACTTCCCGTGGAATCGTCACGGGGTTGCTGGTGGAAAGGGGAGACCCTCGAAAATAAACATAAAGGATGTGCCTTCTGCAATCTGAACCTGCAGTGGTCCGGATATAGAAAGAGGGATCCCGCCAGGGTTGTTCGCGACATCGATATGTTATCGGAACGTCACCAGACGCTGTCCGTTGCATTCATGGACAACGTATTACCTAGTAAGTCGATGGACGATATTTTCTCCGGGCTGAGTCGGCTGGACAAGGATCTGCAGATGTTTTCAGAGATCAGGGCCTCGACACCCCTGAAGGCCCTTGCCAAGATGCGGTCGGCCGGCGTGACAGAAGTTCAGGTGGGAATTGAAGCGCTCAGCTCCAACCTCCTGAAAAAAATGAACAAGGGCACCACGGCAATTCAAAATATGGAGATCATGAAAAATTGTGAGTCCCTGGGATTACAGAATATTTCCAACCTGATAATCCACTTTCCGGGTAGTGATGAAGCTGATGTTACGGAAACCATCCAGAACCTGGCATTTGCCATGCCCTTCAGGCCGTTGAAGCCGGTTAATTTCTGGCTGGGTTTAGGGAGTCCGGTGTGGCAATGCCCCACGCAGTTTCATGTCCAATCCATATCGAATCATCCGCATTACCGCAGGCTGTTCCCGGATGATGTCACAAAAAACGTTCAATTTCCAATTCAAGCCTATCGAGGTGATGTGCTACGTCAGCGAAAACGCTGGAAGCCCGTTGAAAAGAAAATTCAGGAGTGGAAAAGGTTTTATGCGGATCTTCATTGTCAGCCGTCAGGCGGGCCGATTCTCGGTTATCAGGATGGTGGCCGCTTTCTGATCATCCGCCAGCGACGGCTGAACGCAGACCCCATGCAGCATCGCTTGATCGGCACATCCCGAGAGATATACCTGTTCTGCAGCAGCGTCCGATCTCTCCGGAGGATTGTGTTGCAATTTCCTGAACTTCCCGAAGACAAACTCGTACCGTTTCTGCGAATGATGACCGACAAGGGCTTGATGTTCGAAGAGGATGGGAGATATCTGAGTTTGGCGGTGAGGATATAAAAGATGAACATCGAACATCGAACGTCCAACATCGAATTTTGAATTTAAAAAATGAAGAAACAGCTGTATGATCAAAACGACTGGAAGGGAAAAAACAATTCGGTATTCAATGTTTGTTTTCATTCGGCGTTGGACGTTCGATGTTCGATGTTCGACGTTCATCTTTTAAAATAACACTATACTGCATAATTATAGGAACTTATATTGTGAGACTTCCCTCGCAACAACCCATAGACCAGGAAATCAGAACCCTCAGGGAACTCGTTCCGCAACTGGTGGACCAGCTCAGGTTGGACCAGGATGCGGACATCACAACCTGGCAGGCCCTCATCGACAAAAAGCTGCTTCCGAAACTGGCTCCTGATTTTCCGCTGGTGGCATCCATCTGCGGGGGGGGCTCATCCGGAAAGTCCTCACTTTTCAATGCACTCATTCAAGACAATATATCACCCACGGGCGGCACTGCCGGTATCAACCGCCGGATTCTCATATCCGGCAATGCCGACTGCTTTTCGGACAGCAACCGTTTTGAAGATCTTTTCAAAGCCTTTGGGTTTCGGCCGAAACCCTTGATGGACAAAAACGATCTCATCCAGCAGGGAAATGCCCGGTATGTGCTCAATACCCAAACGCCTTCTAAGCTTATTCTCCTGGACACGCCTGATTTCGATACCGGGTTAAAGGGTACCTATCACAACCGCGAGGTTGCCAGGCAGGCGCTGGAAGTATCGGATGTATTGATTTATATTTTCACCAATGCCAATTACAACAACCGGGACAACACCGACTTCATTTCAGAGATTCTCACCGGTATCGGTACCCGCAAATGTTTTTTGGTCTATCGTGTATATGCTAGCTATACTGATGAAGAGATTCTGGCACATGCCGGGACAGTTGCCGAAAATCTATACGGCAGGGATGCTGTCGATCAGGTATTGGGAATCTACAGGGCTGACGAGGATAACCGGGTAGCGGCCGACGAGGAATTCATGGACGTGCTGCCGGTGGGGGATGGTGGAGTCTCTTTGACAGACGCGCTGGCAAATCTGGACAGGCAAAAGATTCGCCTGGATTTGATGTTTTCCATCCTTATGGACGTGTTGGAACAGGCCGGGGAGATTTCAAGCAGGGCCGGGGTTTCACTGCTTGAGCTGGGACTCTACCGAAATGCCCTGCAGACGTGGCAAAGCCATTGTGTGCACCAGGCTTTGAAGCGTTTTCCCATGGATATCGTACTCAAACGGTTCATGGAAATCTGGCACCGCACAGACCCCTCTCATATCAGATGGATGCGCAAAGCAGGTAATATAATCGATTTACCGATTCGGGCTGCTGTCAAGACCGTTAAATGGATCAGGGGTAGAGAACCTCTACTGCCGAGTTCAGAAGAAAATGTTCAGGTTCGATATTCAGAGGAGACAATGGATGACTTTTTAACGGCCGCCAATGATCTGTGGCGAAAATTCATTGATTCCGAGATCTCCGTATCCCTGGCGAAAACCGATCCTGTGGCAAAGGAAATGCGCGAAGCCTATCAGGGAATTGAGGCGCAGTACAACCCATTGACCAAAGGAAGCCCTCACCGGATGCGGGTTTCATCCAATGGGCGTTTACTTTTTATTGTCAGGGCCCATCCGTCGATTCTTGACAAAGAGACGTTGTCCGGTTCCGGGGAATGGCGATTGGCTATAACATCGATCTTGTCCGGTACGGAAAAACTCCTGGACACTTCCGGGCAGATCGACCGGGACCTTGAAAAACTGGTGGAAACATTTCGAAAACGCATGAATCTATTGTCGAAAATCGGGCAAACCTTTTCTGCATTTCTGAACGTGCTACCGGCAACGGTGGCTGTTACCTACATTCTGTCAACCGGAGACCCTGTGGGTGCTGCGGGTATCAAGGTAAAACTCTCAGGCTTGTTTGGATTGAAAGACCTGTATGCGTTGGTGGCCCTGCCGGCCACTTCGGG
>Ga0164315_10000575_pt1 | contig 25809 bp, 24 predicted proteins | sample GuaBasSedimGuay6_FD_113737 | JGI IMG/M metagenome (GOLD analysis project Ga0164315, IMG submission 113737) | Subseafloor sediment microbial communities from Guaymas Basin, Gulf of California, Mexico - Guay6, Core 4569-2, 0-3 cm | ecosystem: Environmental > Aquatic > Marine > Hydrothermal vents... | reverse complement strand
GGCCGCAGGGGACTCTGTAAACCTGGTACTCCTTCGGAAAGACGCGGCTTTTTTTTCGGCGTATTCATCCCAGGTATCGGGATTGGAGACGTTGAAGAATCGCAGGATGTGATCGGCGAGGACTTCGGTCTTCCGGACTCTCGGGACAATTTGCAGCTTTCTCATGTCCGACAATGGAAATTTCCTGACCCAACCGGCGGTTTCTTCGGATTCCAAACGTCGGCGCTCTTCGGTTTTGGCAACAAAGAGTTGAAAAGAATCAGCAAGATTGAGCCAGATTTCAGCTTTGATGTCCAAGGCCTTCTCGAAGGCGATGGCGGTTTTTGGAGAATAGAGAGCTTTCCCGTTCACGATCTGACTCACAGCTTTCTCTGTGAGACCGACCCGGTCGGCGAAATCCCGATTGGTGATATTGCGGCTTTCCAGGACTTCCTCCAGGTACTCTCCCGGATGAATCGCATAGTCCGGATAGAAGTCATTGTTGTAGACAGTCATCAGTGATAATCCTCCACGCCGAGAATCCGGATTGACGTGACTTTTTCCATACTCGGGACCGGATTCCCCGAGGGTTCAAAGAGGAGGCGAAAGGGATGAATCAGATCGACGGCGAATGTGCCTTTACGTTCTCCCTTGAGCTCATGGCAGCGATCAGGTTTTCCTTTAGGTACAGAAGCCAAATTGGGAGATGCTTTCAGCAGGGCCAGGCGGAGTTGAATCTTATTCGCTTGTTCTCCATAACGCTTTTGGAGTAGAGCCTGAGATTCGAATTCCTTTTTGAGCTTTGCACTTGCAAATCTGATTTCCATGTTACTCAAGTATGATAAAATGTTTTACGTTAAAGGTAAAGTAAAAAAAATATTCTTGCTGGTTAATCACTTGAATCATACATCATGACAGGGATTGAAGGGGCGCAAAGCCCGTATACGTCCCAACGTCGATGATGGCTTCCAGTTTGTATAGGTTCTTTACCGATTATCCCTCGGAAACCTTGGCTTACTCTACCTGATAAACCGGAACGGCAGGTCCGGGCGTCTCATCCGCTGATGGGGAATAGGCTGTTCGTCCGGACCTTCTCCGGGCAGCCGGTCGATAATCACCGGGGTTGCATTGAGGTATGGACAGACAACCATACGATGCGGCGTACAAGTATCTTTTCTCCAGCCCGAGAATCGCCTGTCAGCTGCTGCATAGCTTTGTTGATATTCCTCTGGTAAAGAAGATTCACCCGGGGGATCTGGAGCTGATTGAGAAATCCTTTATTTCAGATGAGTTGGAAAGACGAGAGGCTGATGTAATTTTCAAGGTGAAGCACGGCGGGAAAAGTGCTTACATCTATATCCTGATGGAATTTCAGTCATCCCCGGATAAGGCCATACCGGTGAGGATGCTGAACTATATCTTGATGTTCTATGATTATCTGATGCGCAGGAGCAAGGCCGGGATGCTGCCGCCGGTGCTACCCATTCTCATTTACAACGGCAGGCGGAACTGGAACGTTCCTCTCAGGCTGGAGGATCTCATTGCACCGTATCTGCCGGACCGGTACATCCCGCATTTTGAGTACTACCCGATTATTGAGAAGAACTATTCGGATGAAACGCTCTTCGAGATTAAAAACCTGGTATCTGCTATAATGTTGGTTGAGAACAGCCGGTACAAGGCAGACTTGGATGAGATTGCAGTTCGTGTGGCTGAATGTCTGAAAAAGGAGCACCGGGAAGACATTCGAATGTTTTCTGACAGAGAACCGAAAGAATGGATTGAAATGCCGCAGAAGGGGGGTAACCGCCATATGTTTGTTGATATAGCTCAGAGGATCAAACGGGATCTACTGAACGAGGGCATGGAGCAGGGGAAACTCAGTGATAAGCACGATGTTCTGATCAGGTAGATAGATTTGAAATACGGCCTTAAGGAAGATGAGAAGAATCTGATCCGTAAAGTTCAGGAACCTTGGCTGCTGGATTCCGCCCTGGATGCGGTTGTTACCGGTGAGGATAAATCCTGAGTGCTTGGGAAGCTGAATCGGGGCTGAAGGAAATTCCTGACCGTTTATGCGCAAGAGGTGAGACGGTAACGTTGTTTGGTGCTCTTTAGTTTCTTGGGTATGGTCATCTCGATCAATCCTCCTTCGATGGCCGGTACCAGGTATGTTTTTCAAGCCCAGATGCTCCCGGATATCCTTTCGGGTCTACTCACTTTTTATTACCAAAATGATGCGGATCAGAGGTGTGATATCCGTGGTACGCACTTGTATTCAAGCACGGGTGGACACTGCGCTTGCCGAAGTCTTCGGGTTTGTATTCCAGGTATTCCATATACATCCGAGCTTTGGCCGCCAGGAGGTCAGCAAAATTTTTATTGACCAATCTGAAGCAGGTTAATAGAGGTATGGACAGACAACCATACGATCAGGCTTACAAATATCTTTTCTCCAGCCCGAGAAACTGCCACCGGTATTGCCGCTGCTTATCTACTATGGCAAGCGGAACTGGAACGTTCCTTTTAAGCTGGAAGAGCTCATCCAAAATCTCCTGCTCGGATTTCTACATAAATGCTGATGTATCACCCTTGCCCATCAGCTCGGGATAACGTTCTTTAACGGCTTTACGGAAGGCCGGCCCTTCCCATCCCACAAGTGCTGCTGCTTTGGACATCACTTTTCCAGACCGGTCAATTGCCTGACGAAAATACTCTTTTTCGATATCAAGAATGAGCTCTCTGAGTTTCACACCGTTTTCCGGGAGGTGGACTGATGGAATCCTGGATGTTAATCCTTTACCTGCGGATTCCAGAATCTCCTGTGGAAGATCTTCATTGCTGATTATTTCAGATGGGCTCAGCAGGCAGACCCGGATTATTGTCTGCTGCAGTTCCCGGATATTCTTCGGCCAATTGTAATTCTGCAGCAGCACCCGGGCTGAATTGGAGATACTTTTCCCCACATGGTTAGCCGAATTCCACTTCTCAAGGGAACTGTCGATAACGAAATCCATATCTTCCGGTCGGTTTCGTAAAGCGGGCATGGTAAGGGGAAAGTTGGAAAGCCGGCTGTAGAGATCTTGCCGGAAGGATCCCTTCTCTTCCATTTCTTTTAAATCGCGGTTGGTTGCGGCGATAATCACCACATCCACCTGTACCGCCTCATCGGAGCCAAGTGGGTAGAATGATCCATCATCCAGAACATGGAGCAGCCTGGCCTGGAGTTCCAGAGAAAGCTCACCGATTTCATCAAGAAAGAGAACACCGCTGTCGGCAGTTCTGAGAAATCCGGGACGATCGGTGTCGGCTCCGGTATAAGCACCCTTTTTATGCCCGAATAATGTACTTGCAGCCGTTTCACTGGTAAGGGTGGCACAGTTGAGGGACTGCATAGGCTTGTCTTTCCTGGGGCCGCAGCGATGAATCCAGTGAGCAAGCTCGGATTTCCCTGTACCGGTCTCACCGAGGATAAGGTGATGAAAATGATCATGCTGAGCTACTGTCCAGGCTTGATGGAAAACCTGTCTGGTTATTTCATCCCGTATCGCCAAACCGCTTTCATCCAGAGCCTTTTCAAAGTCATCAACCCCGAAAACGGGGGACTCCTTTGAGGTTTTTTTCGGTTTTACTGCGGTATATTCCGGGGCGGCTTCTGCGGCAACGATAGTTGGAAGCGCCTGGTCAGAGAGATCAACCTCCCTGCTGGTATATAAACCGTTGTTGAACCGCGGGGGGATTCCCTGAATCAGGCCGGCCGAAAACTCACCGGAGCGTACCAGCAGTATCCAGGCTGTCTGCATCTGAGGTGTTCCAGGATCCAACAGTACAAACCAGTTTGCCCTCTGATGCTCGAAACGTTGTACAACCGTGGTTGCAGCTGTAAGGATTGTGGTGTAAATACCGGTATAATCGATGACATCCGGAATATTTACCGGCATCAGATTCACTTTTGGCATGCCTTCAATTTCTTCACATTCCAGCTTGATCTGAGTGCCGCGCTCAAAGAACGTATCCGAACTGCATAAAAGATACACTTCATCAAATTTCCGGTGATTGAGAAGAGCCAGAACAGGTCCGTCTTCCGTATTTCCTGCAGGTCCGGTTACACCGAATGACGGGCGGGGGTCTCTGGCACCGACAAAACAGATCAGATTTTCAAGTTTGGCAGACATGAGGTTATTCTAACAGGAACCGGTAATTAAAGTTGTCAATTTTATTGGATACGTGAACTTACCTGCCGCTTGATCGGCTTTTCCCGTAACAGAAGTTCCCCCGCAGCCCCTATAGAACATAACTCCAGTTATATCAGGCATCTTCTATCTCTACCGCAGCATGATTCGGCCACTTGGCACAATCTCTGCATTAACCGAAGCAGGGAGGACACATGTCATGACCATATCAAAAGGCCGGCTGGAAATCCGGTCCCGGGAGGGCCGGAAGGAGCTCTTATATGAAGAGCACCCCCGGGGAGACGGATCCCTCAGAATTATAACAATTCCCGAACCTCTTAACGCCCGCGATCTCAGAGCTGCGGCGGAGATTCTGGAAACCCGGGAGAAAAAACTGGCTCACGATCGAGCTGCGGTGAAGGACCTGGACCGGCAATGGCGTCGTTAACTCGATTTCTCTCCGGCGCACTGGGACTCCTGCTGGCAGTTCTCTACGGCCTTGTGCTGATTGGTAATTTGCCCGGTTTCTCGTCTTTAAATCCATCGATGATGGTTCTGGGTGCAGGATTCTGTTTAACGCTGTGGTCTTTATTAACCCGGGGACGCAAACATCCGCCGTACTGGATAACACTCGCCGGCGCTGTTGGTTTGATAATCTGGTCTCTCAGCTCCGGTGCTGTAACCGGCAATCTTGACGCCGCTCTCTCTCTGACAGGTTTCGGACTGATAATCACCGGGAGGATTATTTCAACCCGGCTCACACTGAATGCCCGGCGTTATTACACCGTAGCCGGCCTGCTGACTCTTATCGCCGTCTTAACCGTCGGGGTGCTGCTGCCGGTGGAAAACGCTTACGCCGATCTGTCTTACATCGAAGGGAAGGCCGCTCTTACAGCTCTGTTGCATCCAGGTGCCGGGGAATACATCGAAGATATTGATGATTATGTAGATGACTTAATGGAAGATGAAACACTGGATCCATCGGCAAAAGAAGAAGAAATCATTGCTTTGAACCGACGTATTGCCGCTATGGAAGCTGAACTGGTTCTTTTTGAGGCAATACGGGAAGAAAATTCCGACAACCGCCGGGAAATTGCCGTTCTGGAACGCCGGGTGAAAGAAGCGATGGATAAGGTTTCAGAGATTGAATCCCGTCCCGGAGAATCCGGGGATATCATCGTGAGGGTTGACGGAAAAGAGCTTCAGCGGGTGGCTGATATTAAACAGGCTGTACGCCCGGATATCCCCATGGTCCGTGACTTTGCCGCTGCACTGGCCTCAGAGAACCCAGGATCGTATTACCGGGGAAAATCCTACGGAAATCCTTCTCCGGGCAGTATCGGTGTAAAGCAGATTATTACCATCCACCGCTATATCTCAGGTAATTGGAAATACGTGAACGACCCTATGTTTGTGAGCCGGGATTACTACTCCCCTGCCCACAGAACCATTGCTGCCGGCCTGGCCGGTGACTGTGACGACTACGCCGTTCTTATTGCCGCCTGCATTGAAGCCGTAGGGGGTAAAACAAGGATTATGGCCGGAAGCTGTGCCGAAGGGGGACATGCCTGGCCGGAGGTATACATCGGCGGTAAGGATACCTGGAATGAGGCCATGCGGGAAATCGGATCGGCCTATCCCGGCCGGACCATACAGTATCTCACCGACAGTTCCGGCGAATACTGGCTCTGCCTGGACTGGCAGCTTGGGCACTACAGCTGCGGCGGCAGTGCACATGTCATCTATCAATCGGATCGGAGGTAATATCCATGACCAAAGGAACCAAATCTTTTCTGAACTTTCTATTTTTCATCTCTGCTGCAGGCGGAGCCGCGAGTATCGTCTATGCCCACCTGATTGTTTACGAATATTCCCTTCTGATTCCAACCAGTGTGGTCGTGGTATTTGCATTTGCTGTTGCCATTGCCCAGAAAGCCGGCAGCGACGGGGAAATCGCGGAGCATTATGCCGAATCCATCTACTTCCTGGGATTTCTCTTTACACTGGTATCTCTGGCGGCCTTGTTCTACAAAATTGGTTCTGGAGGGTTGGGATCAGGTTTAACCGAATCGATGCCGAGTCTCAAGGCGTCCCAGCTTATGGCTCTATCCACTAAAACCATCGAGGAAACATTTACTTACATCGGTATTGCCGTTACCACTTCGGTAGCCGGGGTACTGCTTCGCAATATCGTCCGCTCCAAGTTTCTCAAGAACAATCCCGGAGGACAGGATAACCTTGAGAGTGCCGTAATCCAGCTCAAACAGATTGCCGAAGGAATGAACGGAGGCTTCAGCGATACCATGACCGCCATCGGAAGTTATTTCGAGCAGCGTCAAGATCTGGCGGGTAAGTTGAAGAAAAAGGAAAAGGCCTATGTCGATGGATTGGAAAACTTCACCGAAACCATAGACCGGTTTTCCAAACGCCTGAATGAGGTGGAAAAGGGCTTGTTGGGTTCGGCGGAATCTCTTGCAGATAATCTGAAAAAGCAGGCCGAAGGCATCAGCAGCGCCGATCAGGGCCTGCGGGGACTCACTGACCGTCTTCACAGTCTGAAAAGCGATACCGACACCATCGATTTGAAAGGTACTGCCGATCATGTGGCGGCTTTCGGCCGGGAAACCGGCGAGCTGAACTCGGTTTTAGATTCCCTTATCGATATCATCGAGAGGAAAGTTGACATTTTAAGGAAGGCTGGCTGATGTCCCGGCGACAGGGAAGTGCCGCCCTGGTGTACAGCCAGGCCGAGTTTGCCTACATTCTTTTATTCATTGCCCTGGCCGCCCTCTCTCTGCTCTTTCTCCAATACCGGTCTGCCACGGAAAAAATTATGTTTCTTCTCGAACGCATCGAGATGATGGAAGACAAAAAAAACGCCGCCTATCCCTGCTGGATTCTCCCTGACGGTATCATCCCCGAAGTTGCCGGACTGGTGGTTATTCACAGTACCGATTTTATTGAGGTGACCCGGAGCAGCGGAGGGTTTCAGGAAATCCGACTGACCGAAGTAATCGACGCTGAGTCAGAAGCCCCCCGTCGGGACCAGGTATTCTCGGCAGTCCGGCGTATCTTCCAGGAAGACAATCAGTTCGCCTCCAATAATCGCTGTTACATCAGAGTAAAGGTGGAGAATAAGACCAACGACTACGCCCTGTATCTGGAAACCGCCCAGGTTCTGAAATCTCTCGGGATTGTGGCGGTGAACGAATGAACATGAAGATAATCCGGGGCCATCTGGATCTGAGCCGAACCAGACGGCTCTCGCTTCGAATAATAAGCAAGACTGAAAAGGTTGTTCGCAGGGAAACCGCCGGCCTGTCTCTGAAGAATCTCGGCGCTGCAGTCTGGGCGCTGCAGCTGCTGCCCCGAAATGTCAGCGTGTACCTGAACGATACCGGACTGACACCATTCCGACGGCAGAAAAGACACAGAGTATCGCCGCTTTATCGACAGTTCGCCAAAGAGATCCGAAAACCTCCTGATAAGAAAATCGAAAATCCCCTGAAGGATGACGGGAATTTCAGGGAATCCGCTTCCTATCTGATTTCAAGCCCCAGGATTCGATCCCTTCAAAGCCGTATTGTCTCTACAGTCTGGGAAAATTGGTTCGGTTTGAAAGTCACCGGAAGACAGGCGGCAGTTCTGGGTTCCTACAGTAACGCAGCATGGCTGTCCCGAGGCCTGATGAAGGCCGGGGGACTCCTGCACAAAAAACAGATTTCTCAGGAAGAAAAGAAGCGGCTGAAAGTGGTACTTGAGCCATATGTACGAAACATGGAGCTCCGCCGGGCCTACCTTGAAGGGCTCAGCCGCCCGGGCCGGGCACTACTGCGCGCCTGGTCTCAAAAAAGGCGTTTGAGCTGGCTCCGGCACTCAGGTTTCAGTCCTGAAGATCTGGAAGTACTGTATCCGCATATCATCGACAGCGAGGCTCTCAAGCAGCGCCGGCAGGCGGTGGTCAGTCTCAAGGACGAATACATAAGGAAAATCCGGGTCCGAAATGACGGTACCCGTTTTGAAAACTATATGCATCTGCAAACCCTCATCATGGGTGCCCCGAGCCGGGGCCCGGTGAGGCTTGGCCGCTTTATGGCGGCTGTAGAAAGGAGACAAATATGAACGATAATCATGAGAACGCCTTATTGGCTCAGGGTCCGAAGGACATCACCGACGAGCGGAACTTCACCCGTGAAATCCAGAATATCGAGAACAACCAGGCTCTTGGTATGTTGGACAAGTTCAAGGCCAAACGCCAGCTGATGAAGTCTGTGCTTCAGGCCAAGCAGCAGGAGATTAATCACCGTCTGGATTCCTACGGGAACTATCTTATGGCCAAGAAAGATGTGGAGGCCAAGGCCATCACCCTTGAGGCCCAGAAGGCCATCATGGCCCTGGAAGCCCAGCAGGTTCAGATGATGAAAGACCTCGGCCTGGATCATTCCGGTGAGGTGTCCGACACCCTCATCAAGGCCGGTAATATGCTTACACGGAAACTGGAAGAGGTTCATAGCAGCAGCATGACCACCGACATCAAGGAGCAGACCGTCTCCCGGATCCGCAGAGTGTGGGACCGCACCAATCAGAAGATTGAGGACAGCCTGGATTCGTACATGGACGAGTTGTACGAGAAGGAGCGGAAAGCGTCCTACCAGGCCTGAAATAAAGAAGAACAAATGGAGACAATCACCCCATATTCGTCTTCAGGACAATTTGCTTCTAAATAGCGAAAGAAGGGGAAATCCTTTTTTCGCCTTAAAATTTACCCTCTGGAGAAGATTCCTGCAAAAAAGACGGAAATTTCTTATCTGTTTTGGCGCAAGAGGTCATCTAAAAAAAAGTGAATCAGCTGAAGCAGATACAGGTATGATATGGTGTACCATTTCGGAGAACCGGTTAAGCAATTCGTTTTTTTCAAGTTTTATTCATTGGTCCGGGTGTTCGTTATATCCCTATTCTCCGCTTGAAATTGTTTTTTAGCCAGAGTTCCCACGGCCTGCTTATCATTGGTAATTAAAGAAATTGTCGATAGTTCTGCCGGTATAACCGGAAAATTTTATATGGCCAAAATCCTATTAAATATGAATATTCTTTGGAAGATCTCAATATACAAGCTTGAAATCAATGTATTATTATTTTCGTTCAGATATAATGAATTAAGCTAAAAAATGAGAAGGATAAGACCTATGTCGACTGAATCCACCGACCAGTATTTTAAGAATCTCGGTAAAAAATCACAGGAGAACCTTAAAGAGGCAATTACACGGATTATTGAAGTAAAAAAACGAAACGGAAAGATAATGATTGTTACAGGAAGTGGTCCAAATATCCATGAAGGGGTTACAACTTTAATTGCTGAACTTATGGGAAAGGATATTATTGACAGTGTCACTACAAGCTCTGCTGTGGTTGCCCACGAAATGGGGGGCAGTCTTGACAGGGTAAAAAGAATCAATGCTGCCGAGGTCGGATTTGATCCCGACAGTCACTTTCTACCCAAAGGCGGGGTTTTTGAACTTTCACTGATGAGCGAAAAGGCCATTACTGAAATGGGAAAAGAAATGGTTCTCGATGATGAGATTCTACAGAAGGCAAAAAAGGCCGATGGCGATGTCATTATTAAAGCCGCCGGAAATATGGCCTATCCCATGGGGCTATATTGCGAGAACCTCAGCAACGAGATATTAACAATCTCCCAAACCTACGGATTGCCCTTTGAAACTGTGGCCGGCTGGGGTGCTGATAAAATGACCATGCTGGGCATGGGCGCCCTGAAGGGAAAACCGGTTCTTGTAACGGTACCCCAGCTGATCGGAGGCGGAAATGTCGGATTATCAATAGCCGACAGCATCCCTGTATCCAGAAGAAGTGCTCTGATCGCCGATATGATTGATGAAGCTGACATCATCATTGAATCTGCTGTTGCCTTAACCCAGGAAATCCACGACGGCCCTTTTGAATGCTACACCGGCCATGGGATCTGGGCTTATTGGAATGGACTTAAAACCTGCAGCCTGAAAGGGAAAACACTGATTCGTCTCGATATGGACGAGAACCTGATGAAAGCCAAAGATTTTCAGGACGAAAGTAAGCAGATACAAACAGCCATAGATAAAGGTCTGCCGAAAACCAAAATAACCGGTATTCCTTTCCGTATGGAGATGTCGGCCTTCGCGCGGCTGGAAGGCAGTATTCCCGTTGTCGGGGATATTGGAGAAATCTGGCCGATTATTGCAGAAGAATCTGCGAAGGCTCTGGGAATATCCCTCGATTTCATGTGCCACCCCCAACAGAGTGAGAAGGGAAAGCAAATGAGGGACTGGATTGTTGATAACGTAAAGGCCATCAGCCGGACCGACATCATCAACAGGTTAAACAAGAGGAAAGGTTAAATGAAATCAGTCGGAATAATACCTGCCCGTTACGCTTCAACCAGGCTCCCGGGAAAGCCACTCAAAGATATCTGCGGCAAACCAATGATTCAGCATGTGTATGAGAGAGCCCTGGACGCGAAACTCCTGGATGAGGTGATTGTCGCCACCGACGATCAGCGGATCATAGATGCTGTAAATGCTTTCGGCGGTAAGGCCGTTCTGACATCAGCCGATCACCCGAACGGATCAAGCCGGGCAGCAGAGGTTGTGGCGGATCTGGACTTTGATCTGATTATCAATATTCAGGGTGATGAGCCGCTGATTAAACCTGAGATGATCGATGAACTTGCACAAGTAATGACAGCCGATAACAACCTGGATTCAGCAACTCTCTGCTATCAGATTCATGAAGAAAATTTTGCTGATGAAAATGTTGTTAAGGTTGTAAGAGACCGTAATGACTTTGCCATGTATTTCAGCCGTTCCCTGATTCCCTATCCCCGGAATGCCGAGTATCAGAAAGTTTATGAACATATTGGAATCTACGCCTATAGAAAACAGTTTCTGATGAAATACAACAATCTTGAAACAACGCCCCTATCTGATACCGAATCTCTGGAACAGTTGAAGGTTCTTGAACATGGTTACAGAATGAAGGTTCCGGAAACACGGTATAATTACGAAGCTTTGAGTATTGATACTCAGGAGGATCTGGAAAAGGCCCGTAAAATTATCGGAGGCTAAACGGCTGAGGTTGTGCTGATTGACAGACCAGTGGAATAAACCGTATTCCGGTTTACTTTAATTATCTCAGGTTTTATCTCAGGATTCCTTCTTCAGAGAAATCCCAACTTTCATACAGAGATTGCAGCTTGTTGATATGCCAGGGCTGAATACTCTTCTCCCTGGTACCGCCTCTGTAAAGTTCAAACTGTCTGGGAGTCATATCCTGATGGTCGGGCCTCACCGGCAGAGGGAGGGGATCTTCGGATGTAAAGGCCCATTCAAGAAGCCTGTCTTTCAATTCACGTTTTATCGATGAACCTTCAAGCCTGTCCCAGAGATTTTCCTGCTCATCGGGATCGTCTTCCAGATTGTAAAGTTCTCCATAGGGTTTCCCGGGGTAGTAAACCATCTTGTACGAACCGTATCGTATCATGCGGCCGAAATAGTTTTCTGAAAAAGCTGCATCCCGGTGTTTTTGCTGATTTTCGTCATCACCTCCTGCACGGGTTAGTACAGGAAGAAGGCTTCGTCCTTGAACCCCTTCTCCGGACATGGCTCCGCCGAGTTCACAGAATGTGGGGAAAAGATCGATGGATTCAACAAGATCATCAATCCGTTTAGCCCTGTAAAGATGCGGAGCATGTACTATCAGGGGAACCCGGACACTCTGTTCGTAAAAACTCTGTTTATAGATAAGTCCGTGATCTCCCAGAAGATCTCCATGATCCGAGGAATAGACAATAACGGTATTCTCATATAGTCCCTGTTCTTTAAGGGTTTCAACAATACGTCCCACCCAGTCATCAATCAGAGTACTGGTAGCATAATAGTAGCTCTTACTTTTTCTGATCTGTTCTCCGCTCAGCTCATCAGTTTTAAACGGCCATTTAAGACGGGAATTGATATAGTCATATGCCTCCCGGGGCTTTTCGTCAATCTCGCCGGGCCGTATGTTCACCGGCGGAAATTCCACTCCGTCGAAAAGACTGTCATATGGTTCCGGCGGGTCGTAAGGATTATGAGGGCTCAGGAAAGAGGCAAAACAACAGAAGGGCTTATCAACATTCCGGAGATATTCGCAGACACTTCTTCCTACAAAGGAGTCAATGTGGAGTTCTGCTGGAAGTCTTGATTTAACAGCTGTGAGATTCTCCGCATAAGCCGGATCTGAGAAATCATACAGCCGATCTCTGGACCAGCCATTAAGCTCAAGAAATCTCTGATAATCATCCGGGCAGGATGTGTGAAATTTTGCCTCGGCAATAATCCTTCCGTCAAAACCGAAATTATCATACCAGGGTGTCAGATGCATTTTACCAATCATGGAAGTGGTATAACCAGCCCGGCCAAGCTGCTCTCCAAAACTCACTTCCCCCTGTCGGGGAGCATACCAATTTGCTCTAACTCTGTGACTGTGAGGATAGCGGCCGGTGAGCATGCTGTAACGGGAGGGACAGCAGAGAGGATTCTGAACATAACAATTATCAAAAACCACACCGCCATCAGCCAGGGAATCAATATGAGGAGTGAGTGCGGCTTTACTTCCATAGCAGCCCAGAGAATCCGGGCGCTGCTGGTCCGTTAACAGAAAAAGTATATTCGGTTTAGATTCCGGCATCAGCTGTATTTGTGCTCCTCTGAGGATTTTATCTTCGATAATATATCCGTAACTGCCGCATATTCTGCATCATTCAAATCCATGGACCGCATAACCATTTTCCGCGATGCTCTCCCGTAGAATGCTGCACCGGCTTTAACTGCAGCATTGAGTTTTACTGGCGGACATACCGTAAAGATTTCACGATATTGATTAATCAATCGTTGGTATTCTTTAACCTTCTGAGTGTTACCAAGCTCTGCAGCATTGTACATTTCAATATAGTGCTCAACCCGGACATTGCTCAGACCGGTTACAATACAGTCCCCACCCAGCAGCAATGCAGGTGCATCAAGCATGTCCTCCCCCATAATCCATTTGAAAGAATCCGGGTAGTCACTGAGAAAACCTCTGGTGAAGAAAACAAAATCGCCTGATGAATCCTTGATTCCGGCAACATTCTCCACCACGGACAGTTCAAGTACAGTTTCAACACTCATGGGACTCTGAGTTCTCCCGGGTATGTTGTACAGGATTAATGGTACAGAGGACTCTCCTGCAAGAGTTTTATAGTGCTCCAGTATCGTCGGCTGGTCTTTTTCTCCATAATATGGAGTTACGGCAACAAAATAATCCGGCTCCAGATTTTCGAGAACCCGCATTTCCTGCACTACCTGGGCGGTGGAGGGCTGCAGAGCGGCCATACAGAGAAACTGTCTTCCATTGGAGACTTCTTTGACGAGCTTGAAAATCTCTTTTTTCTGCCCTGTTGACAGAAATGCACCTTCAGCAGTTGTACCGCCTACAAAAAAACCATGAGCACCGGATGATGCCAGATATTCAGTCTGCTTTCTCAGTAAATCCAGATCCGGTTCACCATTTTCTGCAATCGGGGTAATTATTGCCGGGATTACACCCTGTAATTTTCTGCTCATTTTATTCGCTCCTTTCGCGACAAAGTTGAATTACTTCACGAACTCTCTGATCCGGTGTTGTATTCTGGATATCTGCCAGAACAATATCACACGGGGCCAGGTTATAAAAAATCTTATCCATATCTTTTTCTATATCTTCGGGCTCTGCATTCTCCAATTTTACAGGTGAATATAGAACTGCTCTTCTCGATTCAGGAAACTCCCGCCTGACACGGGACATATCAGAAGCCATGCCCATATCCAGATATCCCAATTTCGGTAGTTTCTTTAATACAGAAATGTAGGCTGTGATATCCCATTCACAGGTATGCACTCCAAAACGTTCAAAAGATTCTGCAATTCTCATATCATGCGCAAGAAAGAACTCTTCGTACATCTCCGGTGAAATCATATTCATTACACAGTTGCTGACACTGAGTTGATCTATAGGGAAACCACTGCTCCTCTGCTTACTCTGTACGATTTTTGCAAATTGGATCATCACCTCCGTAATCAGGGAAAAAAACTGACGGGCAAACTGCGGTTTTTCATACATATCCAGAAAAATATCCTGCCCCCGGATATTAAAGCTGTTATTTAAAACTCCCTGCCAATTCAGATAGCCGTGAACCTTACCCCACTCTTTTTCAATCGCATCCATCTGCCTGAGAACACCTTCCACAACCGGGCCGTTCATAACGGTTTCCACAGAAAGTTGTTCTATCTCTTCCACACTCAGATGCCCTGCAGGATCTAGGACAGGCCACCCGTCAGAACGGTACCGCAGAGGAACACCGAAGGCCAGAGGAACAGGAAAGGCGCCATAACAACCGGAAATTGTGGCCTGGTCGGTTTCATCATCCATATCCCAAAGACTCACAGACGGGAACGATTGTATTAACTCTTTCTTCATCTTCCCGATCATCTCAAATCGGAAATACGGATCTTTATGAAAGGCTGCTGAAAAATCAGCTTCACATCTTTCTGAGTACCAGAGAGGTTCAAACCCCAGAGACACCCGCATTTTATCTTCAGATCCGTCGGCAGGCTCCCTTCTGGCAGGTCCTCCAATGGGAATGTGATTTCTCAACTGAGCGGCAGGTTTGCCCATTCACCTACGACCCGATCATTCTCGGCAGGAACAGCACAAGTTCAGGAACGTAGGTGATAAGAAAGAGCACAGCTATCATAACTGCAGTCATAGGCAAACTCTCCTTAATAACCTCGTAAAGAGGCGTCTTGGATAAACCTGATACAATGAACAACAATCCACCCAGAGGAGGAGTGGAAAGTCCAATCATCATATTCAAGACAACAACCACTCCAAAATGCACAAGATCTATTCCAAGTAAATTAATGAGAGGGAGAACCATGGGAATGAACACCAGGGTTACCGTCATCACATCCATGAACATACCCAGAATAAGAAAGAGTATGTTCACGATCAGAAGCAGCATGTATTTATTTTCCGTAATGCTCAGAAGCAGGCTGGAAAACATCTGAGGAATGTGTTCAATTGATACGATGTAGGAGAAGGTGAAGGACGCAGCCACAATAATTGAAACCACACCAGTCGCCTTGGCCGTGTCGATGAATACTGCCAGCATCTGCTTCCAACCGATTACCCGGTAGACGAAGATTCCAATGAGTAAAGCCCAGGCACCAGCCAGAGCACCGGCTTCGGTTGGCGTTACAATACCAGTGTAAATACCACCGAGGAGAATGATTGGAGTGAACAATGCAGGAAGAGCCTTGAAACTCTGAATCATGAACTCCCTGATGGGATAGCGTCCACCCACAGGATAATTGCGTTTCTTCGCAATATACGCGACGTATACCATCAATGCCACAGCCAACAGTACTCCAGGTACCATTCCTCCCAGGAACAGAGCACCCACGGAGGATCCCGACAACAGTGCATAGAACACCATGGGGATGCTCGGGGGGAAAACCGGTCCGATTGTCGCCGAGGCCGCTGTAATAGCGCAGGAGAATCCATCGTCATAACCTTGCTTCCTCATGGCCTCAATTTCCATGAGACCCAGACCGGAAGCATCTGCGATTGCGGACCCGGTCATCCCGGAAAAGATAAGGGAAGCTACAACATTTACATGACCCATCCCGCCTTTCCAGCGCCCTACAAGAGCATTGGCGAATCGAAATATCATGTTGGTAATCTCACCGGTATTCATGATTTTTGCGGCAAATATAAAGAGAGGGACGGCTATAAGAACGAATTTTACATTCATCTGAGACAGGAACTGAGTTGCCATCATACTGATCGGAGCTGCCGGACCGCCTGCGAAAGCGAAATAGAAAATCGACGACATCATCATCCCGAATCCGATGGGAATCCTGAGGATAAAAGTGATAATAAATGCGATTAGAAAGATTAAAAGTGGAAGGTTCATATTACACATCACCTCTGAAAAGGATTCTCAGATCTTTAATAAGCTTGACTGAAAACCGGCCGATGAGAATTACCATCATTATTACAAAGGGGAAATATGCCCAGTTCATGGGAATCAGAAGTACATTTGATTTCTTGAAACTCATAAAATTAACGTATTTGTACGATGGATAAAGAGCCATACTGAAAGATGTTACCAGAAGAACATTTGCGATAATTCTCATCCATAGCTGAATTTTCGGTTTTGCGTTTTCATATACCAAACCGAAACGTATATGCTCCTCATCCCTTTCCGCATAGCAGACCCCAAATAGAATCGTCCAGAGATAACAGAATAGAGATAACTCCAGAGGCCATGTTAATGGTACAATAAAATAGCGAAACACTATCTGTATTAGAAAAACCACAAAGAGAACCATGAAGGACAGGGTGGGCAGGTAAATCTCGATAATATCAAGAATTGTTTGTCCACCCGTCTTCGAGAGACGTAAATTTCCAGACATAGAACCCCCTGGCCATATCTAATTGAGAGATACCGGCTCCACCGAAAAACGGTGAGGCCGGTATTTATTAACTTACGATTAATTACTGAAGAGATTGAATCTTATCGTAGAAATCCCAGTCCCAGTCACCTGAAACATTCTGGCTTTCATTCTGGTAAGACCATTTCGCATACTCTTGAAAAGCCTTTTTGTCGGGATCGTCAATAAAGATGATTCCCTGAGATTCCAGATATGCCCGGTCATCGGCCTCGCGGCTGCGCGTGAGTTCATCGTTGTACAGCCTGGCAATCTCAATAGCTTCAAGAAGAATATCCTGATCACCCGGGGAGAGTGCATTCCAACGAGCGATATTGATGCTGGGCCATACCGTGTCAACAACATGATCTGTCATAACAATGTACTTTGTAGGCTCATAGAATTTCTGGATCCTGTCTGTAGGAAGTGGATTATCCTGACCTTCAACAACACCGGTTTTCAGGCCCATGTAAACTTCACCGAAACTCATTGGAGTAGGATTAGCACCGAGAGCTTTACCAAGAGCAATCCAGTTGGGACTGTTCGGTGTCCGCAACTTAACGCCGGACATCTGATCCGGGTGACGTACTTCACCTACGCTTTCAACGAGATTGAGCTCACGGGTACCGAGGTAAAAAGCAGCAAGAGGACGCACACCGACTTTTTCAGAAACATCACTGACAATTTTTTCCCAGATCTCAGGATCTGAATACACAGAACGCATGTGATCATACCCCGTAAAGGTGTAAACCGCATTGAGCTGTCCAAGGTAGGGGACCCATTCTGCAACCCAGCCGGCAGCATAATAAGCCATGTCCAGAGTGCCTTCACGGGCAGCAGACAACTCACCTTCCTGAGTAAAAATCTGTCCGCCATTGTACAGATCGGCACTGATTCTCCCACCGGAAAGTCTTTCCACTTCAAACTTGAACTTCTGCATTGATTTTGAAAGAGCAGTATCCGGCGTTGAAATGCTGGACCAGCTGAGCTGAATAGATTCATTACCAGCTGATTCTGTCGCTGCAGCATCACCACCGCCATTTGCAAATGCAAATGCAGAGACGAGAGCAATCATCATCGTAATTAAAACGATTTTCTTTACCATAGGAACCTCCTTGAGACTCTTCTGAATCATATATTTCATTCAAAACAGCCCCACTACAAATAAAACATAGGCCAACGGCCTATTAATTATCAATTAAATGAGCCGGATCGATATCCCAGTTTCCAGGATATCTCCCGGGTTGCTTCCATTACACTTTTCCCCAATTCATCAATATTGGACATATCCTGACGGGTAGCCGGGCCCGATACGCTAATAGACGCAAAGGCTTCACCTTTGGCATTTCTGATCGGTGCACCAACACAGACGAGCTGATCTTCATGCTCCATATTATCAATGGCATAACCTTTATTTCTGATCGTTTCCAATTCTTTTATCATGGTTTTCTCATCAGTTATTGTATTGTCGGTGATTTTCTGCAGCCCCTTCTCCCTGATGATATTCATGGCATGTGTATAATCCAGATTGGCCAGAACAGCTTTGCCTACAGAAGTGCAGTAGAGGGGTGCACGAAGACCGATAACCGAATAGGTTCTAAGCCACTGCTCCGACTCAATGCAATCGACGTACAGCACTTCATCGTTATCCAGAACAGTCAAATGAACTGTCTCATCTGTGAGTTTGTTGAGGTTTTTCAGATAGGGATGTGAAATTTTGCAGATATCCAGGTTCAGCTGAGCTCTATTCCCCAGCTCAATCAACTTCAGGCCCAGATGGTATTTGTTGGTATCGGAAACTTTTTCAAGCAACCCTTCAGATACCAGAGTTTCAAGAATTGAATAGACACTGCTTTTTGGAATCTCAAGGTTTCTACTGAGCTCAGAGACTCCCATGTTATCATTACCGCTTAGAGCGTCTAATATTCGAACAGCTTTCAGTACACTACTAACCACAACAACATCCTAAACTGTGTTCATATATAGGAACACTATTCACAATATTTATTGTGCTTCACTAACAACTATATGTCAATGAATAATTATGAAAAATCAGTTTTGATTTACCGGCAGAATGAAGTACCCTGAAGCTTCTGAACCATCACCCGGACAACGTCCCCGATAACGGCTGAATCCCCACCGCCTTCAGTCCACGCTTCACCGATCGCCCTAACCAGAGCCGATCCCACAATTGCCGCGTCGGCCATTTCCACCACCGCGGCAACCTGGGCTGCATCCTGAATCCCGAATCCTGCCATCACCTTGGGGGCATTGCACATCTGAGTGAATTTTCCCAGAAACTCTTCCTGCTCCGAACCAAGTTCGGTGTAGGTTCCGGTTATCCCGCTGCGCAGTGCCACATAAATCCATTCGATGGGTTCAGAAAGAATCTCATCCAGCCTTTCATCGGAAATCCAGGGCACCACTACGGGAACAGCCGGACAGCCGGCCGATGCTGCAGCGGCAAAAAGTCCCTCGTCGGATCCCGGAACAAGATCGGGGACAATCAGCCCCGAAACTCCTGCATCCTTTGCCCGGCGGACAAAGTTCTCCACACCGGGGGTGAACACCAAAGAGGCATAACTCATCACAAAAACCGGGGTGTCCGATTCAGCCCGGACAGCTTCCAGCAAGCTCCAGGCATCAGACACCTTGAACCCGGCATCCAGAGCCGCTCTGCAGGCCCCTTCAATCACCGGACCGTCGGCATTTGGATCGGAAAAAGGTATCTGCATCTCAAGAGCATAGGCTCCCCCGGCAATCAAGCCCCGGGCAACCTCCAGAGAAGTCTCATAGTCGGGATATCCGGCAATAAAATGAGTAACAATTCTTGGCTTCATATACCGGCCTCCCCTTCCCCTCTGTCACTCTCCTCCCGGAGGAAACTCCGCCAGGAGAGCCCGTCCAGGGCCGCGGCGGAAATAAAGATGTCTTTATCTCCCCGTCCGGACATATTCACAACCACCGTTTTTCCCGGACCCAGATCCCGGGCCAGAACAATGGCCGCCGCCCCGGCATGGGCCGACTCCATTGCGAAAATCAAACCTTCTTCCCGGGCGAAAAACTTCAGGGCATCCAGGGCCTCATCGTCCCGGACACTGACAAAACGTATCCGTCCCGATTCTCCGAGATGAGCCAGCTGCGGACCGATTCCCGCATAATCCAGGCCCGCTGAAATCGAGTGGGTGGGCAGCACCTGCCCCTCCCCGTCGGTGAGAAACCGGCTCTTGTATCCCTGAACCACACCCGGCTTACCATCGCCTGTCATCCTGGCGGCGTTGTTTCCCACTCCCGAACCCCGGCCGCCGGCCTCGGCACCCATGAGTATGGGCCGCCTCTCTTCCAGCCATGGTTCAAAAAAACCGATGGCATTCGAGCCGCCGCCGACACATGCCACCAGGGCATCGGGTTCAATCCCGCCGAAAGCACAGAGCTGCTGTCTGGTTTCACGGCCTATTACAGATTGAAATTCTCTTACCATGTCCGGATAGGGAGAGGGTCCCAGAGCGGAACCAAGCAGATAGTGGGTATCCTCCCAGCTGGAGGCCCAGTCCCGAAGGGCCGCGTTTACCGCGTCTTTCAGAGTCCGGGTTCCTGATGAAACCGGCCGGACTTCGGCTCCGAAGAGTTCCATCCAGTAGACATTGGGGTGCTGCCGGCGGATATCCACTTCACCCATGTACACCACGCATTCCAGTCCAAGCCTGGCACATGCGGCAGCGGCAGCCACCCCGTGCTGACCCGCCCCGGTCTCGGCGATAATACGTTTTTTCCCCATGCGCTTTGCCAGCAGGGCCTGACCCGCCGCATTGTTTATCTTGTGGGCTCCGGTGTTGGCAAGCCCCTCCAGTTTGATATAGATATCCGCCCCGCCGATGGCCGCCGAGGCGTTCCTGGCCGGAAGCAGTGGCGTGGGCCGGCCGATATAGTCCCGGCTGAAGGCCTCAAGCTCCTCAAGAAAGCCCTCATCCTTCATGGCCTTTTCAAATTCGGCTTCCAGTCTTTCAAGAGGGGCTTTGAGCACCTCGGCCACATAGCGCCCGCCGTAGTCTCCGAAAAACCCCTTATCACTCTTTTTCATTAACTAAGCTCTGACACCGATTTGCGGCCTTTCGCCGCCGCCACAAATCTCTTCAGCTTTTCATGGTCTTTGAGGCCCTTTTCTCTTTCCACACCGCTGGAAACATCCACCAGCCCGGGCTTCCATACATCAACAATAGTGCCGACATTTTCCGCGGTAAGGCCTCCGGCCAGCCAGAGACGACGATACCCCAAAGCGGCGGAAACCAGAGACTCATCCAACCTCTTACCGGTTCCCCCCCGAGCGACCGGGGAGAAAGCATCAACCAGCACAGCCGGGCTTCCAGCTCTGTCCATGGCCTCCGCATCCTCAGGAACCCTCAGGCGAAGCGCCTTGTAAGACGGCCAGCGTCGAACCGTTTCTGCCGATTCATCCCCGTGAAACTGGATAAAATCCAACAAGCCCTCTTCCAGCAAAGCGGCGATTTCATCCGGTAAGTCTTCCCCGGTGGCCAGAACCACCACCCCTGCCTTCATCACCGGCAGATCCCCACAGTCCCGAATCAACTCCGGGGAAGTACGGCGGGGAGATTCAGCCAGAACAAAACCGATCATATCCGCCCCGGCCTCCACCGCAGCCTCTGCGTCGGACCGGTTGGTAATCCCGCAGATTTTAACAAGAGTTCCCGGGGAGGCGCCGGTATAGAGTCTTCCCCAGGCGGCGAACCGCCGGCTGGCCTCATCAACATTCTCCCAGGCGGAAACAAGTTCGCCACCCAGCTCCGGGGACTGGACCACCGCCTCCCCCGCAAGGAAGCCAGAAAAACCCGACCCCCGGACAAAGAGGACATCATCCACAGACGAAATCCCCGACTCGTAGATAACATCACAGTGCCAGTCGATAAACCTGCGGGTTTCCAGGGGGAGCAGAGGTTCCACCTTGAACCGCCGTAAATCCCGGCTGTTGATACCCACCAGCGGCGGGGAAAAAGGACGGGCTTTATCCACATCCAGTCGGGAATGCAGCTCCACCAGACAGGAAAGTCCCAGTTCTGATGCCCGTTCGTACATTGCTTTAAGAACATCCGCCTCCAGCAGAGCGGCAATCAGAAGCACCGCATCCGCCCCGGCCCGCCAGCTCACCTCAATATCGTCAACACTTAAAAGGAAATCTTTCCGGAGTACAGCCAAATCAGGATGGGCTGTTTTTACTGCAACGAGATCGGCCAGCGACCCGCCGAAATGGGATTCCTCGGTAAGCACACTTACCCGGCGGAACCCTGCATCCCGGTAACGGGCCGCCAGTACAGCAGCGTCGGGTATCTCAGCGATATCACCCTTAGAGGGACTGCAGCGCTTTATCTCAGCTATGAGGATACCTGAGCCGGCAAAATCCGTCAGAGGCAGCTTCCGTTCTCCCGGTAATTTCAGCCCCTGTGCCGCCCCTTTGCGTTTTACCCGCGCGGCCCTCTCAGAGGCGATTTTCAGCAGGATGTCCGGTGTACTATTCACGCTTTACCTTCCCCGGATACGCCCGATTTGCTCAGGGCATCCACTTTGGCCGCCGCCCGGCCGTCTTCAAGAGCGACTTTTGCCTGCCGGTACCCTTCAGAAATATCAGCAGCAATTCCCGCCACCGCCAGTGCAGCCCCGGCGTTCAGACAGACCGCCTCCCGAACCGCCGCAGGACCGCCGCCCCCCAGGAGTTCCCGGGCGGTACGGGCATTTTCCACCCCGTTCCCCCCGGCTAGATCGGCAACAGAAAAAGAAGAAATACCAAGAGAAGCAGGATCGAACATCTCTTCGGATTCCACGCCCTTCTCATCAATCATGAATATCTTAGTGGGAGCCCCCGGAGAAATCTCATCCAGACCGTCCAGAGAGCGCACCGTCCATACACGCTTCACCCCGAGCATTTTCGCCGCACGGGCCATCACCGGCAGCAGGGCATCATCATAAACCCCGATAATCTGGAAATCCGCCCCGGCGGGATTCGCCAGAGGCCCTAAGGTGTTCATGATGGTTTTCACTCCCAGGGCCTTTCGCACCGGCCCGGCATATTTCATGGCCCCGTGAAAAAGCGGCGCCGCCATGTAGGCAAAGCCCTCAGCCTTCACACTTTCGGCCACCCCTTTGGCATCCAGATCCACCGGGATACCCAGAGCCGAATAAAAATCCGTACTTCCCGACTTTGAACTCACCGCCCGGTTACCGTGCTTGGCCACAACCGCCCCGCAGCTTGAGGCCAGCAGAGCGGAAAATGAAGAAATATTGAAGGTGTGAAGGCCGTCCCCCCCGGTGCCGCAGGTGTCCAGGATTCCCGAAGGACCACCAGGTTTCAGGCTCCCCGAGAGATCAACCGGCCGCCGTTTTTTCACCAGCACAGAAACACAGCCTGCCACCTCATCGGCGGTGATACCCTTGGCCGACAGGGCAGTGAGCATTCCCGAAATAAAAGAATCCTCCAGGGAGCCGTCGGTGAGCTCGTCCATGAAGGCCGCCGCCTCTTCCCGGCTTAAATCAGATCCGGAAATCACCTTGTTCAGCAAAGCAGAACGGTCCAGAGGCTCCCGCCTCCAGTTCAGAAAGTTGGCCAGCAGCCTTTCCCCGAAATCGCTGCCGATGGATTCGGGATGATACTGCACCCCTTCAATGGGAAGAGTTCTATGCCGCAGACCCATTATCTCGCCGTCAACGGAGCGGGAGGTCACCTCAAGATCTGCAGGAACAGAAGTCGGATCCACCGCCAGAGAATGGTAGCGTGTGAAAGAACAGGGATTCGGCAGATTCCGCAGTACCCCGCAGCCGTCAATTTCAATAGGCTCCACCTTGCCGTGGACGATATTACGGGCCTGGACGATATCCCCACCGAAAGCCTCGGCCAGACATTGATGACCCAGACACACACCCAGGATGGGTACCTTTCCGGCAAAAGCCCTGATGGCATCAACGGAAATCCCTGCATCCGCCGGCGTTCCCGGACCCGGAGAAATAATCAGCCTCATCGGGTTTATCTTCTCCAGCTCAAACACGGTAATTTCATCGTTCCGGAACACCTTCACCTCTTCATCAGGATTATCCTCGATGAGCTGACTTACCATCTGGTAGATGTTGTACGTGAAAGAGTCGTAATTATCTATAATCGCTGTGCAGCGCTTGCCTGTCATCTTTAAACCTCCACCCCGGCGGCCAGGGCCAGGGCTCTGAGCTTCTCGTTGGTCTCTTCCAGTTCCCGCTCGGGATTGGAATCATACACCACTCCGCCTCCTGCCTGAAGGAAGAGCCGATTCTCCTTCTTCAGGGCGCTGCGGATGGTGATGCATGTATCAAGTGACCCTCCGGGCTCCAGGTATCCCACCAGGCCTGCGTAAAAGGATCGGGGCATCTTCTCAATTTCCGCCACGGTTTTCACCGCCTGAATCTTCGGTGCTCCCGAAACAGTCCCCGCTGGAAAAGTAGCCCGGATTACATCCGCTGCTGTAAGCCCTTCCCGCAAGTTTCCCTCCACCTGGCTCACGATGTGCATCACTCTGGAGTATTTTTCAATGGTCATCATTTCAGTGACCTCTACCGACCCTACCTCGCAGACTCTCCCCAGATCGTTTCTCCCCAGATCCACCAGCATCAGATGTTCGGCCTTCTCCTTCTCATCCGCCAGTAATTCGGCGGCCAGGGCTCTATCCTCAGCCTCATTCTTCCCCCTCCGCCTGGTCCCTGCAATGGGCCGGAGAGTTACCCGGCCATGCTGTACCTTAACATGCACCTCCGGCGAAGCACCGAAAAGCTGCCAGGGCCCGAAATCCAGAAAGAACTGATACGGCGATGGATTGGAACTCCGTAATGCCCGATAGGCCTCCAACGCCGGCATCTCCGTGGCAATCTCCAGCCTCCGGGATGGAACCGCCTGGAGAAGGTTCCCTTTGATAACCTCCTGCCTTACTTTGGAAACCGCAGCCTTGAAGGCCTCGTTCTCTTCCTTTGAAGAGGCGATTATCGCCGGGTATTCGGTGGGCTGTTCCATCATATAGTTGAAATTCAGGTCGTTGATTTTCGCCTCGGTGCGGTCCAGGGCTTCTTCCAGATCGATATCATCATCCCCGCCGTAATTGATACCCAGCAGGTGAACCTGATCGGTGTAATGATCGAAAATCACGTAGACATGGCCGAAGATAAACGCCGCCAGGGGCAGTCCCAGAGGGTCGGGTCTGTCAGGAAAGGTAAATGAATCACAGCGGGCGGCAAACTCGAAAGAGAGAAAGCCTATACCGCCGGCGGGAAAGGGGAACTCGGTTTCCACACCCTCATGCCGGGAGGCGATTTCCTCCAGGACGTTCAGAATATCCTCACCCTTCTCACCCATCACCCGACGCTCAGGACCCCGGAGAAGAACCACCGTGTCCCCCTCCTGCCTCACCTGAAAGGCCTCCTCTATCAACAATAGGGAATAACGCTCCCTGCCCCTGGATAGTGATGAGGATTCCAGTATCACCCGGGCGTCCAGCTTCCGGGCCAGGCCGAAAGGGGTATGTTTCTCTCCAGGCAGGGTTCTCATTGCCACACTGCCGGAATTATTCTGTATCATACTGACCTCCTGACGGTCTAAAGCCTCAATTATTCTTCCAATCTGCTGAACACTGACGTTTCTATAAATAGATACACCAGTGATTCAAAAGACGAGTTTAATTTTTCCCGGTGTTCTTGTCAATAGAAACATCATCTTTGGAGGTTATCTTACTACTCTCCGACGTTGCTTCCTATAGAAACAGCCAAAAACCTCATTAACCGGTGATAATCGATAAGTAAATGCCCATTCACAGCAATAATTAAGCGTATTCCTGATATTTACAATTGAAATACTTGTGAAATAAACAAAGTCATGCCAAATTGAATAGATCATAATAAAAAGGGGAAATGTATGAAAAAACTATTTCTACTCATTCTCGTTCTCGCGTCCCTCACCGGGATGGCATTTGCCGGAGGCGGAAGTGAATCCGAAGCCGCCGCACCTGCAGCCGCTGCCTCATCTGAAGCTGCCGCTCCTGCCGCTGATGACAAATCAGGAGGCGTTCTCGTCTTCGGCCGCGCCGGCGACTCAGTCG
>Ga0164315_10000574_pt1 | contig 25829 bp, 27 predicted proteins | sample GuaBasSedimGuay6_FD_113737 | JGI IMG/M metagenome (GOLD analysis project Ga0164315, IMG submission 113737) | Subseafloor sediment microbial communities from Guaymas Basin, Gulf of California, Mexico - Guay6, Core 4569-2, 0-3 cm | ecosystem: Environmental > Aquatic > Marine > Hydrothermal vents... | reverse complement strand
TTGATATGGGGTTGACCTTTTTTGAACAGTACATATATAGTATTCAGTACAGGTGTCCAAATTTATTTGGGTTTATTTTTAATCGGTCGCTTCCGTTGATGCGAAAAATAGCAAAATGTTCACATCTATAAAAAAGCCACAGCATTTATTAGGTTAAAATGTTAAATATTAAACAAAAACGCTATGCAGGGCGTATTCAGGAACTCATAGCAGAAGGTGAAAACCTCGCAAACAATCCACAACTCTCAAAAGAGGGTTATAAAATCATTGGCGATAATGCTAAACGAATTGAATGGTTAAGCAAAGTCGAAAATATTATTGAGACCACTTTTGGTAAAAACAGCTCACAATTTAGACGAAATGAGGAACTTTCCAGTGGCAAGACTCATTTGCCAACGCAAATCAAGAAAATTGTGGGGTTGTTAAGGGGAGGCTTGAGCGACTTAGAAGGCGGTTATTTAGTTAGTCAAGAATTCTTAATTGCTGGAGAAATTTATGCCACTGTTTTAGAACAGGCTAAAGACTACTTCTATAAGCTGAAAGACAAAAATGTTGCTGCTATGTTATGCAGAACTGTTTTAGAAGATGGGTTGAAAAGAATGGCACGCCAAGAAGGTTTGGAACTCACGTATGGTTCCAAAAAGACAGCAAAGAAGGCTTCCTGTTTGAATGATGAACTGAAAAAAAAGAAAGAACGGTATCAAGAACCACAACGAAGCTTAATTCAAGCTTGGCTCGCGACTGGGAATGCAGCTGCCCATGCAAATTTTGGCAATTATGATGATAATGAAGTAAAAAACATGCTTGAAGGAATTGAGCATTTCTTAGAAAGTGAATTTGGAGGAAACTCATGACAGGACACCAATATTTAGTCGGCGTGCTAGAAAAACAACGACTAACGGATATGGACTTAGAAACATTAAGAAATACTCGTGAGCGGATCATAGGAGATTTAGGACCTATCCGTCAATATGAACCCCGTATTTATTATGGCGGTTCTTATGGCAAAAAGACGATGATTAAGGAATCATTTGACCTTGATATTGTCATCTACTTTCCACATACTGATCGCCGCCCACTCATGGACATGTATGCTTCTGTACATGATTCCCTGAGCCAAGTGGGCTATAGCATGATAGAACAAGAAGTTGCATTAACATTACAACTACCAGGACAATTTCATGTTGATGTTGTAACGGGACAAGCAAAGGATGAAGACTTCTACTACGCCGATTTGTACAACATTGCCGAAAATAGTCGAAAGCGAACTAGCCTAAAAATGCATATTGATGATGCCCGTCGTGTGAAAGACACTATCAAGCTAATGAAGTTGTGGATACGAAGGCATTCATTAGAAATGCATAAATTTGCTATGGAGCAAGTGGTCATACGTGCTTTGAGAGACAAGGACGAAAGCAACTTAGAGAAGTCTTTTCAAACGGTTTTACAATACCTGAAAAGTAGCATTCTTAATGTCAAATTGGTTGATTCTGCTAATTCCAATAACCCCATCAAAATCTCGGAAACGCAACGCTATAAAATAGCACAAGCCGCAGATAATTCTTCTAGCGCAAAATATTGGAAAGATATTATTTAACCAGTGTAGCATGGATCAAATGTAGAATTGTAGGGTTGGTTTCGCTAAAGCGAAACCAACCTTGCTGAAGCGATTGGAATAAACAAAGTTTGTTATATTATGAAGAAAGATATATTTTTCTTGCTTAAATTCGTATGGGAGATTATTGATAATTGGACTTTTATTAAAGAGCATTGGCTCATCTCTCTAATTGTATTTATTGTAATCATATTCTTTTTGTTTGGAAATGATGAATCTGAAACTGAAGAAAAAGCGGAAGTGAAAAATACCACAGAAAATTTTACCCCGATTGATGCTGATATGGGAGCGATTGTCTTTTTTCGTTTTATTTTAATTGCCTCAATATTAACAGGAATTATATCTATTGTTTTAGATATCATGCTGATTGATACTTTACCTCGTCAATTACAAAATTATTTATCGTCACAACAGCAAAATATGGATGCTGTCAATAATACAGAAGCTGCATTTGAACTGTTACTCATAATAGTTATCACCGTTTTAGTGACAATTTTTTATATAGGAATCTGGAATTTTAAACGCTGGGCTAGAATCCTATTTATTGTTCTAACGGTGTTTGGGTTTTTAAGTGCGCCATTAATTTCTGAACCAATTATTCACGTCCCATGGGCGGATGCGTTTGCCCATCTTAGTACAATGCTAGGGGGGATGTTGTTAGTACTTATGTACACTGCGCCTATTAAGTATTATTTTTCTAAAGGAGAACAGCCCCATTAATCAATCCAAATGATAATTCACCTATTATCTGACTCAACTGACCGAATTTGAATCGAAGCCACAATATCTGCCGCTAAAATAGCTCGCGTAGGGTGTGTAGAAAACCCACCTTTCCTCAATCAATGGGGAAACGAAAATAATTTTTCGGTGCAGTGGGACGCGAGCTACCACATTCATCAGTTTTCCACACCTTTTTTTTAATTCCCTATTGAAACAATAGATATGTCGGTTTTTGCTGACTCATTCCAAATCACAATCATGTTGACGCGACAATTCGAGTGATTCATAAGTTTTCAAATTCTTTTGGTGGCGTTGCTCCCTGACTAGTTGACTCCATATAGGTAGATAGCGTAAAATGTTTAACGACTTTTAGTTGCTGTACTTAATTTACCCTCTAATAATTTGGTCAGAGCAAAATTCATAAGGTATAATAATGTCTATAAAAAATAAAAGTTAATCAATTAATGTTACTCTGATTCCAATTATTTTGAATGAATGATCGTAACGAAGTTCCATTACTGCGTTTTCCAAACAGAGTTTGGGAACTAGAAATATAGGAGTTACCATGTTTAACGGTGTTAGACAAAGAGTCACTGTAGGGAAAGGGGGGCGAATTGACTTTTTATCGCCAGAATTGCCAGTGGGTGTGACTGTTGAAATTATTGTTTTGATAGAACCACCTCACCAAGAAACCCAAAAAGAACGCTTGTTGCGCTTATCAGCTAACGACAAACAGTTGCAACAAGCTAGAAAAGAGTTTGCCTCTGAGCAATGGGTAGAACTTGGGAACAACTACGAACTAGATGAGTTGTTAAAAAAATGACTAAGAAACTTATTCGACGGGTTCTCCCTGCGGTAATTGAAGACTTGAAGTATTGGCAACTTCAATCTGATAAAAAGTATCAACGAATAAAAACAATAATAGAACAGCTATGTGTTAACCCTAAAGTCAGTATTGGTAAACCCGAACCATTAAAAGGTGATAAAACAGGTTTGTGGTCATGTCGAATTGACAAGGAACATCGGCTTGTTTATAGCTTCGACGAAGAGTATCTCTACTTATGGCGAGCGCGTTACCACTATGTTGATATTCCTAAACTGTCATCAAAGAATGATGCTATAGTTCTGGAATAATTGGAGCTTGAGGTTTTAGCAAGTGTAGGTGGGTTTTGCTATAGCGAACCTCTGGTCAGCGAAGCTAAACCTACCTTTGCCTACCACATCAGTTTTCCACACCTCTTTTTTAATTCCCTATTGAAGCCGATAGATATGTCGGATTTTGCTGAGTCATTCCAAATCACAATCATGTTGACGCGACAATTCGAGTTATAATATAAATAATAGTATGGTATTTTATTTAATCACCCTTATTAATAAAAATGGCTCAAATTATCGGAGAAAATTATGGGATTTTTAAAGGGCAAACGTGCCCTGATTGTTGGATTAGCGAGTAATCGCTCAATTGCTTGGGGCATTGCCCAGGCGATGCACCGTGAAGGTGCCGAATTGGCTTTCACCTATCAAAATGAAAAACTCCTAAGCAGGGTAGAAAAGATGGCGGCTGAATGTGATACTAATATCACTTTGCCCTGTGATGTTAGCAGCGATGAACAAATTAAAAGAGTTTTTGACGAATTACAAAAATCATGGGATGGCTTAGATATTATTGTTCATTCCGTCGCTTTTGCGCCGCGAAAAGAGTTAGAAGGTGCTTATTTAGAAAATGCCACTCGTGAAGGTTTTAATACAGCCCACGAAATCACTTCTTATAGTTTTTCTGCCTTGGCAAAAGCGGGGCGTAGTTTGATGCAAGGGCGCAAGGGCGCGTTGTTAAGTTTGAGTTATCTGGGTGCAGAACGTGCGGTGCCTAATTATAATGTGATGGGTTTAGCGAAGGCGAGTTTAGAAGCCAATGTGCGCTATATGGCATATAGCTTGGGTCCTTCAGGTATTCGTGTGAATGGTATTTCGGCGGGACCCATACGTACTTTAGCCGCCGCCGGCATTGCCGATTTTCGGAGTATGCTAGATACTTTTGAAAAAAATGCGCCTTTGCGGCGCAATGTCACCATTGAAGAAGTTGGCAATGCTGCTGCATTTCTATGTTCTGATTTAGCTTCCGCCATCACAGGCGAAATCACTTACGTTGATTGTGGATATAATATTATTGGGATGTATGGTTAATGTGAAAGATGATTTTTAACTCCTGAGAAATCCGATTTTTTCAAAAATCGGATTTCTTATAATGTTGTACTAACCACTCTTTAAGCATGAAATATCAGCGACTTGCAAAAATAAGTTGCGCACCTTTTGTACAAATGCTAACCGATTAATACGTATCGTGCTATTTTCATCCATCACCATGGCATGATCAAAAAAATGATCTACAGCTTCGCGTAGGCTCGCCAAATGTTGGAGGGCGGTTTGATATTCGCCGGTTTGTAGCAAGGGGGCAATTTTTTCTTTGACAACTTCCATTTCATCGTATAACCGCCTTTCAGCGCTATGATTAAAATACGTTTCATTTGGTTCATCAGGAAAAGATTCTTTCGCCTTTTTCAAAATATTATGAATGCGTTTATTGGCACTGGCTAAACTCATCGCCTCCGGCAAATGGCGAAAAGCCTCTATGCCACGCAATCTTTGATCAACCTCTAAAGGCGAAGTCGGGCGACAAACTAATACCGCTTCAATACTATCCAGGGGAATCCCTTGATCTTGATAATATCCCTTGAGACGTTCTGACATAAAATCAAAAACTTGGGTACTGGTATTGGCTTTGATTAAATTATCGGGATACGCAGCCTGCGCTTGTTCCAATAATGCTTGAACATCTAAAGATAATTGACATTCAATCGTCATTCGCAGCACACCAAGCGCGGCGCGGCGTAAGCCAAATGGATCCTTATCCCCACTCGGTATTTGCCCAATACCAAAAATACCGATTAGCGTATCCAATTTATCTGCAATTGCTAAAGCTTGCCCTAACGGTGTTTGGGGCAACGCATCTCCCCAAAAACGGGGCTGATATTGCTCGCGTAACGCTATCGCTACCTCATCCGTTTCTTGATCATGGCAAGCATAATATTCGCCCATAATGCCCTGCAATTCAGGAAATTCTCCCACCATTTCCGTCATCAAATCGCATTTAGATAACATGGCAGCACGAATACCTTGTAATTCTTCAACCCCTAATTGTTTCGCAATCGTACCGGCTAAATTGGCAACGCGCTTAGATTTATCATACAAACTACCTAACTTCTTTTGGAAAATAACGGTTTTTAACTGATTTAAATGACTTTCTAGTGATTTTGCCTGATCATTCTTCCAGAAAAAAGCAGCATCACTTAAACGGGGGCGAAGCACTCGCTCATTGCCGGTTTGAACCACTTTCGGTTGAACACTTTCAATATTGCTAATAGCAATAAAACGAGGCAATAGTTCACCTTCTGAATTAACCAAATGAAAAAATTTTTGGTGTTCCTTCATAGTGGCAATAAGTGCCTCTTTTGGAACCTCAAGAAATGTTTCATCATAACTACCCGCTACCACCACGGGCCATTCAACTAAACTAGTCACCTCATTTAATAAAGCCTCATCAATCACAGCTTGCCCACCGATTTCTTCAGCCTTTTCTTCCACCAACACACGCACTAACTCATGACGAGTTGTAAATGAAGGTATGACGTGACCGGTTTTTTCCAGGCATTTAACATAATCGCTAGGTGTGTCTAAATGAATAGGTTGTGGATGATGGAAACGATGCCCTCGCGTTTCGCGCCCACTACGCACCCCCAGTATTTCAGTTTCAACCACCTCATCACCAAACAAAATCACAATCCAATGGACGGGGCGCACAAATTCATAAGGTAAATCACTCCACCGCATTCGCTTAGGAATCGGTAGGGCAGCTAATGCCTCTTCGATGATATTTGGAATCAAGGCAGTGGTGGCTTGCCCATTTTGTATGCTACGATGAGCCAACCACACCCCTTTCTTAGTTTCCAGTCTTTCTAAATCAGTCACTTCGACACCACAAGAACGCGCAAATCCTAAAGCCGCTTTCGTCGCCTGTCCATTCTGATCAAAAGCAGCCGCAATAGCAGGACCACGCCTTTCTATTTTACGGTCCGTCTGCTGAATCGCCACACCTTTAATTAATACCGCCAAACGGCGCGGTGTCGCAAAAGGGGTGGCAACATGATAATTCAAGTCTTGCTGTTCAAGCCCTTTACATAAAGTAGATGAAAAAACTTCTGAGAGTACTTGCAACGCCTTAGGGGGCAATTCTTCCGTACCCATTTCTATCAATAAATCGCGGGTTTCAGACATTTTTTAGCTCCCCTTGACACACATTGGAAAATTCAAAGACTGACGGCGCTCATAATAGGCACTTGCCACCGCCCGTGCGAGCGTTCGTACTCGCAAAATATAACGTTGTCGCTCAGTTACCGAAATCGCATGACGGGCATCCAATAAATTAAAAGTATGAGAACTTTTAAGCATCATTTCATAAGCAGGTAAAGATAATCCCTTATCAATCAATGACTTACTCTCACTTTCATACAAATCAAACTGTTGAAATAACTTATCAACCGGCGCCTGTTCAAAATTATAAGCCGACATTTCCACCTCATTCTGATGAAAAACATCCCCATAAGTGATACGCCCTAATGGTCCATCAGTCCATAGCAAATCAAAAACACTTTCCACACTTTGCAAATACATCGCAATGCGTTCTAAACCATAAGTAATTTCCCCAGTGACGGGTTTGCATTCCAAACCGCCCACCTGTTGAAAATAGGTAAATTGCGTGACTTCCATACCATTAAGCCACACCTCCCAACCTAAACCCCAGGCACCGAGTGTTGGAGATTCCCAATTATCTTCCACAAAACGAATATCATGTACTAAGGGATCAATACCCAACATTTTCAAAGAGCCAAGATACAACTCTTGAATATTCAAAGGCGATGGTTTAATAACCACTTGATATTGATAAAAATGCTGTAAACGGTTAGGATTTTCCCCATAGCGTCCATCGGTAGGACGACGAGACGGCTGTACATAAGCCGCACTCCAAGGCTCCGGACCAATAGCACGTAAAAATGTGGCTGGGTGAAACGTCCCAGCGCCGACTTCCATATCATAAGGTTGCTGCAATACGCAGCCCTGATTAGCCCAATATTCCTGTAGGGCAAGAATTAAAGCTTGAAAAGTCATAGATTCAGTTATCAGTTGTCAGTTGTCAGTTACCCGTAAACGATTATTAGAAATACTATTTTTGGCAAAAATAGTATTTATTTAAGCCTGAATACTTTCAAAATTAGAACATCGAGTGATACAAAGACTGACTTAATTTTACAAGATTCACTATTTTCGACAAAGAGATGTAGAGTGGGGAAGAAGAGAAGGACGTGCAGAAGTCATAAGCATGTTACGAATGCAACAAGAATGAAAAATAACTAAAGTGGAAAATTCACTCAAACGCATGGAAGAAAAGTATGATATAAAGAAATCTGCTCAGTGAAATCGGCGTTTTTAATCTTTCAACCATAACGACAAGAATTGTATATAAGCAAGGGATTAAAACCGTTTTTTGAAAAAAGAGTATTTATTTTTGACCAAATTTAATTTGCTAATGTCGTATTTATCAGCAAATTATCTAGATTCACAGATTTGATTGCAGTGAAGTATACATGCAATCCTTGTAGTTGGAGCAGGTTTGCAACCTGCTCCTCACGTTTCCATTACTCAAACGGACGGTGTTTCAAAAATGCCATTAAGTATCGGGCAGACACACAGGTCAGCCCCTACAAGACCCCACGTATTATGTTATTGTAGGGGTGAACCTTTGTTATCGCCCATTTTTTAAAAAAATGGCATTGGTTTCAAACCCCATTCCGCAAGAGAATCTTCAATAAAATGTTTAACTTCAAGCAGGTATCACATTTTCGGCTTGTGGACCCTTCTGCCCCTGTGTGACTTCCATAGTGACTTTTTGCCCTTCCTGTAGAGATTTGAACCCATCTCCTTGAATGGCACTATGATGTACAAACACATCTGGCTCGTTACCACCGTCTCGTTCAATGAAACCATAGCCTTTGCTATCGTTAAACCACTTTACTGTACCAGAAACTATTTGATCTGACATATAAACCTCATCACTTAAATGTGCCAACCTAGATTGGCTTTTTTATTAAAACCCAGCCTTTTGATAAAGCTGGCATAACTTACTTAGCAAAAATTAGAAATCTATGCAAAATAAGACGGAAATAGCAAAGATCATAAATCAATCTTTGCAAAAAATCTGTACCTATTGTTATAGATGTTCAGAAAAAGAAATTTTATATATTTTTTTTGAAATTATTTATCTGAAAAACTATAGCAAGCTTAGAAACCCATTATAACAAACTGAAGGCATTTTTTACATATTTTTTAGGGCAGGAGCAACTTTGCAACTTGCACCTCACGTTTCCATTAGGCAACAAAAGCCTACATAACATGCTATATTGTGCCCGTGTGGAGTATAATCCGCACCGATAAAATAATCCTGCCCATCCTTTCATCCGTTTAACTTTGTTCAAATATTTCTAAATCACCTTTTTAATTAATTGTTATTTTTAATTCGTTATCAGTTATGTAAGCGGCCTCAATCCTTCTTTTAAGCCATCCCTTTTTTATCTGATTTTGGAAATTGAGCAAAAGCATCTCGCACTCGTTGTGATTTCATCAGATAAAATATCAATACGAGATCGATATAAATAAACATTAAATTCACTTCATTAATTTTTTTGGTGCCTTGCACAAAATACCAGGTAAAAAAAGCCATTTCCAATACAATTGCCAATAACAATAACCATTGACCCTTTTGCCATATCCAACGTAACCAATGGCCAGTAGTGGGCTTCCGTCCTGCCATGCTGATGATGACCAATAATGCAGGAATGCAAGAATATAACAAAGTACCACTGGAAAATTGGCCTGACGGCATTATTTGTATTAATGGCTGTACTACCATTCCAATCATTGGAATATGTGCCATGATAGGCAAAGCAATAATAAGATAATGCTTGAGCAAATAAAAATTGGCCAATACTAAAAACAGAGGTATTTTTAATACATCGTATTGATTATAATCATCGGGTGTATAACGTATCATAATTGATTAATTGCTGGTTTAACTTAAAAATTAAGGTACCAAAGGGGTAATCCCTTGTGGTTACCCCACAGCATGATCCTTATCTGAAAATCCATAGACTAAAACCAATTTCCAATCAACAAAAATGCCGCCCAATAATAGGGATGCTGATAATGTACATAATCCTTATTGGTTAGCATCATTTTTTGAGCATTTTGCAATGCTTCCGCCTTGGAAAGGGCAGGGTTTTGTAATTGCCGATAAAATTCGATAACAACTGATCCATACTCATTTTATCATCATAAGTCAAAATAAACGTATCTTCCAGATTGGCACTAAATTGACCATGAGAAGCAATATGTACAATAGAAAAATTATTATGTTTGATGTTCTGGTAGAGGTTAGAAATTGTAAATTCCTTATTTATCAAATACTTATGATGGACATCATATAACGTATGTAAGCTTTTTAATTCATATTCAGTACAAGGCAAAGAAGAAAAACCTTGTACCGCTTCAGACAATCCGCCTAATAAAATCGTTTTTTTTTCTGGCTCGAATGAGCGGTTTCTTGAGACAAAAGTTCGGTGTGATCGCCAGTGCAAATTGTTGAATAAGAAATGTTTGACCATCGTGCAGGGCAGCAAAGGGCGTAATATCCCATCGGGAACAATGACCCAAGTTTTGATGTCCTGTAATTGAGAAAGTAAAGGCTTAATTAACGAACTGTAAAGTGTTTGAGCGGGTTCTAAAAAAGTTTGGATTGCTGGTACGCGGTTCCGCCGCTGCGGAAAACAAATTTCCTTTAGAGCAGATAGATCAGATGCCGAAGCAGCCACATTTCTAGTGAGTTTTTCAGGATGGGGGTTATGTAATGGCAACAAAAAAGAGATAATTTGATCGTGTAATATTTTTTCACGAATGGGAACCGTCACTTGGGTTAAACTATTGCGCCGATGAAGTAATAATTCCAAACGATCAGGGAGTGGAATCGGATACAGTACAGCCGTTTCTGCATCAATAATTTGATCTAAGTCGATACATTTAGTTTGGAGTTCAAGGCATTCATGTTGAAAATAATCTTGTAATTCGGTTTCTTTAAAAATTTCTATCACATTCCTAGCTTGTTTTAGCAATTTATCGCGTTTCGCCGTTTGAGCAGAACGGGCTTGTTGCAATAATAAATCAGCTAATTCAAAATAAACGGAACCGGTGGTTTCACGAAACGAAGTAACGAAGTTAATTATTTCGTCTGAACTGTCAAAAAAGTAATCCGTCATGGTTAATGGTATGCGAACCGGTTGGATGTTTTTGACAGCTTGTTGATAGGCAGCTATAGCCCCGCTTTGATTACCTTGTGCTTTGAGAATACGTCCAAGTTGCCAATACCATAAGTAAGATATATGAGCTTGCTCACGGATTTTTTGAGCTGAAAAGAGTGCTTGTCGCGTCAATAATAAGGCATCATCATAACGTTTATCGTTTTCATACAATTGTCCTAAATAGCCATAAGCAAAGGATTTTGCCGCTGCGTTATTCAAGTTTTCCGCATAACCTTGTTGGAAAGCCCTTTCAAAAAGTGGCAGAGCTTGTAGAGAGCTTAAGCAGCCTAAAAATAGGAATAGGTAAAAGTAACGAATCATAATAATAGCTTTGTCTATCTATAAATACGTGACATAGATTCGCGGAAAGTTTTTGCCCGATTAGAAATCGGATTTTTTCAAAAATCGGATTTCTTTAACCCCTTAAATCAAGCCCTTTGCCCTTCTAACTGAGCCGCCTGATTCATACAACCCTTTTTTCTCATTTCAGTCACTTTAGCATCTATTGACAAATGAGCGGGTATTCGATAGAAGATGATTTTTCTATGGTAATGACCCCGACTCTTTTTAAGCCTTATCAAGTAGGTGGTACCTGATTGAATTGGCATCTTGCCCCTTGGCCAAACCAATGTGACTTCTGAAGCGAGCCAACGTATAAAAACCTCTTTTTGGGTATGGGTATTTTTAATCACCACCCTATCTACCTTATGCCCGGAGCGTTTTTTATTGACTAACCATAAGTTCACCTCTTCTGGGTAAACATAGCACAAAGGAGTGGGGCGGCTGTAAATGCTGTCTTGACAAATATCTACCGCCCAGACATTAGGTGGCGTACCACAACTAAGGTTTCCTCATTTTCACTTTTAATTAAGTCCTGTTTGGTATTTCCTACCATAAATTATTAACTGTACTGTATTTAAGCTCTTTTGTCAACTCCCTGAACGAATTTTTGCTTTATGAGTCTGAAATGTCCAAACCTGCCAGGTTTTAAAAACCTGGCAGGTTTAATTTCGGGTATTATTGAATTTTAATTCCTTAGCCCTTTTCACGGCAGCTTTAATAATCGCTTCTTTATCTACCTTAGATACTGTTTTGAGCCGTTCAAAACGGGCTTCTTTTTCAGCTTGATCGCGTTTCATCCGAAAAGTACGAAATTCATACCGTCGCTTGACAATCTCCGCTTTTTTATGTTCATGAAGATTAGCACGAATTTCCGCTTTAACATAACGATAGTAAGCAACTAAAGGGATATGGCTTGGACACACATAAGCACAACTTCCACATTCAATACAATCAAAAATGTGATAATCTTTAGCTTTTTTAAAATCCTTGGCTTTAGCATACCAATAAAGTTGCTGTGGTAACAAATTGATGGGGCACACTTGGACACAAGCCCCACAACGAATGCAAGGCATTTGCAAGGGAGGCAGTTCATCAGCACGGGAAAGAATTAAACAATTCGTCGTTTTAATAATAGGCATCTCATCATTGGGCAAAGCAAAACCCATCATGGGACCACCCATAATTAATCTTTCTATTCCATCTTGCCGTCCACATTGATCAATGACAATGTGCATCGGTGTCCCTAATAAAACTTCAAGATTTTGTGGTTTTTCTATGGCGTTTCCGGTGATTGTGACAATTCGTGACACTAAAGGTTGCCCTAATTGTACGGCACGATAAACTGCTCTAGTCGTTTCTACATTATGCACCACTATGCCAATACTAGCCGGTAACTGATTATGTCCAAGTTCTTTTCCAGTCAAGACTTGAATTAATTGACATTCATCGCCCATTGGGTATTGAGTTGGTACTTGTACCACTTCCACCTGTTCTTTTGCCGCTTCTAATAAAGCTAGATAAGCCTCCTGTTTGTTATCTTCCACCGCAATAACACACCGTTTGACTCCACCTAAAACATGCATGAGTATTTGGATACCAGCAATAATCTCATCTGGATGTTCACGCATAAGGCGGTCATTACAAGTAATATAAGGCTCACATTCAACCCCGTTAATAATTAGGGTATCTATAAAATAACTATCATGTGTTAATTTGATATGGGTTGGAAAACCTGCGCCTCCTAATCCCACTATGCCCGCATTCGCAATGTGGTTACGTACCACATCATGGGTTAAATCGCTATAGTGGGTAAGCGGTAACCGTTCTATCCACTTATCCTGCCCATCAGTTTTAATCACAATGCAAGGTGCCGTTAAACCGGACGGATGTGGCACCGCACGGGGTTCAATAGCGATAACGGTGCCGGAACTAGAAGCATGAATGGGGGTACTTATTATAAAACGGCAATCCTTCCCATTGCAATGGGCAATGATTTGACCTTTTAATACCTGCTCACCTACCTTTACAATAGGTTCTGTTGGCGCACCGATATGTTGTAATAAGGGCAAGATTAACAAAGGTGGAAGTTTGCCCTGAACTATTGGCGTTTGATTAGATAAACTTTTATGTTCATCGGGCTTGATTCCACCCTGAAATAAGCAAGGTTGTGTCATCACACAGGCTCCATTAAATAAATTTTGTCATCTTTACGGCAAGACAGGATAAGGCCATTTCCAAGTATCCGCCGTTAAGGGGATAGATATCATCGATAAACTATTAACTGGACAATGCGCAATACACCGTTCACAGCCCATACATTCCTGGGCAATGACCGTATGCATTTGCTTAGGTGCCCCTAAAATAGCATCTACCGGACAAACTTGTATGCACCAAAGACAACCAATACAAGTTGATTCATCAATCACTGCTAATTTCTGCAATCCTTCTACGCCATATTTTATATCAAGGGATTTAGGTGTTCGATCTAATAAATTTGCTAAAGTTAAAATATCCAGTGAGCCACCGGGTACACATTGGTTAATATCTGCCTCCCCTTTAACAATGGCTTTAGCATAAGCGCGGCAACCTGGATAACCACATTTTCCACATTGTTGCTGTGGTAAAATGGCATCAATTTGCTCCACTACCGGATCACCTTCTACTTTAAAACGCACCGTAGCATAACCCAGCAATAAACCAAACAATAAAGCCAGTCCTCCAAGCATACCAACTGTAGCTATCATCATTTGACTAACCCTGTAAACCCCATAAAAGCTATTGACATAATGCCTGCGGTAATCAACGTAATCGGTGCACCTTTAAATGTTTCTGGTACATCAGCCACAGCCACACGTTCACGTAATCCCGCAAATAGGACTAATACCAGTGAAAAACCAATAGCTGCTCCAAAACCATAAATAGCCGATTCTATAAAGCTATGTTTTTGTTGTACATTTAACAAGGCAACTCCCAACACGGCACAATTCGTGGTAATCAAGGGCAAAAAAACACCTAAAATTTGATATAACAAAGGACTCGTTTTATGAACCACCATCTCCGTGAATTGCACCACCCCGGCAATAACTAATATAAAGGTGATGGTCCGTAAAAATTCTAAGTCATAAGGTATTAATAAATATTCATTAACTAAATAACTGCTTATGGAAGATAATGTCAACACAAAAGTGGTAGCCAATCCCATTCCCATAGCGGTTTCTAGTTTAGTCGAAACACTCATAAAGGGACATAGCCCTAAAAAGTTGACGAGCACAAAGTTATTAACAAGAACCGTACTAATAAAAATAAATAAATATTCAGTCATGTTTTTTAATGAATAGTTTTGTACAGTACAATTAAAGATTATTAAAATCAATAAGTTAAATAAAAATATCCTGTACAAAAATTGATTTTATAAAAATACTTGCAATTGGCAAAAATAATCTATATCATATTCCTAATATTTTCGGATTTTGTTGATTACTCAAAAAACATAAAATGCCAAATACTAACTGATAGGTAATATTATGAAAAAAATACTATTGATTTATGGACTTTTCTTCGGCATGGTCGCTCATGCCCAAGATTATACGGTGGACTTTTATACCACTAACCCCTCGCTTGTAGAGGGTAATGCTATCATATTTGATGGTGTTCGATTAAATGGTCTGGGTCTTACCCCTGAAGATGCTGCAAAAGCAAAGTTCGTTTTTGATCCCAACGACTTTACCTTCAAACTCGACCTTGACAGCGTTGTTGTTTATGCCGGTGTTAGCGTTTTTCATGAACAACACATGGTCAAAGATGTACCAGCCGATCTGGTGCAACCGTTTTATATCGCCAATCTGGATGCAAAGACTGGCAAAAAAGATGAAGAAATCGTTGTCCCTGTTGGACAAGCATTAAGTGCTGGTACGGATTATGAGTTCACCGTTCCTGCGGGCGCATCTTTCGTGGGTGACTTTAACCTCTCTATTGGTTATGTGATGTCTCTATATTTCAGTAATGCAAGTCAAGATATTGCATATCAATTGACAGGTCCTGCAGGCATTGAACTTGAAGGAGAAGTTAAACGTGGACAAAAAGTGTTTACCAAGCCCATTAAAATTCTCCTGGCTGGTGATTATCAACTTTCAATACTGCCCAGTAACCCTGAAAAAAGTATGACATTTCTCTTGGAAACCTTTAATGCCAACAACCGAGCCATGAAATCATTAAAGGATGGTGATAAGCTAAAGGAAAGTTTTGTCAGCAATACTTGGGACTATGCCAAATTCTTGGTCACATTGGAGCCTGAAGATACCTTAAAGGTACCGGCTGTGAAAAAGCTGAAAGCGGCAGATGGCGGAAATTGGGAAAAAACAAATATCCAAAATCAAACACTGACCTTAAAGTTGGTAGATAAGGACAGTCACGTTGTCGCTTATGCTGACAACTTTGAGGCTTTGGTCTTTCCGTATCCCGGTGTCACTTTTCAGGATTACTACCTTTTCATCTACGATCAAATCGGTGGTGGAAGCAAGTATTCTGGTCAAGTAGAGATTGCTAATCCAAATAAGCCGCCCAAACCGCCCAAACCGCCCAAAAATCCTAAACCGCCTAAAGCTGATACCACGCAGGATGAGCCTACGCAAGATGAACCTGCGCAGGATGAACTTACGCAGGATGAGCCTATACCAGGGGATGAAATATAATACCCTTTTGCTGGAGCAGGTTTGCAACCTGCTCCAATTGTGAATTATTTTTCTGAACATTTATAGCCTTATCCGTTTGTTTCATTAATCTGTTGTACTTAATAGATATTCATTAAAATCCACTTTCCCTAATTAATACCGTATTAATTAATATCCAAGCACGTTGAATCAGCGGTTTTTTATTCATCGCTTTTAAGACGACACGCCCTTGATGCACACGACTAGGGATATTGGTTTGCTCCATAATAGATAGATAAACCCGATAAATTGCTTCTTGGGGAATTAAATGTTTGTTGGGTGTCAGTTTGACTGGAACACCACCCCCATAGATAGACGCAATGTAGTGATCACTAGACTGTAATTGTGTAATATTAGCGGGATCAATGGCTGTAATTTTCACCTTAATCGGAGACTCATCAGGTGCATCGGGATAAAAATGTCCTGTATGCCCAATAGCGATTTCAGTTAAATTATTTTCATTCACATAAGCGGTAATGCGAGTAGCCGATTTATCAATTAACTGGGCTAAAACTAAGTTGGGATTAATCCAACGCCCCTTTTTTAAGGCATCAGCAACATGGACAATATCACCGGCAAAAGGCGCTGTTATTTGCAATAATGCTTGCAACGTCTGATAGCCCTGTATTTCTGCTTGGATTTCTGCTAACTGTTTTTGCAAAACATGGCTGCGTTCTAAATAGATACGATCACTAGGTTGAAGCTTTAATTGTAATTTTAATGATGCTTCTTGGCGTTGCGCCGATTCTAATTGATATTGAATATCGGGTTCTTCTAAAATAAATAGGGTTTCACCGGCTTCTACCATTTGCCCAGGCTGCACATTCACTGCCACAATACGCGATGACATAGGCGCATAAATATCATGATGCGCTTTAGAACGATAAATTGCAGGTGCATCAATTGTCGTTTGCCAGGGTATCACCAATAGGGCAATGCAGGCTGTTAATAATAATAAAAAAATGAAAGTATTTCGATTTAATTGCATATCTGCTCGTCGTGTTAGCCAATAACGTATTTCACGGTAAATGGGTTTCAGTATAAACCAGGTAATTTCTACCATCATCAGAAAAATACCCAGTACCTTAAAAAAGAAAAAATAGACAATAAGGGCAATGCCTAAGAATAAAAAAAAACGATAAAGCCAAGTCCCAAAAGCATAAATCAACATAATATGGTGTCGATGGGGCTGAAAACGCTCTGGCACTGGATCACCTAAACCCAATATTTTTTCCCTTAACCACCAACGTGCTAGGGCAAAACTACGTTCTTGTAGATTATTAATACCCAAATAATCACTCAGCATATAGTAGCCATCGAAACGCATGAAGGGATTCAGATTAACCAATAAAGTCATACCCCAGGTGACTACCGCCAGCATAAATACCGCACTGCGAAAAGGGCCATCAGGTAAAAAGTTCCACCATAAAGTCGCGATTATCGCTAAACCTAATTCTGCAATAATACCGGCAGAATCTATCCAAAATCGTTGACGGCGCGAAGTTAATTTCCAAGCATCCGATGCATCTGTATACAGTATGGGCCACATCACCATAAAAGCCACCCCCATAGTCGGCACTTGAAGCCCATAATATTTTGCGGTATAACCATGTCCCAGTTCATGGATTGCTTTTGCAGACAATAAAGCCCCCATAAAGATCAAAACACCTTCCACGGAAAAGAAGTAAGGAAAAGTGCTCATAAATACCGAAAATTGGCGAGAAATCAAATAAATACCTAAAAAGGCGCAAATGGTTAATATGATAGCAAAAGTTTTGGTAAAAAGAAGGCGCACAATAGGCAAAGTCGCATTTAAAAAACGATCAGGATGTACCAAAGGAATACGAAAAAATAAGTAACGGTGTAAAAGAAAACTAACGATAGATTGCTTAGCTTTTTTGGCTTGTTGACTTAAATGCTTGATGACTTTTTCACCTTGCAGTTTCAATAATTGACTATCACTCAAAAATTTGACTAGACGCTGCACCGTTTCGATGGAAATATGAAAACTGGTTTCTTGATTAACCTTTTCAATTAATTGATCTAATGTTTTTTGCCTTTCCCAACGACGTAGCATTTCAAATTCTAAACGCCCCACATTAAAATAACGATGTCGAACGGGATCATAAATGACCCAGGTAGGGGCACCTTCCACTGTGCGAGTGCTGGGATATAAATTTAAATTTGCCCGTAAAGGGGGTAAGGATTTTTCTGCCTGTTGTTGTTTAGGAGGCATAATTTATTTTAATTGTGAAACTTAGTGAAGAAGTCTTTGTGAATTGTTAACGCTTATAAATTCGATTTTTTGAAAAAATCGGATTTTTGATCATTAATTTTTAAGTACAAAAATTAACAACATTCCAGCCATTTATGGTGGATTGCACATTTTTTTATAGGTTTTTTTTTTGAAGGAATTAATTAACAGGTAGGATATTTAGTTAGAACTGTCAAGCTTTCGGATTTTCGGAGGGGCAAACATAAGTGTCCTGGTTTTCAGAACATCTAAAAGTGGGGAGTATTATTGTTTTGAGCCATTTAACTCTGAAGACTTCGTCGGTTGGACCCCTACAAAAATCACGTCTTATGTGATAATTGTAGGGGCAAATCACCGCGAACGCCTGGCTTAACTTAGGCAAGTTGCCGAAGTTATTTTATGGACATTCCTTAATAGCCATGCGTGTGTTATCTTTTTTATTCAGCAGGAGCAGCAGCTTCAGGAGCAGCAGCTTCAGGAGCAGCAGCTTCAGGAGCAGCAGCTTCAGGAGCAGCAGCTTCAGTAGCAGCAGCTTCAGGAGCAGCAGCTTCAGTAGCTTCACTAGTTGCAGTTACAGCTTCAGGAGTAGTTTCAGCACTATCATCGGCTGCAAGAACCATAGGGCTAGCAACTAAAGCAAAGCAAAAGGCAACGGCTGTTGTAATAGTTTTATTCATTTTGATTATCTCCAAATAAAGTTGGTATAAATTTCACTCAGCTTCTAAGAGCAAATGTGAAATTGGCTAAAATATTTTTTAGCTGAAAGATATTATACACGAAATTCAAAAAAAAACACACACTTTGCAAAAAAAATGGCAAAAAAAAACAAATTAATAGATAACTCATTGAAAAATAAATAAATTTTTTCAATAAAATATCATCCATAATAAATAGCTTTTATGTATTTCTTGCAATTATTAAAGTATTTATGATATATAGATGTTCAGAAAAATAATTTACTTCGGAACGAAGTTTCATACGCACGAGGGCAACCACAAAAAATTGCCCCTACAAATGGATAATTGATATTATGTTGTGGCAAGAAGAAACGTCTCAAAAAGAGGTACTTATCCCTCAAATGATTGTCGATCTGGTATTTGACTTGGATTGTCGTTGTTTACCTGTTGATCATGTTTATGCTCTTTCGCAAGCGATTTCTAAGGCATTGCCCTGGTTTGAGCAAGAATCACAGGCAGGATTGCTGATGATTCATGGTGCACAATCCGGTCATGGTTGGCATCGCCCTGATAAGCCAGATGAACTGTTATATTTATCGCGTCGGACCAAACTAACCCTGCGTCTACCTCAACATTGTCTAGCAAATGCCCAGGCACTGAGTGGTATGATGTTGGAGGTTGCTGGTTATCCCTTTAAGATAGGGCGTGCTAAACAAAAACCATTCCTTCCCATGCCGGTATTATTTGCGCGACAGATTCTTGCTAATCATGAACAAGATGAAGAAGCTTTTTTAGAAACGGCGATAGCACAATTACAAGCCCAAGGTATTGCATGTCGTAAAGCACTCTGTGGAAAAAGTCATCGTTTTAAATTACCCGAAGGCGAATTATTCACTCGCAGCTTAATGATTGCCGATATGAAACCGGAAGAATCACTAAGCTTACAAGAACAGGGCTTAGGCGATGGAAAAAAAATGGGTTGTGGTTTATTTGTCGCTCATAAAGATATTAAGCCAATTGTTAATGGTTAATGGTTAAACTTTTCGCTAATCCTTGCCCCATTAATACTTTAGTTTGCGTTGATAGTTTTGATAACCAGGCGATACGGTTAGCGTCTAATAATACAATCACTGTCGAACCCATATTAAAGCGCCCCATTTCATCCCCGCGTTGTATAACCTGGACTTCATCGTAATGCCAATGTTGAATTTGAGACCAACGGTTAGGAGTCACAGTCCCCATCCATACGGTTTCTATACTACCCACAAAAAGTGCGCCCACTAAAATTAAAGCCATTGGTCCAAGTGCCGTCTCAAATAAACAAATAACTCGCTCATTACGTGCAAACAAATTAGGTACGACTTCGCTAGTCCGTTGATTGACACTGAATAAACGACCAGGAATATACATCATGTCTGTCAATTGCCCCGTGATGGGCATATGTATACGATGGTAATCCTTTGGTGATAAATATAAGGTGCCAAACAAGCCGGATTTAAACAGATTCACCATTTTCTGATTGCCCCCTAATAAATCTTCTAAGCGAAAAAAGCGCCCTTTGGCTTGCAGCAAGCGATTTTCATCAATTTTACCGATTTGACTAATTTTCGCATCGACTGGACTAATGATTTCTACATCCGCCAGGGGACGGGCTGTCGGTTTAAGGGCGCGAGTGAAAAATTGATTAAAACTTGCATAATCACGCACATCGGATGATTGGACTTGGCTCATATCGACATCATAATGCTTAATAAATCGTCGAATAAGCCAGTGGGTAAATGCCCCCATTTGCAAACGGGTGAGTTTTAATATCAACCTAGAAAGTAAATGTTGGGGAATCAGGTACTGTGGTAGGGTTAAAATTCGGTCAATTAATGAAGGTTTTGGTGTATCCATATTTAAGTTATCAGTTATCAGTGGTCAAGTCGTGCATAAACTTTAGCTTCGCTTCTGTCAGTTTCACAATTTTCTTTTGCCCAGATTATAATAGAACGCATCATACATCACTCACTGCGGTTACAATAATAATGGCTTGTATGCCCTCCCCACGTCCAAACGCCGTCAACTCTTCCCCGCTGGTTGCAGTAATCCCAATATCGGTTTTTTCTAAACCTAATAATTCACTGAGGCTGGTTTTCATTTCAGCTATTTTAGGCGTTATTTTGGGTTTTTTACATTCAATACTACATGATAAATGACATAAGCGCCAATCTTTTAAATAATTAAGGGCTTCTTGTACATAAACACGACTATCTATAATACCGTGTTTTAAGCATAAAGTATCACTAACTGCGCCGAGAATATTGACACCCGTCACCCCGGAAATGGCATTACACAAAGCATGTAATACCACATCAGCATCACTATTGCCCTGCAAAGGTGCCTCCCCTTCAAATACAACACCACCGAGTATCAATTTTTTAGTATGATTTTCAAAATCAAAACGATGGCTATCTTGCCCTATTCCGGTTTTAATACGCATTTTTATGATAAGACTCAATTACTGTAATAAGGCGAACATTTCAGTTAACCATGGTATCACACATAATCCCCAGGTCGTCTGAGGATGATAAATGGATTGGCTGCTTGAATCTCATAATCAGGATACTGTGCTTCTGCTACCATCTTGGCTGCAAGCCATTGAGGCTGATTATCTTGCCATAAAGGATGTCGCACAATCTGGATAAGTTGACGCATTGGACGTTTATGAACATAACCCGTAAGTGTGCCAAATGGGGTGGGCGGTTTGTAACCAAGACGTTGTAATGTTGCCGAAATACGGGCATTTTTTCCTTGAACGAGGTTTTGCCAAGGATTGGCGGATTGATTCCAAGGCGAAATGAGATCAATCACAGCAGAATCGGACATCAGCAAACGTGCCATATCTAAAGCCAATCGCCAATCTAATAATCCATGATAAGCAAGACTTTGGTAATCCCGCAAACATAAATTGCAAGAGGTGTCGCAATCATTGGCATGTCCTTGTTCTGCCATCCATTTCCAAGCAATATTGTTTGAATGGGTAGGCTTTGCATGTGCCATCAATTTTTCAAATTCTTCTGGCTGTGCCAAAAATTGACAATAACCTGCCCCATTTTCGAGTTGATCACAAAGAAAAGTTTCACCAACAGGCTGTGATTGTTCTGACAAAGATCGAAAACTGGCTTGCAATTCCAACGGATCAATATCAAGCAAAGCACCCGCCGCTATCCGTAACCAAAAGGCATAGGAATACCATGCCGCTCGCCCTTCAATAGTAGTGGGATCGGCAAATACACCTTGAGGCCATTTTTTGACTTTCACCAATAAAATATCAGTCTTTCGTTTTGAGAGTAAAGCGATTCTATGGGTTCTATTGAAGGTAGTTACCCATTCATGTTGTCCAACTGCATACGCCCCCGGTTTGCTTTTACCATAAATTCTTGCTTCTCCAAAATCAAAGCCGCCCACGCCCCCATTATCATTAATCCCAAATACCGTGTCGCAGCTCAAACTGATCTAATAAGGTGCCATCGGTTCTGGTAGGATGTTTGCCCTCACGATTCAGCGAATACTGTTCGACAAATTGTAAATCGCATTGCCTGGCACAATGCCTTAAAACAGTGGCAAAAGCCGGCGCGACTGAACCTTCGGTGCTGATTTTTAAATCAGACAGGGTTGCGATTTCTTGATAGAAGGTTTTGATGATTTTGTGGGTGGGTTTTAGATTAAGGATTGACATAGCTATTTCTTTTTTATGACTCTGATAATATGCGTTGTTTGATAATCCATAAAATATCAGTATGCAAGCCTATTTTTTCTTTGACGGTTCTGGTTAGTAATCTGCGAAATGTTCTACTCTTGGTTTTGTTTTTGGTTCATCATCTTTCAAGGCACCGCCATTTTTGACAGTGAGTGATAATATTTTGATTTGCATTATCATAAACCTTTAAAATAGGAAACAAGAGTATCCTATCAAAATTTGGTGGCATTTCGGCTCTCTGGTAATTTTCGTTACACAAGTATATAATAACAACAGCACATTATGACTAATAGAAACAAAGGAAGCAATCATGACAACAACACTTATTCCAGTTGAATTAAACATAGAAGGTTTAGAAATAATCAATGTTAAAATTAACCGTGAGGGTCATTATGAAATTTACGTAGAAAGCACGCAGGAAGGATGTACTTGTTATGAATGCGGAAGACAGATTACCAAACCACATGGGAAAGATAGACAAAAACGAATAAGACATTTGCCTATTCTCGGCAGGGAAACGTATCTCATAGTTAAATTGCCGAGATTCCAATGTGTGGATTGCTATGGAAAACCAACAACCACTCAGCAAGTCGCATGGCATGAACGAAATAGTCCAAATACAAGGACAGAAGAGAAACATATTCTGTTAGGTTTGATGGGTGGTACAGTCGAAGATGTAAGCTTACGAGAAGGAATAGGGTATGAAGCTGTAATGGGAATTGTTCGTCGGCACATAAAAACGGAAGTTAATTGGAAGCAAATAAAACAACTGGAACGAATCGGTGTGGATGAAATTTCGTTAAAGAAGGGGCACAAGGATTTTGTGACCATTATTAGTGCCTATATAGATGGTTGTGTGCCGTTATTAGCAGTATTGGAAGATCGTCTAAAGAAGACAAGACTTTCTGGAAACCATTCCTGATGATTTAAAAAAGACAGTAAAATCAGTTTGTTGTGACATGTATGATGGATTCATAAATGCCGCAAAAGAGGTTTTTGGTTCACTGCCAATAATCGTGATTGATCGATTTCATGTAGCCAAGCTGTATAGGAAAGGACTTGACACACTGCGGGTAATCGATATGAAACGGTTAAAAGAAGAATTAACCCAGGAAGAATACGCTCAATTAAAAGGAGCAATGTGGGTTTTAAGAAAGCAAGAGAGAGACTTGGATGCAGAAGACAAAGCGTTGTTAAAGTTGCTATTTGGATACTCACCAAATTTAGAAACCGCTTATAAACTGCGCAATGATCTTACAAAGATTTTTGACACAAAGACTGAAAGAAGTGGAGGCAAACGTAGGATAAAGAACTGGGTAGCTCGGGTTAACGTTCGTTCCTAACATGTTTTCATAAGTTCAGATCGAAGTTAGATTCTTATATTTCAGTCCTAGTTAATTATTTCGTTGCTCGGTATTTTCGTTCCTTCGTTGAAGGATTCAACAATAAGATTAAGGTCATCAAGCGACGTTGCTATGGTATACTTAATATTGGGCATCTGTTTCAACGGATATTTTTGGATATTTCAGACCGAGAAATATATGCTATATAAATCAACCGCTTACAAACTGCACGAATTATACTTTATAATCAGTCTGTTATGAGCCACGCAAATTACCAGAGAGCCAACTTTTATTCCAGTTGCTAAAAGTAAAATTCAACACCATGCCATTCCTTCTCCCATCTAACTGGCTTCCCAACCCTCCTTAGTATGTGGGCCATCATCGTCAATGAGTATTCTAATACCCATACTTCTGTTATGGCATTGAGACCAACCCATAAACTCAAGGCTAGAATGACCTTCCCAAGTTTCTTTTATGGCTTCTCTTGTCCATTTTCTGCCTTCTGCATTGGCAGAAGAAGGATTTTCCCAGCAAACAGGTATTGTATTTGATGACCACTTGCTAGAAAACAAACCATATATTTTATATTTCTCCACCGATTTTTCCACCGACAGAGAACTAGAAGAATGAAAAATAGCAGCGACAGCAACTGTGAACAGATAAATTTTAAGGATTTTCATTTGTCTGCTCCTTTTCGCTGACAGGACACCACTGCCCTTCAGGACAGAGTTTTGGAGGTTCGGCATAAAAAGTATACTCCTCTGATTGATATTTCAACAACGAAAAATCATCGGAAAAGGCAAAATCTTTGGTGTCAAATTGTTTTAGCGTTGGATTATCATTACAAACCGTTTCCCATATCAATATTTCACCATTATTAAACTCCACGCGGTTTTTCCACGATTTTAATATCGGTTTTCCAGGTGCGTTAGCACGACAAGTCAAGCCTTCTTCCAATAGGTAGTAATTTTTACCCTCAATGCGACTGAAATCAAATGTATTTGCTTCACTTTTTTCCGTCATTTTCCCATTCTGGATATCTTTTGTGATACAAGCACCAAGAAAAATACTACTTATCAAAACGGTTAGTAATGGCAATGCACTAAGCATTTTCGCTCTAGTCATTGAGATTATCTCCTTGATGATTTTTTTCAAATAAAAGGGTTCAGGCTCGAATTTTTAGGCGAACTGTGGAGTTTACAAAATAATCCGAACATGGTCCCTGAATTTCTATTACTCGATGATCAAGTTTTTGATGTTATTTGGCTTTAAGATGCTCGATTTTTAGAGGCTAAAATAGGTAACTTATTGATTTTAAAGCTAATTTATTTTTAGCCCCTAAAATAATATTTATTTTAAAATCAATCACTTACAAAAAACTTGATCATCAAGTATTACAAGTTTGTACTTGTTTCCAATTTCCCATTGCCCAGGACTTAGAAATAGTATTTCTGTGACTTTTTGATGGGCGTGAACGTTTCGTTATTTTTCGCATCAACTCCAGCGACCGATTACTGAATACTATATATGTACTATTCAAAAAAGGTCAACCCCATATCAAAAAAATTTTCAACGCACCGTAAAAGGAAGAATGGTGTGCCGCGAATAATGGGGCTCAACAACGAATTAATTGGTAAGGTCATGCCAGTTACAAGTTTGTACTTGTTTCCAATTGCCCAGGACTTAGAAATTCGATTTTTTAAAAAATAGTGAACGTAGGGTGGGTAGCCAAACCTATCGGTTACTGCGTCGCGCGGGCAGCCGTTGCACAGACTTTAGGGACCCTAGATAAAAGGTAAATGTCGGGTGACGTTTTTTGGCGCGGCAAAAAAATCTAACCTGACCTACCTGGCTTTAGCCTTGCAATTTATTTCAAGGCTGATTAGTTATTATTATTTCAATTATTAATATTAATGGCTAATTATTAATTAATAATTTAATTTGGAATTTAGAATTGGGAATTGG
>Ga0164315_10000573_pt1 | contig 25832 bp, 23 predicted proteins | sample GuaBasSedimGuay6_FD_113737 | JGI IMG/M metagenome (GOLD analysis project Ga0164315, IMG submission 113737) | Subseafloor sediment microbial communities from Guaymas Basin, Gulf of California, Mexico - Guay6, Core 4569-2, 0-3 cm | ecosystem: Environmental > Aquatic > Marine > Hydrothermal vents... | reverse complement strand
CTCTCCGGACGCCTGGGCTATGTCAGCAATTCAACAAGTTTCCTTTACAAATTCCCGAAAAAAGATCAGGAAAAAGCTCATAAGGCCATCAAGAGAGTCGGTTTAACCGAGCAGACATGGAAAAGAGCCAGCGATCTCTCAGGAGGTCAGCAGCAGAGGGTGGGTATCGCCCGGGCTCTGATGCAGGAACCCCGCATCATACTGGCGGATGAACCGGTAGCCAGTCTGGATCCGGTTCTCGCCCACACCATCCTGGGCTATCTGGAACAGCTGAACAAGGAAGACGGCATTACCGTTATCTGCAGCCTCCACTATCTCGACCTCGTACAGCGCTACGCCACCCGGGTTATCGGCCTGCGGGACGGCGAAGTGGTTTACCGGGGAACCGGTGAGGATATCCGGCGTATGACCGACAAGGAATTCAAGGAGATATACGGTGAAGAAGCCGAAAGAGTCAGCGCCGGTCCCACAGAATTGAGCACCGGAGGTGAGGCATGAACAGAGCAGCAGCGAAACTTATGAATAAATCACTCCTCTCACCTCCTGTAGCCGGTTTCCTGTCCCTGATCGTTCCCGGTTCGGGTCAGATTTTTACAGGCTTCTGGCAGCGCGGTATATTAATTCTGATATCAGCTGCTTCCATGATCGGCATTATGCAGTGGCGAATCGCCGATCTCGGCCGCCGGGCGGGTACCGGATGGCCGGTATTCCTCAGGGCTCTCCAACGCCGCCCTTTCTTTGTTGCCGTGGTAATTCTCTGCATCCTGGCAATCTGGATACTCTCGGCAAGGGATGCCTGGATTGGTGCCCGGGACCGCCGAAAACGGTTTTCCGGTATCTTCCTGTTCGTCCTTCTGGGTTTTTTTATACAAGGATGGAATATTGCTGAAATTGACCCCGTAAAACTCATATCCCAGGCCCCCGAGGCTCTCCCCCCCCTATCCCGGATAATGTGGCCATGGAAGGCGGCGGTTACCTACGATGAGGACAATCTCGTCGGAAAAGCAATTATCCTGGATGTACCCGATGGCGATAAAACATCCGCCCCCACCCGTCCCCCGGAAATCAGCGGAGAGCCATATCTGAGGGTAGACCCCAACCTGGGCAGTATGTCCACAAGAGATGAGGACAACGAGATTGTTCCCGGTACCCGAATAACCCTTACAGGATCGAACTTTGCTCCGAATACGGAAACAGAAATCTGGTGGAAGGACGCCCAGGGAAACGAATACCGTCCCAGAGAAGCCGGTAAATACCTGTTTGTCACCACAGATTCCGAAGGTGCTTTCAAAGTGGATATGACCATGCCCTACCAGCTGATGCCCCCCAGTGCGGAGAAAAAAGCCTACGAGCATGTCATTGAAGCCCGGCAGATATTTAAAGTCGGCAGACCCAAAGCCAGTGATGCCCTAAGACTCACCATGGCCAGAATGGTGGAAACCATCTTCATGGGTATGATGGCCACCATCTTCGGCATCGTCATGGCCATCCCGGTGAGCTTTCTTGCCGCTCGAAATATCATGTCCGGATCAAAGATTACCATGGCCATCTACTTCCTAACCCGCACCATTCTGAACATCATTCGATCCATCGAGCCCCTCATCTGGGCCCTGATTGCCGTAGTCTGGGTGGGGTTGGGCCCCTTTGCCGGGATTGTGGCCCTCACTCTCCATTCCATAGCGGCATTGGGGAAGCTCTATTCCGAAGCTATCGAAGGCATAGATCCAGGTCCCATTGAAGCCATCGAGGCCACCGGTGCCACCAAGCTGCAGGTGATACTCTTCGGGGTAATACCCCAGATGATTTCACCCTTTATTTCCTTCTCCATCTACCGATGGGACATCAACGTCCGCATGTCCACCGTTATCGGCCTGGTAGGCGGAGGCGGTATCGGATTCCTGCTGGTACAGTACATCCGGCTCCTGGACTACCGCTCGGCAGGAATCGCCGTCTGGTTCATCGCCGTAACTGTAGCCATACTGGATTACACCAGCGCCGAGATACGCAACCGTATGCTGTAAATCACAGCCGGATGCCGAAGGCACCGCTAGGACCGAGGGTTCTCACTCGCAAGTACTCCGGGGCCGCAGTCAGCTGTTTACTTCTTATCTTTCATACATAGCTGCAGCAGCTGCACCAGGTAGTAAATCTGCCCATAAACCTCAGCCATCTGCTCTTCAACAGGAGGATCGGCCCAGCTTTCAATCTCTTTCCAGTTAATTATAATTTCCATATTCTCAGCTTTGTACTCCTCAAGGAGTATTTTTAGATTCTTACCCAGAACAATCAGATTCTGTGCTGATGAGTTGATTATTTTTTTGGCGTTATCATTCACCTCGGCAAGAACGTTCTTCAGGCTGCCCAGAACCGAGCGGTCGCGGGTGGACTGTAGGAGCAGGCGTTTAATCTTACTGCCCATCGGACCGTCATCCGCCAAACCGGAATCAAAGCCGGTCAGCTGATCCGACAGGGACATCAACTGATGATAAGCCTCGGAGAACTGCTGTGATGCGAGCTTGGTAGACCACTTACCCTGAATAAGCAGGAGGTCAACAAGAATACGAACCTTACTCTTATAGTAATCCAGAAAAAAGGCTTTCAGGTAATTGATGGGATCGACAAATTTAAAACCCGCCAGCATCTTTTTCTGAAAAGTCAGATTCTCCCGCTCGGTGTAAAACTGGGTACGGCTCACCGAAGTGGTCCCGAAAAGTTTCTTCAGTAAGCTCTCAATTTTCCGGTTTTTACGGCCCCTCAAAATCTCCTGAATCGTCAGATCAGCACCGGTTTTTATACGGTTGAAATAATCCTCAACTATCTCATAATTGGTATTTTCAGGGACAGCCGACCAGGAAGGATCCTTTTCCAGATACCTGATAATCAGATCGATCGTTCTGGATTTGAGCATCTCCTTGCGCCCCTGAAGAATCTTCTTCCAGGAAGCTTTGGAAACAACATCAAGGTCTCTGTAATTTTTAAGCACATCAAAGAGAACATCCCATTCGGCATTCCCGTCCAGGGCATAATAAACATCGAGGAAATCCATCAGATCGTCTTTAATATACTGCCCGTTAATTGCTTCGAATCTCGGATTATAGGTAAAATCCCGTTCGGGAAGCATGGAGTCAAACTTTTTAAGCAGAAAATAAAACGGAAAACGGGTAAAAGCCTGAAGCCTGTACAAATCGTTGTAAAGCTTATTCACTCTCTTTGCGGTTTTGGCATCCAGGGCGGAATACAGGCTGATAAGCTCCTGCTTCACCTGCTCGGCAAGAACCTTGACATCTTTGGTTTTTACAACCCGTTCCTTAATCTTATCAGGGTGGAGGTTAGCGACAATTCCCTGAATATTTTCAGGAAGAAAACTCTCAATTAATACTGTTTTAAGAAGATCGGAACTACCGTAGCGCTCCAGCAGAATATCAGCAGGTCCGGTAACCTTGTAGATTTCATGAAACCACTTGGCCATGCCCGGCTGAGCAAAATCGCCCTTGAGTTTAAAGAAACGGCCTCTTTTTTTAAGCTCTTTCTGGATATCCTTCAGCTGACGTTTCTTCTCCCTGTCAGAGTCAGAACCGCCCATAAGACCTGAAAATAAACCTGAAAAGAAACCGAGAATACCGGAGTCGGAATCCGAGGCAGACCCGGATGTTTTTGCCATGCTCTTACTCTAGGAGAGAAATCGATACACTGTCAACGATTATCAGGCTAATGAATCAATCCCCGGGAATCTGAAGTAAGAAACTGGCCCAGGTTTTCCAGCTCTTTCATCCTCGTGTATACCGGGGTCTTTTTCTTATGAGAAGCCTTGTCCAGAGCAACAGTACTGACATAGAGGTTGTTAATCTCATCCGCAAGTATGTCCAGATTGCTCTTCAGATTTTCCAGGGCCATCTGTTCCCGAATCCGGTCTATTTCCGGTATCGCTTCACCTGAAAGATGGTACTTCATTTCAGGCAGCATCTCAGTCCGGGCCCGGTACGACCACATGGCCAACCCCAGAATACCCCGGTAAAGCTCATCGAAAAGATAGCCGTTCACCCTGTAGTTCTCAGACCTTGAAAGCAATATATCCATTCCCGACTGATATTCATGGGAAATCACAATGCGGGCGAGAGATTTCCGGATAAAAGCATTTTTCAGAACTGTGTCGACATGGTCGGTGATTCTGTCAATTTGCGTATTAATCTCATAATTCTGTACAGACATCATTACCCTCGAATTGCATTATAGACATATTCTGAACTTGATGGAAACGGGATTGACGCCGGGGCCCCGATTTTCCTATGGTGAAGCTATGCAGAAGCCGGTTCGCCACACAACAGTAAGCCTTATCCTTTTCGCCTCTATCTTTCTCAGTTCCTGTACAGATAAAGTGACAACCCTCCGGATTCTCACAGACAGGAAAGAGCTGGCATCCGCCGCAGAGATTTACAATTCAGCCAATGAGAATGTTATTGTCACCATTCATAACGTCTCAATAATCGATAATGAGGTAATCGAAAACGAAAATCCCGATCTTGTAATTGGTTCCTTCCTGTCTTCTTCTGAGATAATTGACCTCTTGCGCCCATCGGAAGCCGTTTTTCCCGTTTATGAGGCTTTATCCGGTCCCCGGGATTCCAAAGGCCGCCGCTTTCTCACTCCCCTAGCCTTTGAGCTGCCTCTGATAATGGGACGGAAGGAAATCATGTCTGAACTTCCGGACGCCATGCTGGTTCAACCGGAAGACTTAAGAGAAGCTGCAGCACCCTACACAGCCGAAAATAACGAGGGAAGACTGATACGCCTGGGATTCTCCCCGGCCTGGAACCCGCAGAGTTTAACCGACCTCCTGGCCCTCAGAGCCCCGGGCATTTTCGCTGCCGGTATGGAGAACTTCGACGAGGTACTTCTCGGCCGGATTGTCGAGGAAACTCGCGACTGGATTACTGAATCAGCCGGCGATACGGCTGCCGATACAGCTTTCGACAAACGCTACCGTTACATCCCCGATGAATACCTGATAATTGACGGCCGGATACTCTTTGCCCGAACCGATTTCGATTACTGGGCTACCCTGCCGGATACCATAACCGGAGCTTTAGATCTCCGTTACCTCAGCGGCCCCCGAAAGATACCTGTTATCAGTGTTACTTCCGCAGGAATCCCCCTGAAAACATCCTCCCCTGATGCTGCATCGGCCTTCATTCAGTGGCTCATGCTTCCGGAAACCCAGTCCCTCCTGATGGACCGATGGAAACGGGACGGCATCGATGTTTTCGGATTTCTGGGAGGTCTGTCGTCCCTGAAGGAGGTGAATGAATCTATCATTAAAAACATGATTCCCGAAGGTCATTACCTCCAGGTGCCTGAATCCCGCCCTCTACGCTGGTCCCGAATCAGGGACGAGGTGATTATCCCATGGTTTCAGTCCGCGCTGAGTAACACATCCACCGAGCCAACTCTCACCGAGGCCTACAGGAAATGGGATCTTTCCTCCCTGGCAGAAGGGGAATAGTACACTAATAAATACAATGCAGCAGCAGGTTTTCAACTGAAAAGTATCAGCGTCAACGGTATCGTCACCAGGGCCATAAGTGATGAAATGGCAATGGCTCCAGACAGGTATTCTTCATCCAGTTTCAGGGTATTTCCCATCATCAGAATATTTGCAGCCACCGGCATCAGGGCCACCATAAGAACTACCGACCGGCTGATATCATCCAGCTTTACGTTCATTCGGGTGGTAAGCCAGGCCGCTCCGAAGGTGAGAACCAGCCGCAGGGGAAGAAGCAGGGAAAGCTCGCCCCAATGCGCCTTGAAAGACAGTGATAATCCGACACCGAAGAGTATCAGGGGTACAGTCATATGGCCGAACTTGGCCAGGGGTTCCATGATATAGTCAGGAGCATGAATTCCAAATATTGCCAGGGCCAGGCCGGCCACAAAGGCCAGAAAAATGGGGATGGCGATTTTCAGCGTATAAAAAGCCGATTTTGCACCTTCATCCGAGCGGTCCAGAAGAATTTTGGTGAGAAATGAAAAAAGTATTGTCAGAGGCCAGAACAGAACGGCGTACATGATACTCCGGGAAAGACCCCCGCTTCCCAGTCCGATTTCGGTAACCGCCCAGCCGAAGTAGCCGATGTTCCCCAGAATGATTATCAGAACAGTTTCAACCCGCCGTTTCCGGAACAACGGGATTTTCGAAACAAGAAGGGCCGCCAGCCAGAGTATGGTCATGTATAGGGGAAGAGAGAGTACAACCGGGACAACCTGAGACAGGGCATCAGCATCCATCCCTGCCATATCGGTAAAGATAAGTAATGGTACGGTAATTTTCAGGGCGAACTGCAGCAGAGAATTCCCGTACTTCACCGGGAAATAACCTGTGGAGCGGACCAGATAGCCGAGGAGAATCGGCACATAGATAGGGAGTATAATCGGGATGTATTCAGACATATTGGGATTATAACGGAAGCTTCAGTAATGCGGAAGCCGGATTATCTTGCTGCTGCCCGCCGGGCCAGTTCCGCAGCCCCCACCAGGTTGGCATTACTTCCCCGCTCATCAATAACAGAGGGCCGCAGATAATTCATGAAACCTGACTTCCCCAATATCCTCTGGGTGGAAGGACCGAAATACGGCAGGGCGTAACTGGGCTTACCCCCGAGGCAGATCGGCGTCCCGGCAGGAAGCCCATCAGCCTCCGACCGTTTCAGCAGTATCCGGCTGGCTTCGGCCAGCACTTTACCGTAGAGCCTGTCGGTACTTACCGCCGATTCCACTCTCATCCGGGAGAGCTTACTGATATGCTCCCCGGCTATTGCCGGATCGGTGAGTTCTTTCTGTTCATGAATATCCAGAAAATTTTCGTAGAAATCGTCGTTCCCCACTACCGCACGGAACAATCTGCAGCGGCCGGGTCCCGAAAGTATCACCTCAGCTCTCATCGTCCGGGTATCATCACCAGGGCCTGCAAGGGAATCAGAAGGGAGGTCTGCATCCTCCTGAAGCTGCCGTTCAAACAGTTCAAACGAGGCTCCCACTTCGGAAAAGAGGCTGCGGAGTTTCCAGAGGTCAACACCAATAGCATATCCGGGCTCATTGCTGAAATGCAGACTCTCATCACGGCCGTCCCAATCGGTTGAGGGAAAGCGGATTTCTCCGGATTTATCAATCCAGACCCCGCCCCAGCCGCCGCCGAACACCCAGTAAAGCAGTTCCAGTCTTAAAACACTCCACTCAGCCAGTCCTCCGGCATCCGCATCGTTGGCAATGGCCGCAGGTACACCGAACTCTTCTTCCAGAGCCAGCCGAAGGTTATGCCCGTTGTACTGAGGACGATTGTGAAAAAGTTTAAATCCGCCGTCTGAATTCAGAATACCTGCAGAGGCAACACCGATTCCCGCCAGATCCTTCCGGGATTTCCCCTGAGACTGAAGCAAGGAATCCGCTCCAACAGCTAGTGATCCGGAAAAAACACCAAAATCCTCGTTGTACTCCTCAGCACAAACCTCGGGATTTACAAGAGGCGAGGAAGAGGAATTAAAAAGAGCCAGCTTGGCACCGCTGGAGGCACCGATATCAAATGCCAGATAGAGGCCGGTATTACTCATAACCCCGATCCTACCAATTCATTACTGTTGCGTCGAGGTGGTATTCTCCGTAAGATTGCAGTATTCTATACATGTAGGAGAGATTACATAAAGGGGATCTGTAATGAGTGTAATGAGCATTAGAATCAATGATGATAAGAGAAAAACATTGAAAGTGATTGCTTCGATTGAGGGAAAAAGCATGGGAAGTATTGTCTCTGAACTGATAGAAGACTACATCTCAGAAAACAAGCAGAAAATACGGGAACTGTCGGAAAGAGAAAATCTGAATGATATTATGAAGATGTCGAAGGAAGCCTTTAGAGAATGGGATAATGACGAAGATGAAGTCTACAACAAACTTTAAAAAAGGGGATATTATACTGGTTCCATTCCCATTTACCGACTTATCAACGAACAAGAAAAGACCTGCCCTGATTGTTTCGCCAGATAATTATAACACCGGAGTGGATGTGGTAATCGCGTTTATTACAAGCAATATCAGCTCATCGTATAAACTTGGAGACTATAAGATCCAGGAATGGAAACGATCCAATTTTCCCAAGCCCTCAATGCTCCGTATGAAGTTTGCCACCATCGATGTGACAATTATTCACAGAAAACTCGGAGAACTGGGAATAAGGGACAGCAAAGAGTTCGGGAAATTACTGATTGAGTTTTTCTCATAAGCAGGCTTCGTACTGAACTGCATTTTTTAAAGCCCCAAATCCTCATTAACCAGCACTACCGCCGTCCTCCCGGGAGGAAAGGACTTCTCCGTTAATGTCCATGAATTACAAATCCGGTCTTCTGAAGAACAGTCCAGGCAGGAAGCACTTTTAATACAGGGTGTTCTCATCCCCAGGCGCATGCAGTTGGCTGGAGCGGTAAACTCCTTAACCCGTTCCATGGCACTGTACACATCGGCGCAGATTTTATTCCGGCCCACTATTACCACAACTTTCTTCGGTCCGAAGGTAAGAGCCGCCACCCGGTTTCCAATCATGTCCAGATTCACCAGGACGCCGTCTTCGGTAACAGCATTGGCACCCAGCATGTACAAATCAGAGAGAAGGGCCTGTCTGCGGTACTCAAGTTTTCCCGCTGCATCGAGCCCCTTTTCACTGGTATTGATAACCTCCCAGTCCGGGCTGTCAAAAAACCAGGACTTAACACCGCATTCCTTCAGGGTTACAGAGCCCCCCCAGGAGACAACCCCCTTACCCAGGGAGGGAACGATGGTACCAAGAACCAGCTTTCCCGCTTCTTCGGCAGTCTCTGCGGTATAAGCCTCGAAGCGGTTATCCTCCAGAGCCTTTCTCACTTTCTCAAGTTTAATACGTCCATATTCTGCTACTGACTGATCCATAACTTGAGTTTACGATACTTGCAGATTTTATCATAGATATGTTTAATTGACCTGTATTTTCCAGTTTGAATACTTTGGAAAATGCACCGGCATCAAATATCAGGGCGGCAGAGGTCAATTTTCAAAAATGTACTATACTTCAGTTATTATGAAAGCACGAAAAGAAAACTGGAAGTATTTCAGGCACAAGTACCCCGAAGCCCATGATGCGTACGAAACCTTCGGAAAAGCTCTCGGTCCCGATGGCGGACCTCTGGATGGTAAAACCTGTGCCCTGATAAAACTCGGCATCGCCGCGGCAAGTCAGTACGACATGGCCATGCGCAGTCACATCGAAAAAGCCCTGAATACCGGCTGCCGCCCCGAAGAAGTGGAGCATGCCATACTTCAGTCCGCAACCACAGCAGGATTCCCCAGGATGATGACGGCGCTGATGATATGGCGGGAGGAAAAGGTTAAACACCAGATTACCTGAGAACAGCTATTTTTTAATGACATTTATAGAAATCAGACCCCAATCGAAGTATAATTGGAATGTTGGAGGCTGATTATGAATAAATGTGGGAATCGGATTCGTTTTGCTGTTCTCTTAACACTATTACTGGTAGCTACTGCCGGGGTGAACGCTGAGAGTCAATGGGACATCACGCTGAACGTTCCCTATTATGCGGGGCTGAAGTCCAGCACCGGAGATATTGGAGACTTCAGCCAGTATATGTTTCTCATTCCCGATGTAAAATGGAACTACTACTTCGGTCCGGAATGGCTTCATTTTGGAGTGGGTTTGCGCCTCTGGACCCTTGTTCTCGAAAGCAGTATTTACCCGATATTGTCTCTGGAATCCAATCTGGGGAATTTCGTTATCAACGCCAATATCGGCGGTGGTCTGATTCTGTTCTTCGGACTTGCAAACGACTTTCTGGCGGATGCGGTATTTATACCGGAGGTATCAGTGGCATACCGGCTGGGGAAAAAGAAACGATTCAGTATAGGTACCGGGGCGCTGTTCATTGTCGCTCCCAATGTTGTTGGACTGGAGAACTCCAGCGCCTTCGTAGGGACAGCCTTTGCACGCTGGACATTCTGATTGTCGGAATACTGCCTGAAAAAACCCGATGTACCTGTCGGGATACACCGGGTTGATTAAGACAAAACTTTTAAAAGACTCTAAACAAGACAGCCGTCATCGCCGTCGTGGACGTAGGGCTCATACTTAAGCTCCTTCTCCAGACTCGGATCCCTGATGGCGGTTTCATTACGTTTCCATCCTTCAGGCATGGCCTTGTACTTGATAAGACCGCTGACAGGACAGACAAAGCTGCAGAGCATACAGCTCAGACACTTGTCCTCGTTAAGCTCGGGGCGGCGGGTTTCGTCATCCCACTTAAGGGCCTGGCCGCCGGCATCGGTACAGACGTTCAGGCACTGACCGCATCCGACACATTTATCCAGATCGTATTCAACAACACCCTGCCGATCCAGATCGAAGAGGTCTGTCTTGCCAAGCTTAGGCAATGTGGAACCAATCAGATTATCAAGTTTCATAATACCCTTGGAGGCCATGTAATCTGTCAGGCCTTCAATCATATCCTGAACAATGATGTAACCGTAGTGCATGATTCCCGTGGTTACCTGCAGGGTAGAAGCACCTACAAGGAGATACTCGAGGGCATCAATCCAGGTTTCGATTCCACCCATTCCCGAGAGGGGAAGGTTCAGATTCGCATCCTTGGCCATGTCGGATATGAACCTGAGACCGATAGGTTTCACACCGGGGCCGGAGGTTCCGCTGGAAGCACCACGGCCGAACACTTCGGGCTGGGGAACCAGGGTATCAAGATTGATTCCGGTAATTCCGCTTACCGTGTTGATGGCGGAAATCGCATCCGCACCACCGTTCTTGGCGGCCATGGCAGTTTCGGTCATATCGGTGATATTCGGGGTCATTTTCGCCATAACAGGAATGCTGACCGCTCTTTTTACAATCGAGGTGTAGTGCTCAATATCGTAAAAGGATTTTCCTGCCTGATCCCCCGAACCTTCAATGGTCATGTTGGGACAGGAGAAATTAAGTTCCAACGTGTCCGCACCATGATCCTCGGACATTTTGGCCAGATACTCCCACTCCTTATCTGCAAATCCCATGATACTGTGAATTATCCGCCGGTCGGGATAGTGCTTTTTCAGATAGAGAAGCTCCATCAGATTGTCTTTCAGAGGACGATCGGTAATCTGTTCAACATTCTGTACGGTAGACATTTTCCGGGTACCGACTGTCATGCTGTTCATCCTCGGTGATGGATGATCTATCCGGAGCCGGTCTGAACCCAGTGTTTTAAAAACAACACCGCCCCACCCGGCATCAAAGGCCCTCTCTACCATCTCTGCACTGTTTGACACAGGAGAAGAGGAGAGCAAAAAGGGATTGATGTATTTCTTACCGCAGAATTCTATGGAAAGGTCCGGTTTTTTTTGTGCCATTTCAACTACTCCTTATCACTCAGGTATTCGTGGATTGCCTTGGCAGCCACCTTACCGTCCTGAACCGCTTCCACCACCAGAGCGGGACCGCGTACGATATCACCACCGGCAAAGATTCCGGGAACAGAAGTTGCTCCGGTTTCCGATTCGGCAACGATGAGCTTCTTACCATCCACTTTAACATTGGGATACCAGTCGGAGGAGTCATCAACAGCTTTATTTCCAATGGCTTCAATTACGATATCCGCAGGCATATCCCATTCGGTTCCTTCAATCAGCAAAGGACGCCTTCGCCCTGACTCATCAGGTTCACCCAATTTTGTTCTCACCAGCTTCAGGCCGGTGAGCTTATTACCATCTTTCAGGAATTCTGTCGGCTGATGCAGGATGTAGAAATTGATCCCATGCTGAAGGGCTTCAATCCGTTCGATCTCTTCGGCAGGCATCTGAGTGTAGGAGCGGCGGTAAATGAGGTTCACATCTGTCGTATCCAGCCGGGCGGCAGCTTCCACACAGTCCATGGCTACCGATCCGCCGCCGATAACAGCAACGGTTTTGCCCTTGAAATCTGAGATGATATTGTCAAAATTCTCATTCCGAATGGAAGCAAGGAAATCAACCGATGAATAGCAACCGTCTATATTTGCAGAATCATCCTGCAGGGCATAAGCACCCCAGAGTCCCGGGGCCATGAATACAGCATCGTAACCCTGTTTCAGCAGATCTTCTGCAGCAGCTTTTCCTTCGATGGGAGAATTGCACTTAATCTCAACACCCAGGGCAGTAACATCTGCAATTTCTTTCTCAACAAAGTCCGTATCACAGCGGAAAGGTACAACACCGTAGCGCAGCACACCGCCCGGCTCTGCAAGAGCTTCGAAAATTGTAGCTTTGTAACCTAGTTTTGATACTTCAGCGGCGCAGCTTAAACCGGCAGGACCGGAACCGACAACGGCGATTTTACCGGAGACACCGGACTCTTCAACTTCAACGGGTTGAAAATCAATTTCCCGGCTGTGTTCAACGAGAAAACGCTGAATATCACCGATGCGGATAGCTTTATCGCTGCCCCCGGGATTCTCATCCGATGCCATCATGGCACTGCATTCTCTTTCACAGAGTTCAGCTGTGGGACAAAGCACCCCGCAGGCTCCGCCAAGAATATTGTTCGACTTGATGGTGCGGATTGCACCTGTAATATTCCTTAATCGTAATTTTCTGATAAACTCACCCGGCTCGGTCCCTGCGGGACAGGCCTTTGAACACGGTGCATCATGACAGAGAAGACACCGTTCCGCCTCAACTATCGCCTGATCCATATTCATACCGGGAGGCATCTGTTTGAATCGATCTTTCACATCGCTTATGCCCATATTAACCCTCCTGTTTATTTGCATGTCCGAAGATCATATCATAAGAATCCTTTAAGAAAGATAAAATTTTTGACATAAATTGATCTTTTCATGCTGAGAATGGCTCTGAATAGCTGGATTCTATTATTTCCGACTATACAACAACCTCATTCATCCACATTCAGGAATGGGGCTGACGAAACAATTCCTTGTCATTGAGGAGGTCTCTTTCAGTTCTTCACTTCAAACTTCATACGCTCAATAACATCATTTTGTAATTCCCGGTTCAGAGGTGTAAAAAAGGCACTGTAACCGGCAATTCTAACCATCAGATCCTTATATTCCTCCGGTTTCTCTTGAGCCTCAACCAGCGTTTCATTATCAAGTACGTTGAACTGGATGTGGTACTGGTTGTTTTTAAAATGAGACTTCACCAGAGCCAATACCCGATTCCTTCCGGCTTCAGAGGTAAGAGCGTCTGAAGAAAGCCGCATGTTGAATATGGATCCTTTTTGAAACCAGATACTCGGCAGCTTAGCTTCAGAATTAATAACAGCAGTAGGACCGTTTTGTTCAGAACCATTAGAAGGAGAAACTCCGTTATTCACAGGAGCTCCTGACTTTCGACCATTCGGAAGAGCCCCTACAGATTTCCCGAATGCAACATTCCCGGTTACAGAACTGAGACTTAATGCAAAATTGGAAGGAACAGGACCTTTCCCGTAGCGGGAGCTTTTAAACTCGTTGTAATAGGTTGATCCGAGAAATTCATCGATTTCCACAGTCCATTTATCAGCGTAATCATCATCATTACCGAATTTTGGAATTTTATTTATAAGTGTCTGCTGAATCTCAAAACCACTGGGAGATGTGGATTCATCCTCAAAATTGGTTTCCATTGCGTGAATAAGCTGCTCTGCGGTGAATACTTTTCTGTCAAACAGGGCATAATCCAAAGCAGCAAAAGAATCTCCCACAGAAACCGCACCTGCTGTCGGTCCACCATCAGCCGTATACCTGGCACCACCTTCAATAAGAGATTTACCACGCTGAATACTATCGTGAATCAGCGACGATCGGAAGGCATTCTGGTCGTGTAGAATGTGCATCTCATCACTGATATGCTCCACGATCACCTGAAGGTCCATGTAATATTTAAGCTGTCTTTTATATGCTCTCATAATCTCATCAGCACTTTTAAAGGAACTCAGATCTCCATCACCTTTAAGCAGCGTATTTCCGGTTGCCGGATCAGTACCGTTATTCAATGTGATTTCAAAAACCTTCGCCAGGTTCAGCCAGGAACCCTTGGCGGCAAAATCCCATTTCCCCGGAACTGAAGCTTCAATACATCCCACTGGAGCCCAGGTGTAGAGGTCGTCCTCAGCTACACCCATATTTTTCAGAATTCGCATAACTCCCGGGTCGCTGTAGAGTGCAGGTTGACCTCCTTTATGTTCGTGAACAACTTCCAGAGCCCGGTGCATAAATTCATCAGGAGTACCCTCGAACCATTTCAGCGAAACTGAAGGCTTTGTTAAACCCATCTCGCCGGTTGCATCAAGTACGATGTGGGTAAGTTCATTTACCGCATCTTTTCCATCAGCAGTCTGACCTCCTATCGCCAGGTTCTCTGCCAGATGGTATCCGGGAAAATATTCACTGTCTGGCCATGATCGGAGTTTATTTATCTCATTAGCTTTAATAAAAAAGGATTCAACAAGTTCCAGGGCAAAATCACGGGTAATTATACCTTTATCAAGATCGTTTTTCAGGTAAGACCAGAGGTACTGATCGAAACGTCCCAGAGAAATGGCATGACCGTTAGTTTCTATCTGAAGTATCAACTGAATAAACCAGACCGTCTGAATAGCCTGCCAGAACGTTTCTGCCGGACCAGCAGGAACATGACGGCAATTATCCGACATTGTCAGCAGTTCCTGTTTTCTTACAGCATCAGTTGTGGACAATGACAATTCAGCAAGCAAGTCCGCAAAGCGCTCAGCAAAATTAATTACAGCTTTGTTGGTAGTTATAACGGCTTGAAGAAACCAGTACTGGGAGATTGTACCAGGCTCAGTCAGGTCCAGTTCATCCAGGCGTTTCCGGGCCTGATTTATTACACCATTCAGACCTTCTTTTAAAACCATTTCATGATCCGGTAGAACATTGCCCAACCCTGCTGCAGTACACCATGTATCATCTATAGCATTGATTTCCCAGGCAACTTTGGCCGGTTCAGGGAGTTGGCTCCATATACTGTTAAAAAGTGTCTTGTTCTTCCAGTAATCAATAGTATCAAGTATCTTTTTTTTAGCACTTTCATCATATGTAAACTGATCACAGGGGCGTTGGGCAAAATGATAGGGGTCACCTCTGAATTCACGGACAATCCAATCTGTAGAGTATTCCGGAAAAACCGGGGCAGCACGAACAGAACTGGCCTGATTTCCTACGAGAAGTTCGCCCTCTCTAACGAGTATTGTCATTGAGTCGAGGACATCATAGAAGGATTGAGCCCGCCGTTTCACTATAGGCTGACCCTCACTCTTCTTCATCGATTCGGTAAATATAACGGCCCGTTCCGGGCATATCTCCGGGAATTTTTCGAACAATCCGTCTCGAAGCTTTTTGAGTCTCTCAGTCATAAACAACCTCCCCTGTACTGAAAACGGTTTCAATGCAAAGTAATGATAACATGTCTGGCTCTATGAATCAAATCGTTTATACTATGATATATCAGGATAATCCAGTGGTGATTTTGTTGACAAGTTGTACCTGGCAGGATAATCTCAGGATTGATGAAAGCGTTTTCACATAAGCGGGACTTATTTGGGTCAATATAACATCACAGAAATTGCTGAAATCTGTAATACTTCACCGGCTACTGTTTCCCGGGTACTTAATAACCCGACAATTGTTGCAGAACCATTAAGAAAGCGAATCCAGAATAAAATGGTGGAACTGGATTATCGCCCTAACCCCTTTGCCTCTCGACTCAGTTCGCAGTCCCATTGGGGACTGGCATTGTTTGTCTTTGATATTCTTAATCCTTTCTTTGCGCTGATTGTTCGAAAAATCAGTCATTTAGCAATGGAGCGGCGAATACCGCTTACCGTTTGTGATACAGAGAATAATGAAGAAAAAGAACGACTCTATCTGGATTACCTGCTTGATAATAAAATCGGCGGCATTATCTTTGCAGAAGGTATTTCAGAGAACACAATTGAAAGAGCAAGAGAGGCTACCGAGACAGTCCTTCTGGATCAGCATTTTCAAGAGGGCCTCATTTCTGAAGTGACAAGCGATAATTACCTCGGGGGCTGTCAGGCAACAGAATACCTTATTCAGATGAATCACAGAAATATCGGTTTTGTTGCCGGCCCCCGGGATTGGGCCTCTGCTGAAGATCGGTTCAGAGGCTATAGGGATACTCTGGGGAAACACGGTATCACATATCGGGCAGATCTGGTTTATAGAGGGGATCTTCGTTTTGAATCCGGTATCGGGGCTTTGGAATACTATCTTTCCCTGACTGATTGGCCCTCTGCTATTTTTTGTGCTAACGATCAAATGGCATTTGGAGTCCTCACAAAAGCGAACAGCATGAATATTTCCATACCCGGTGATATTTCACTAATTGGATTCGATGATATACCTTTGTACAGCCTGTATACCACCAGACTTACGGCAGTGCAGCAGAATGTCGATGCTCTATGCAGCAGCTCATTTGGAATTATGATGGAGAAACTCCGACAGGATCAGGATCAAAATCAGCTCAGCATAAAACGCGTTGTTATCCCGACCAAATTGAAAATCGGTGAAACCTGTGGAAAGTATAATGGGATGAGCCACAATTGATGATTCCATCTGCAATGGTCTTTGATATTGAAAGATATGCAACCGATGATGGCCCGGGTATTAGAAGCGTCGTTTTCTTCAAAGGCTGCAATCTCCGCTGCAGCTGGTGCCAGAATCCAGAATCTCATCTTTCCCATCCCCAGATTATGTATAACAGGAAGCAATGTACATCATGCGGCAGATGCATGGCTGCCTGTCCTGCAGACGCAATTCACAATGATGAATTATTCGGATTCATAACTGATCCTGATAAGTGTATTCAGTGCGGTGCATGTGTTGATGTCTGTTATACTGATGCCCGTAAAATTGTCGGGAGGCGGATGCTTCTTGATGAGATAATGGAAGAACTCAAAAAAGATACTGATTATTATAAAGATTCCGGCGGAGGTGTGACGTTCTCCGGGGGTGAACCATTACTTCAGGCGGATGCAGTTTCCGTACTGGCTCAAAAATGTAAAAACGAAGGCTTTCATACAGCTCTTGAAACCGCCGGATACCTGCCATGGCAAACCTTTGAACAAATCCTTCCTCTAATAGATCTGCTGTATTTTGATTTAAAGCATATAGATTCTGATATTCACCGCTCGTTTACCGGTGCCCCGATTGAATTGATCCTTGATAATATCCGCCTTGCCGGAGAGCTGCAGGAAAACATGGTTGTAAGAATACCAGTTATTCCCGGATTTAATGACTCACTTGAAATTCAACGACGTATGATGAAATATCTATCTGAAGAGACTGCGGTCACTCAAGTGGAACTGCTGCCATTTCATCGTTTTGGTTCAGGGAAGTATGATGGACTGGGAATTCCTTATGCGATGAAAGATGTTGAAAATCTCAGTAAAAGTGATTGTGAACAATTTGCCGAAATCGGTCGACAGCTAGGGCTGAATGTCAAATGAAAGGCATGGAGCTCTCACGTCGTTATTACGATAAAGTTGTGTTCCCGGCGTTCGAAAGATTGGCAGCTGACGAATTGGATCTCATGACATTTGGATTATCCGGACCCGGTTCAGAATGCTATGGCTATGATGATAAACTTTCCCGTGACCATGATTGGGGCCCAAGAGTTTGTATCTGGATACCGGAAGAATTGTACAGACAGAAATCTGACCGTCTGAAGGAAATTTATGAAGAACTCGATAACCATTTTCTTGGATACGGTCCGATAAAGAGGTTAGATACAAGGATTCAGCGGGATGGGATTCTTTCTACTTCAAATTATTATAAAAACTTTCTTGGTACCGATCGCCCACCCGAAAATCTGCATGACTGGCTGCTTCTACCCGAAGAATCGTTATCACTCTGCACTAATGGAGAGATTTTCAGGGAGGGATCAGGGTTATTCTGCAATATGCGTCAGGTATTGAAGACATACTTTCCACCGGATCTCTGGCTGAAGAAAATCTCATCAAGATGTAAAGCAGCTTCACAACATGGACAGTACAATCTGTTGCGAGCTGACAGAAGGGACGACCGCCTCGCGGTTGAACACCATAAATCCCGATTTATTTATGAAACAGTTTCCCTTGTTTTTCTTCTTAACCGTACTTACCATCCAATAGATAAGTGGTTGTTCAAGGGACTTGGCCGCCTTGGAATACTGGGTGTTGATATAACCGAAGATCTCAGAGCGATAATCGCAGTGAAAAGGGGAAGAGAACTATACAATCGTGTTGATCGATGTGCGGAGCGCCTTATTGACGAATTAGTCAGGCAGGGACTTCTCAATCACCAGGGCTCTTTTCTTTATAACTATGGAATGAGAATTGAGCAGAAAATTGTAGATACATCCCTTCGACTTGGGTTGGATTCTATTGTATAGGAGACATCAGATTGAGACAGAAAGACAGCGTGAAAAAAAATCTTGTAGAAAGTATACTGGAACTTGAAGTAAAGATGTTTCTACGGGTACCAACAGGAGAAGAACCTTCATGTCGTTCGGATATTGAAAGCATGAAGCTTCATCGCAGCAGCCAATTTGCCGGTTGGTCCGTGGAAACCTGTGAAAGCTATCTTGACGACCTCAAGAAAGCTGATCAGTCAGGCCGTAATCTGTTGACACTGAAATACGCCCGTATGGATAATCAGATACCACCCCTTACAAACAGCACTCATCTTGCCGCCATCTGTAATCAATATGTTGAATGGCAGTTGGAATTTATCAGGCAATATCCCAATATTATGCGCAGAGGCCGTAGTATTGATGATTTCAAGAATTATCTCAGTTCTGAATTGGAAACATATTCCAATAAAACTTTGGACCTTCTGTGGACTGATGTAGAGGCTTGTAGACATTCAGGGGGGAATCTATCCCTGGACACTTACAAGTATCTTGCCGTGCAAGCAGGCTTTAAATCTCTTGAGGATATGGAAAACAATCTCTCTTGAATGATATGGATCCCTTTCATTAGTTAACAAGCAATGTTAAATACTTCCCATTTATCTCGTACATAATAACATTTTCCTTGACAATCCTCAATTATCAGTTACAATTCTACCAGATTGAAACCGATTTCAGTGGAATTCTAAACATTCCTTGCACTGAAATCACAAATTACAAGGAGGAGTTATGTTAAAAAAACTCATCGTTATCACTCTGGTGCTGTTGATACCGGCAGGCTTTCTATTTGCAAACGGCGGAAGTGAAAAAGAGTCGTCAAATTTGATGGTGATTATCACCCCGGATAAGGACAACACTTTTTTTACAGCAGAAGCGGATGCAGCAAAGGCAAAAGCTGAGTCTCTTGGGTATAAGACCCTGATGGTTGTTCATGGTGACGATCCGAACACGGAAAGTGACATCATCGATACTGCAATCTCCGAAAAAGCCGTTGCGATTATTATCGACATAGCCAACGCTGATGCATCACCCAACAATCTTCGGCGTGCGAATGATGCAGGAATCCCCGTATTCTGTATGGATCGTGAAATCAATGTAGCGGGTATTGCCAAAGCGCAGCTTATTTCTGACAACTTTCAGGGAGCACAGCTGGGGGGCGAATACTTTGTTGAGTTATTGGGTGAAAAAGGCAATTGGGTTGAATTGGTAGGAAAAGAATCCGATACCAATGCCGGAGTCCGCTCTCAGGGATATCACTCTATTATTGATCAGTATCCTGACATGAAAATGGTTGCAAGGGAAACCGCTAATTGGAGTCAGACTGAGGCTTTCTCCGATATGGAATCTATCCTCCAGGCCAATCCGGACATCAGCGGAATTATCTGTGGAAATGACACAATGGCTCTCGGAGCCCAGGCTGCTATTGAAGCAGCTGGCAAAGACGATATTGTTGTTATGGGTTTCGATGGAAACGATAATGTTCTGGATTCAATGCTTCAAGGCAAGATCGATGGTACTGTAATGCAGCCTAATGCTCTAAATGCAGAAATGGCTGTTGAACTGGCGGACAAATATATTAAAACCGGTTCAACCGGAATGGATCAGGAGAAAATCCTCAATGGCTGCTTCCTGATCAAACCCGATGATGCCAGTAAATGGCGGGGATTCAAGAAACTGTAGGGCTATACCGTATTTTATTAGGTTATAGTAGTCGGAGGGAGCTCCGCCTTACGGGGTGGGGCTCCTTTTACATCCAGGTAAACTGGGGGACAACTTCGATGCGGAAAAAGATAAGACCGCTTATCACGCTGCTGTTAATTGTGTTTTACTTTTTGTTAATCAGTGCATGTACAGTAGTGAAGATCGGTGATGAAAAGTCCGGGAATGAAGGTGAATACTCTACCTGGACAAAAACCGGAACAGGTTTTCAAGCTGCAGATTATGTTGAAGATATCTGGGATGATAAGCTTCTACCTGCCTACATAGAGCATGCAACCGATTACATGACAGTAATTTCAGCTCTTCAAGAAAATCGGGAAGCTGCTATCGGGCAATATGGGCTTACCCGTAAAACAGGTGAACCTTTTTATATTTTTAAAGTACAGGGTATTGCTGTTGTCGTTAATTTTGATGATAGCTCCCGTAACGGTGTAATTTACGTTGACAGTATGCCGGTTGACGGCATAGTAGATGCCACAATTCAGGTTGGGCCGGTAATTCGTGGTACAGTTATCAGAGATTCGGTAGAATTCATACGTTTTACAGATGTAGGAAACCAACTTCAATTTGCCGACCTGGCCAATGAATTAAATAATCGTATGAAAAAGGATTACATTAATCCATTGGATCTTAATCAGATTAAAGGACACACCATCTCTTTTCTTGGTGCTTTCAGACTTGAAAAGGAACAAAGCCTGGATGATGTAATTATAACACCGATAAAAGTAACTTTAATGGATAGCCTCGATGGATGATAAGAACAATCAGGCCGGGGAAAACCCTCCACTGGTTTTAGACGCGATTGGAATCAAGAAAGTTTACCCGGGAACGATCGCTCTTCAAGATGTAGACTTTAAAGTTTATGGCGGAAAAATTAATGCTTTAGTCGGTGAAAACGGGGCTGGAAAATCAACCTTAATGAAGATTTTAGCAGGTATTGAGTCTCTGAATTCAGGACGTATGGTCTTAATTGATGCTGAAGGAAATCGGGAAGATGTCAATTTTCACTCCACACGTGACGCAGAAGATAAAGGTATCGGGATTGTTCATCAGGAACTCAATCTGTTTGGCGATCTCAGCGTAGCCGAGAACCTTTTTATGAATAAGGAGCGCACTAAATTCTGCAATCTCTATATTGATCATAGCGCTCAGGTTAAACAGGCAGAGAAAGTGCTTAAGACACTTGGTCAGGATATTAATCCTGAAATACCGGTTCGAGATCTTCGCCTCGGTCAGCAGCAGATTGTTGAAATTGCAAAAACAATGATTAACGCTCCGAGAATACTCATTATGGATGAACCGACATCATCCTTAAGTATCCCCGAAGTCCGCGTACTCTTTGATGTCATGAAGGAATTAAAGAACAACGGTGTGGCCATCATTTATATATCTCACCGCCTTGAGGAAATCAGGGAAATAGGAGATTACATCACAATTCTTCGTGATTCACGGATTATCGACTCCGGTCTCGTAAAGAATATGGAAATGTCTGAAATAATTGAGAAGATGGTTGGAAGAGACCCGACACAATTTTTCAGCGGTCAGGCCCATAAAACCGGAGAAGAGTTACTAAAAGTTAAAAATATTACCCTTCCTAGATATGGCGGAGGTTTTACTCTGGACAGGGTATCTTTTAACGTCAGGAAAGGTGAAGTCCTGGGAATCTATGGGCTTATGGGTGCAGGCCGAACAGAGCTTCTTGAAAGCCTTATGGGGAGTATTAACAACGCAGAAGGTGAAATATGGCTTGCTGAAGAACGTTTGGACAAAATGGATGTGAAAAATCGGATTGAAGCTGGACTCGTACTTATTCCGGAAGAGAGACAGAGGGAGGGACTTTTTCTGAATCTCTCGGTGGATAAGAATTTAACGATGTCCAGCATCAGGAATTTCACCAAGTGGTTTCACATACTTAAAAATCGTGAACTCAAGAGTGTTAAAGAGATGATTAATGCTATCAGTATTCGTGTAGCATCGCCGGATATTTCCATTCGCGCTCTCAGTGGGGGAAATCAGCAGAAAGTTGTAATTGGCAAGGCACTGTTGACAAATCCGAAAATTCTGCTGATGGACGAACCGACACGTGGTATTGATGTCGGCGCAAAATCTGATGTTTTCGAGATTGTTAATTCGATAGCTAAAAGAGGGTTTGGCATAATTCTGGTTTCTTCAGAAATTGGGGAGGTGTGTTCTATGTCAGACCGGATAATCGTTCTTTCGAAGGGTAAAATTACAGCAGAATTTGAAAAGTCTGAGATAGATGAGGAAGCAATTCGTAAAGCTTCTGAGATCGGACATGGCATAGCGGTATCAGCATGATGAAAAAGAGAGACATCCAATGTTAAAAAATACAGGGAAAAGATCCGATAGTGCTCCCTCAGTGGGAATGGTTCTGCTGAAAATGCGGTCTTTAATCGCATTTTTTGGAGTTTTCTTAGTTTTTGTGATTATTGCACCAAATTTTTTAACCAGTAGTAATTTGATATCGATGGCTAAGCATTCGGCAATCTGGGCAATTCTGGCGATTGGTATGACGTACGTTATTATTGGCGGAGGAATCGACCTTTCCGTTGGTTCCATTGCAGGATTATGTGGAATGTTAGCCGGTGGACTAATTGTTGAAGGCCTTTCACTCCCGATATTCGGTATTATCATCTATTTTCATACCCCAATGATCCTACTGATTATATTGTTCATCGGAGTTCTTCTGGGTGCCTTTAACGGCCTACTGATTACCAAACTCGGTGTAGCCCCTTTTATCGCAACATTGGGGCTTTTATATATGGCTCGTGGTTTTGCTTTGCTCAGATCCGGCGGCAAAACATTTCCCAACCTGGTTGGAGACCCTGCACTGGGGAATACCGGTTATCCCATATTGGGATCGGGAACGATATTAAATATTCCATTAGCTGTGTGGATTGCAATTATTATTGCGATAATCGCTGCTTATGCTTCTAAGAAAACTCCTTTCGGCCGTCACGTTTATGCTGTCGGTGGAAATGAAGATGCCGCCAAGCTTTCCGGTATTAGAGTCGATCGAATAAAAATGTTTACATATATGTTTTCCGGGTTCACAGCAGCTCTTACAGGCTTGATTTTATCCTCGCAGTTAGTGGCTAGCCACCCTGCAACAGGGGAATCTTACGAGCTTACAGCTATTGCTGCCGTTGTACTTGGTGGAACCTCTCTAAGCGGGGGAAGAGGATCCATTGGAGGATCCGTAATTGGAGCGCTTATACTTGGTGTACTCAACGATGGGCTTGTTATGGTAGGAGTCTCATCGTTCTGGCAAACTGTAATAAAGGGCCTGGTAGTCGTTCTTGCAGTAATCATCGACCAATACCAGCTGAGAAAACAGAATGAGGCGGCGTTGAAACAACAATCGACCGTTACCGAATAGTATGATTCTTAATGAATGGTACCATACCCCAGGGCAGAGCCCTGGAGTGAAACCATGCTTTCCCTGCGCTCATTCGGATCAAGGGTCGTACCGGAGGCGTAAGCCGAGGAACGATCCCGACAGAATGAACAAGTTCACTGCTCGCAAATTCGCTTTGCGAACCCGCTGTATTCCACTCATTTCGCTTGGGGATCAATCATGCCCTTGTGGTTATTTGACTGGATTATCAAGGTTGAACACTGGTATGGTGATGGCGTGAAAAGACAATCCAGACTCGAAACCCTACAGGATATAATTGCTCAGGCGAATTCGATAACGATCAAAGACCTGGCAGATCGGATGAGTGTCTCAGTAATGACAATCAGACGTGATATGGAGATTCTTGAAAGTACCGGAGTAGTCAGATCGTATCGAGGCGGTGTTGTCGTCTCTGAAAGAAACAACCGATTATCTGGATCGATGAGATATTCGCTTACTTCAGCTGAGACAGCCAATGTTGAGAAGAAAAGAGCCATCGCAAAAAAGGCAGCAGCGCTCATCGGCGATGGCGATGTGGTTTTCTTTGATGCGGGATCGACAGTTGAGCTGATTCTTGAGTATATCAATCCGGACCTTGAAATGACGGTTCTTTGCTACAGCCTGAATGTGCTCAACCTTGTAGCAAATCGTAAAAACGTAAAAATTATTTTTTCCGGGGGCGTATATCACCCGGATTCACAAAATTTCGAAAGTCCTGAAGGCCTGCAGCTGCTTGAGAGAAACCGAAGTTCAAAAGCTTTTATTTCAGCAAACGGTATTCGTGCTGATCTCGGTGTAACAAGTTCCGGTCAATTTGAAACACCAATTAAACGGGCTGTTATTGAGAATAGTGCACAATCATATCTGGTTGTGGACAGCAGCAAATGTGGTCTCGTACGTACAGGACATTTTGCTGATGTAGACGATTTCACATCAATAATCACGGACTGGAATCTGGAAGATAAAATGAAAGATGAACTCGCTGAGAGCGGAGCCTCAGTAATGATTGCTACTGAAACAATTCTCACTTAATTAAATCAGCTTTCAGCGTAAGAAGCGAACCGTTCTTTTAGATCCTCATAAAGTCCAAGGAAGTGTAAATATCTTCTTTCATATTTCTCACTTGGTGGTGATTTAATAGTTCGGTCAATAGAGATAAGCTGCCTTGTTGCTTCTTCAACAGATGCAAATTCCCCAAGTGCAAGTCCTGCGATAATACTGTTCCCCACATTCCCTGTATCCGGGACTGCAACAGTATTAATCGGACGTTGAATAATTCGAGATAAAACAGGCAACCAGACAGGACTTTTCAATCCCCCGCCAACAGCAAGAACCTGGTCCACCGCCATTCCAAGAGATTCAACCGTTTCAATATTGTGTCGAAGTGCAAAAGAAACACCTTCCATTATAGATTTGATGAAATGGGGTTTGGTTGATTTCATATTTATTCCGAAAAATACCCCTCTGGCATTGGAATCCCAGTAAGGGGTCCGTTCGCCATTAAGGTATGGAAGAAACATCAAGCCATCACAACCGTCAGGAATATCTGCTGTTTCTTTATCATAGGCGGAGAATATATCACCACTACTTTTTTTATTCTCATAGTCAAAAGCTTTCTTAAACCAATTAAGGGATTCTCCCGCAGTTTGTGTAACACCGATATTTATCCATCGATCTTCCAGACAATAGTTCCAGCAAAGTACCCGATGCTTTTCATCAGGAAGGGGAGAGTCCGAACAGGCACTGATAACCCCGGCTGTTCCGATAATAAGAGTCACTTGACCTTTATCCACCATACCTGCGCCCAGGGCAGCCGCTGAGTTGTCGGCACTTCCATTGGCTACCGGAGTTCCCTCAGGAAGACCAGTTTGCTGTGCAATTTCTCTGGTGATACGACCCATGATGGTGGCAGAAGGTGCGGCATCAGGAAACACAGATCTGGGTATCGAGAAGAAATTAAACATCTCATCCGACCATTTACGGTTTCTAACATCAAAGAGAAGTGTTCCGGATGCCTCCGAGTAATCGGTCATCATCTCGCCTGTCAATCTGTATTTAATGTAATCTTTGGCTACAAGGATATGCCTCGTTTGTTTCCATGTTTCCGGTTCGTTTTTCTGAATCCATGAAACCTGTGGGGCTGTGTATGTTGACGTAGCATTATTGGCCGTTTCTTCCATTATCAATGCAGATTCTTTATCATCGGCAT
>Ga0164315_10000572_pt1 | contig 25845 bp, 17 predicted proteins | sample GuaBasSedimGuay6_FD_113737 | JGI IMG/M metagenome (GOLD analysis project Ga0164315, IMG submission 113737) | Subseafloor sediment microbial communities from Guaymas Basin, Gulf of California, Mexico - Guay6, Core 4569-2, 0-3 cm | ecosystem: Environmental > Aquatic > Marine > Hydrothermal vents... | reverse complement strand
TTCAGGGCTGAAATTCTAAACCCATAAATCCCAGGGCGTTGCCCTAGGCTGGTATGTCAGCCCCTTTCAGGGGCAAAGCAATCTAAAAAAGTCTTATGCGAATTTAGTGATTGCTGTACTAGTCTGTAACGAGACTTAACGTGCTTGGTGGACCAAGCGTAAGAACGCAAGGCCACCGATATCAAACCATACCTTATCGAGAAGTACAGCATGAATGATTTTATATTAACACAAACCCTGCTCCATTATATGCTTCCAAAAACTGTGTGCTAGATGCTATGGTGGAGTCGTAAAATCGATGGCCGGTCCATTATCGTCGATGTGCTGGTAGAGAATCTCGGTAATCATTCATTTCTGGCGTTGGCAGCCGTGGCAATGGGTTAACTCTATTTTAGTGGTAATAAATAAGACTGCTTTTTGAATGTAAAAACAGTAAGATACAATCAATCAGTTCCCCGCAACGCGCGCGGCTGAACCGTGGTTAGCAATACGAACAACCACGGCGGCAACCGTTCCCTACGACGCGCGGATGAAGCGAGTATCAACAAATTGGTGCTTAACGTTTACCACCGTTCCCCGCGACGCGCGCGTTTTTTTCGTGTGGGTTTTGCAATCCACCCGTACTTTTAATAGTTCAATAGCAAAGATACCAACGTTCTATCGCTAAACGGTAAACGTTGCTCACCCACTTGCTGATACTCTTCATGCCCTTTACCAGCGATTAAGACGACATCACCCGCGCCTGCCCCCTGTAGGGCGTAGCGAATAGCTTGCTGCCTTTCTTGTATCACTGCCGTAGGAGTTGGGCAACCTTGCACAATGTCATCAATAATCGCTTGAGATGGTTCATCGCGTGGATTATCATCGGTGATAATAATTTTGTTGGCATAGCGTTGCGCCACTTCACCCATCAACCGACGTTTGCCTTGATCACGCGAGCCCCCACAGCCAAACACGCACCACAGAAGCCCTTGAACCGATCCCCCTGAATCGATCCCCTTTAAATGCTCACGCAACGCCAATAAAACTTTTTCCAAAGCATCCGGAGTATGAGCATAATCAACCACAACGGTGGGTTGATGGGCTTGTCCAAATCGTTCCATCCGCCCGGGCACCGGGCGAAGGGTAGACAATTGAGTCAGGAGTTCAGGCAAAGGGTATCCCATGTTAAGCAACACAGTGAGTGCTGCCAGGACGTTACTAATATTAAATTGTCCCAACCATGGGCTGTGCAATTTTTTTGCGTTCCCCCAATGTGTATAAATATCTAGCTGATAACCGTGAATATCATAAGCCCGTATTTGGGCGTAAACATCAGCATTTTTATCAACAAGGCTATAAGTTAGTGGTGTGACGGCTTGTGGTAAATTGGCTAAAACGCTTTGCCCAAACCCATCATCATGGTTAATCACGGCCGTTTTTAAATGGGGCCAAGTGAACAGTCGTCGCTTGGCATCCCCATACGCGGCCATGGTGTGGTGATAATCCAAATGGTCGCGGCTTAAATTAGTCAGTACGGCCGTTTTAAAGGTTATCCCGTTGACTCGTCCTTGTGCCAGTGCGTGGGATGAGACTTCCATCGCCACGTTTTGAACATTTTGGGCCCGTAATTGAGCCAGTAATGTTTGTAAATGGATGGCATCGGGGGTGGTATGTTCGCTCAATTGCAATTCCCCATAAATACCATAGCCTAATGTGCCGAGCAAACCGCAAGGCGCATGGGCCTGTAACAGGGCTGCAATCGCATGTGTCACTGAGGTTTTGCCATTGGTGCCGGTGACACCAATAATGTGCATGTTGCGTGACGGATAGTCATAAAACCGCGCCGCTATTTCTCCAATTTGTTCAGATAAATTAGGCTGGGAAATACAAGGTATGTCACCATGCAGTATTTCAATACCGGCAGTAGGTGCTTCTTTAAGTACCGCTATCGCACCCTTTTGCAAAGCCGAATTGATGTAAAGTTCGCCATGGGTTTGCGTGCCCGCAAGTGCAAAGAAAACTTCACCGGGGAGCACAGCACGGCTATCTAGGGCTAAACCGATCACCGGGCGATCAATTGAAGCGGGTAGTTGGTGCGACAATAATTCACTTAAAAGCATGGATAAAATTGTGATATTGAAGGAAGCGAGAATTTATCAATAAAGATAACTCTATAATAATTTAATACCTTCGACAAAAGTCGATTATTAAACATTAATATCGTTTTAATCTTAAGTGCTTGATTTTATTACATTTACCAAAATAACAATTTCAAGTAAATCAATCGGTTACATTAAATCGGTATAATGTCTATTAAATAAGGTTCATTCAACTCATTGAAAATAAATGAAACTTAAATTTTTGTTCCTCTTGAGCTTTAAAGCGATAAGTAGTTTAAATTGCTGTAATTTATGATAATAACAATATTATTTATACAGTAATTGGCGAGAATATTAATAATTACGGTAGTCCCCAAAAAGTAGTGATATAAATTTTTAGCACCAATTATAACGACAAGAATTATTTATAATAAAGGATTAGAGCATTTAGATTCGATTCATCACTGTGTTTTGGATTGAGATACTGAACGTACTTGAAATTCGTCAAAATTTTAACTTTGAGAAATCAGATAGATTTTTTGGTGAGAAACGGATTTTCACTTGACACAGAACGCGAACAGTCGAACTTTGATTAGAATTATTGGTAGTGGTGCAATGTGGGTGATGGAGTCCAAATTTTAGTTTGGGCAGGCGAGCCAAACTAAAAACGACGCAAAAACTTTTGCGTCGTTTGGACTCCTAAACACATGTCACCCACATTTCAGGACTGCCGAATTATTATCCTTTATTATAAATAATCCTTGTAGTTCTAATGGGTGGTCAAAAAAACTTGAACATTGAATATCACTACTTTTTGGGGACTACCATAATTACAAAGATTAATTACAAAGATTTAGTAATCGCTACGGATAAACCCAAACCAATTAATTGCGCTGCTTATGGCTTGTTATGTTTAGTAACTCATGTTACGCACACAGCTTAAAAATGAGTCCAGAGGGGCAACCATATTCTCGGAATCCGTTTTTCTAGAAAAACTGATTTTGAGAAAGGATTGCCCCTACAATCTCTCAATGTAGGGGCAATCCGTAGCGAAAGCCCTTTCACCAAACATCATCATGGTATGGAACTTAGCCTTTATTGCACTGTGACTTCGTTCTCATGAATGTGCGTAACATCAGTTAGTAACTCATGTTACGCACAACGCTTCAAAATGAGTCCACAGGGGCAACCATAAAGGATTTTCCCTATATTTAATGATATATTGTAGGGACAATCCGTTGCGAAACTCCCTTTCATTTAACGGCCATTAATCATCTCAAATCGCGAATAGCAAACTATCGCCTTCGCATTTCATTTAACGGCCATAAAATCATCTCAAATCGCGAATAGCAAACAACGGCCTTCGCATTTCATTTAAAAACTCTTATGACGCACAATGCTTCAAAATGATTCCAGAGGGGCAACCATATTCGAGGCTAAAGTTTTTGCTCGCAAAAACTTTAGCCTCGAAAGGATTGCCCCTACATTGAATGATATATTGTAGGGGCAATTCCTTGCGGTTGCCCCCTTTGCGGTTGCCCTTTCACCAAACATCATCATGGTATGGAACTTTCCGCTTTATTGCACAAACTGTGACATCGTCGAAGCAATGTGCGTAACATCAGTTAGTAAGTATGATGAGTGATTTATTGTTCACTTGCTAAATGTTTGATTAGACTTGTCCGAAAATAAGGGTTTTGCAAATTTAACTCGTTGTTTTTATTAGCTAAAATGTTATTTCAGGACAAGTCTATTTAATTAAACGCTAACAGCTTGACAGGCGTTTTTTTATATTAGATATGAAAAAAACATGGCTATAACGGATTTTGAGGACAACTTGGGTAATGGGATCTTTGACACAAAAGACAGCATCGCTCCAATTGGGGCAAAGATAGGGTAATGGGTTAATGGCACGCACGATAGAAATTTTGGTTGTGCAAAAAAAATTGACAACGTATAGACGTTCAGAAAAATAGAGCAACGAAACCTTCAAGGTTTTTGCAACGCTTTACGGTTTTTTACTGAAATTATCCTTCGGTGCTAAGTTTTAAAGCACCGAAGGTGCGAGTTATTAAAGCCAGTGTAACTACCTGGAACTATCGTGCGTGCCATTAGGGTAATGGGTCATTAAATAACAGATGGTTTTTTATATAAATCGCTTTTTTGACCTAAAACCTTTAAGCCATTATGAGTCGACCCCTTTTCATGGGTCAACTTATAACTTGATGATGCCAGTTTTGAACGAACGCCATTTTACAACCTTATGCCTAAAAGCGGGGGGGGTACCTTAATTCTGCTTTGTCACATGACAGGCTAAGTGATTGATTTTATTGAATTCACTTATTTGGGTGATTTCTTATAAATCAATAAGTTACGTTAAATCTGACCAAGTAGAACTAAAGGACACTACGAAAACTAAACCTGGGGGTTTAGGCAGCGAAAGCAGACCCAACTTTTGCGTAGTTCCCAATTCCTAATTTCCAATTAACAACGCTCCGCTACTCGCATGATCGCGCTACGAACACGCGGATTTTTAGCGACTTCAGCGACACTCGGAAAAATGGGCTTGCCAATGGCATGTAAGCGGGGGTGCAACGCATCTGAGGTTACCGGCACATCTGGTGGAAAATCGTCGCCTCGCACACAATCACGAACAAATCGTTTGACAACGCGATCTTCGAGCGAGTGAAAGCTGATTATAACCAAACGCCCCCTCAGTGCTAATACGTCCAGCGTTTGTGGTAAAATTTGCTGTAACTGCTCAAGTTCACGGTTAAGAAAGATTCGTAAAGCTTGAAAAGAGCGCGTCGCTGGGTGTTTAAATACCCCCTTAACTTTCCTTTTACGAAAAGAGGGAGAAGGACAGGCCGCGGTAATAATCTCCGCCAATTGGTGCGTCGTATTCAGTTCCGTTTGCTGGCAGGCGGCCACTATTGCCCGTGCAATGCGCCGTGCATAACGCTCTTCACCATAAGTTTTTAATACTTCGGCAATTTCATTGGCAGTAGCTTTGGATAACCATTCTCCCGCACTTTCTCCGTGATTTGGATTCATGCGCATGTCCAATGGCCCGTCGTGCATAAAACTAAAGCCTCGTGCCGGCGTATCCAGTTGTGGTGAAGAGACACCCAAATCTAACAACACCCCATCGACTTTACCAAACCAACCGCGTTTTTCAACCTGTTGTGCTAATTGGGCAAAAGTGCTATGGATAATGCTAAAACGAGGGTCAGCCAGTTCCAAAGCCTGCGCCGCTTGCACAGCCTCAGGGTCTTGGTCAAAAGCTAGGATTTGTCCCGCTGTACCTAAGCGATTGAGAACAGCCCGAGTGTGTCCCCCTCGTCCAAAGGTGCAATCGATATAAATACCATAAGGCTGTATATTTAATGCCTCTAGCACTTCCGGCAGCAAGACAGGCTGATGTGAGAAAGGGTACTGCATGATGGTCGTCATCATAAGTTTAAGACTTCTGCAATTTCAAAGGCAGTCGCTTTGGATAACCATTTTCCCGCGTTCTCTCCCTTATATGGATTCCCTGATTGTAACGGATGAAAGGCGAGGACATGGTTCGAGGGTAATGGATGATGAAATAACTCATTGTTTTTTTACAGATACTTTCAGGAAATAACGATTAGCCCACACGGCTGAGAATGAGGCACTTATCACCGTTTTAAAGCCACGAACACGGAATCCCCAAAATTAATCTAATCAGTGGATTCCTAAAACGATTGTCAGCGCCTAATGCCTCGTCAAATTTGAAAATAACACACGGATTATAAAATTTTTTTATGGGAAATCTTGGTGTGCAAATACCATAATTTATAACTGATTGTTTTCTCATCTCATTTTATAAAAATGGCGACGTTATGTTGATTAAATCAATAAGTGACATCAGACTTTGACTGGACCCTGATTGTCAACCAGATAACAATTTCCTTGATTTTTCGTAACTACTCAGCCCCAACGGGGCTTATTATTATAGCCTGGGGCAACGCCCCAGGTGCAGATGTTTATGATTTAAAGCCCTTGTCTTTGCTTGCGCATTAAAATTGGTTCCCAGGGCGTTGCCCTGGGCTTTAATAAAACGCCCTTTCAGGGCTGAGTAGTTACGATTTTTCTTAACATGTTAGAATTATATAAACAAGTTAAGTTAACTGATTAATTGTGAGAATTTAACTGTGTCTTCAATAACCCAGACTAAGGCGGAAGCCCAAAAACTTATTAAACTATATAATCAGCTGCAGGCGGAAGCCAAAATGGCCGATACAGAAGAAGCCGCACGTAAAGCGGCTCAAGCCGAAAAATTGGTTTCACAAATAAACACACTGCAATCGGCTCTCAGCAAAACCAAAAACCGAGCCGATCAAGCAAAACCCGCTTCCATCACCAATAAAAAAACAACTACCACCTCTACGGCGAGTACCTTTCATTCTACCAAACGTACTGAATCGGCTGATGAAAAAAGAATCCGGCTTGAAGAACGTATTGGCCGCATTGAAGATGCTCAAAAAAGAACCCGTGTACAGGTAGAGCAACTTAACCTCGCCAAAGCGGATTTGTCGCGTTTACAAATGGAGGCGGAAAAAAAAGCGGTAGCCCTTGAACGCCGCACCAATGAACAACGGCAGCCACAAGCTCAAGAATTGGTCAAGCTCAATGAGCAAATTATCAAAAAAGATGAACAATATCAAAGTATAAAGAAAGAACTTGAGACAGTCCTTCAACAAGCCCAATTCGATACCAACTTACTCAAAGAACAACGTGATGCGGCCGTAGAAAGACAACAGCAATTGGAAAAGGATAAAATGAATTTCTTGCGTTACGGTGATGGCAATAAAGGCTTTTTGAATGGATTATTGCTAGGTGCAGGGCTAGGTGCTTTAGGTATTGTGGCACTCGCTGTGGTGATATTCAAGACACCGTTGTTGGATGAAGTCGTTTGCAGTCTGAAAGATTCCCCGACAACATGTTCTTTTTCACCACCGCCTACGGTTACTACAAATAATGCGAATAATGTCACCGCTTCACCCCGCGCCCCCGTTCAAGAACAAACACAGGTTGAACAATAGCTTGAACTCAAGGAAAAACGACAAGCACAACTTCTTACCATTCGCTTAATAATAAGCTAAAACATCTAAATACATTATCAAAGTAAATCTTATGGTTAGATTTTTTCAACAGGGCTGGACGCTTGAATAGGAGCTTTAGCCGAAAAAAACGTGTTCACGAGATATGCCATTATAAAAATTTGGTACAAAAAATGCATCAACGTTTTCAACGTAGATCAAAAATAAAGTTTTTAGGATTTTATTGAGCGAATGAAGAACAACTTATGTCACTTTTTGATACAAAAGGGATGACACAATGTCGATTCTCTCCCATAAGTTTAAAAACGGCATTTTGTCTACTATAGTGATAGTGTTGTGCGTTTCTTGATTCATGGCACTCGCGCAATGCGTGTGTATGCTGGCTTTGCCCGGTAATATTTCACTTAGAAGTAACTGGTTGCGAGAATACAATTGTGTCTTCAATAACTCAGGCCAAGGCTGAAGCTCAAAAACTCATCAAGCGGTATAACCAACTGCAGGCTGAAGCCAAAAAAGCCGATCCGACCGAAGCGGCGCGTAAAGCGGCCGAAGCGGACAAACTGGTTTCACAAATAAGCGTACTGCAATTAGCCATCACCAAGCTTCAGACCAAGGACCATACAGCCGCAAAAAAAACAGCAGCAACTCCCAATAAAAAGGCGACTGGTTCTGCTACAAGTACCGCATCTAAGATTGAATCAGTTGCCACCGAAAAAGTGGTACTTGAGGATCGCATGAGCCGTCTTGAGGAGGCCCAGAAAAAAAACCGTACACAAATAGAACAACTCACTCGTGCCAAAAGGGATCTAACACGCTTAAAAAATGATGCCGAAAAAAGTGTTGCCAGCCGCACCAATGATGAAAAATTGCAACAAGAGCTGGCTAAACTGATTAAGAAAAAGGAAGCTGAACACGAAGATCTCAAGCAAGAACTTGATGCAGTCCGTCAAAAAGCCCAAAAAGATGCTGAACTGCTCAAAGTACAACGCGATGCAGCGCGGGCAATGATGGAAAAACAAAAACACTTGGAAAAAGAACAATCGCTTGCATCGCATCAAAATCGTGGTAAGAAAGGATGGGTGGTAGTCAGTGCCGTCGCTATTTTTGCACTAATAATGGGTGTGTTGCTGACCTTATTGTTCACACCAAACCTGCAGTTTTTTAAGGAACCACCAACACCTCCTCCAATTCCCCCGATTCCAGAGTTCCCCCCTATCATAAAACCGCCGCCTGATGAATATACAGTGGGCAAGGCAATTAAAATTAAGGAGGCGTATCAAGACCCACTTAAAGGGGGCCCCAGCCCGTGGATGGTCAAGCTCCCAGGAGGTACGTTCAAAATGGGTAATGATTTGACCCTATCCACTGAGGAATACCCCGAACATAACGTGACATTAAAAAGTTTTTCTATTGGTAAATATGAAGTGACGTTTGAAGAATATGATTGGTTTGCTTGGGTAACCGGGCGCCAATTGCCCGATGATAAAGGTTGGGGGCGGGGAAAACGACCAGTCATTAATGTTTCTTGGGATGATGCGCGGGAATACACCGAATGGCTGACTAGCCAAAGCGGCTATCAATATCGGCTACCCAGCGAAAGAGAATGGGAATATGCGGCCAAAGCTGGCACAAATACATTCTATTGGTGGGGTTATAAGATTGGCGAAAACAAGGCCAATTGCGGTATTTGCGGCAGCCAATGGGATGGAAGAAAAACCGCTCAGGTTGGCAGTTTTCCCCCCAACAAATTTGGTCTACACGATACCATCGGCAATGTTATGGAATGGACGTTATCGTGCTTTCGTCCTAATTACCGAGGTGCGCCTGCCACTGGGCACATTTGGGAGGGCGGGAATTGTTCAGAATGGATAGTGGTGCGTAGCAGTTCTTTTAAAAGTTATGAAAGCAGTTTACGCACAACGAAAAGGCACAATTATAACCCTAAGGATCGCTTGGATACTTTGGGATTTAGAGTAGTGCGTATTGATGAAAACTGAAAATCTTGTACGAACTTCTGACAGGCTCTTGGAAAATGGACATAAGACTATTATTACCTTTATAATCAATGAATTAAACTGTCAGAACTCAAAACAGTGGTTTGATGTACCATAGGTATCCTTTGAGTTAAAAAGCGTTTGAAATTGGAGAACAAAATTGAAATGTCCATTTTTTAAATGAATTATTTCATATACTTATGAAAAAAATAACCAAAAAATGTCAGGACTCCGTTGTAACTGATTTTGGGGGCGAAATTGTGTTCGCGGCTAAAGTTTTTCTAGAAAAGAATTGTACTTTGAATTGATTAACTATTGAGCTTCTTGCAAACCCCCAAATTAACACCTGGGGCTATTCACATTCAACATACTTACGGGTTTCCCGTTTAAAAATGAATAGCCCCCTTCGACACCCTTCGACGAGCTCAGGGACCAAGCTCAGGGACCAAAGGAAACCTGGGGCAACCCCGCAGGAGAGGTTGATTGTCGTACCCCCTGGTGAAACTGAGTTTCGCCCCGCAGGGGTTGAATTTTAATAGCCTTAAGGAAACATAGGGGAATGTTTAAGAGTTTTGCAAAAAGCTCTATTCTATTAAATAACTGATTGTTTTTGAAGAAAAATAACTGGTCACGGCGGTTTATTTTTTGGTTTCAATCATTTGTTATTCGCAAAACCTTTTGTTTCAATCATTTTTATTCGCAAAACCGCGCTTTTCAAGTCAACAATGTCACAAACACGGGTTCCCCAAAATCCGTTATAACTAGAAACAGCAATTATAATTATAGAGTAACTGACTGAACATAAGGAAAATAATTTATTTTCCAAGGTTAATGACGGGTAAAAGGGGTGAGTTAAACAGTGCATTTTTTGGATTCATCATATCGATAACGATATACCGTGGCATACCGAAGCGGAGCGGCCGCACGGCACCTCGACTTCATTATTCAACTCATTGAATTCATTCAATTTCCAAAATTAGAATTGCTGAACTTGGTGAATTTTGGCAGTCCCTACAAACCAGTGGAGGTATTAAAAATCAATGACTTATATTGATGGGCTGCTTGATTTAAGAGTTACACTTTATAAGACTTTTGGTCATAGGGCATTTGAATCGGGCCCCAAAACTTTGTTATAGACTTTTGCCCAATTTCTATGGTTTGAACACCTCTATTGGTTTGTAGGGACTACCCACATTTCCCATATCATGTTTTAGTTGTCAAGTTATTGAGATGATTTGGACAGTGTTCTCAAGAAGAGGGACTTGGCGAAGGCGGGTAATAGGTAATAGGTTCGATATAATAGGAGCTATTGATGCCCCCGTTGGGGGGCACAAATCAAGGATGGAATTAAATGCATTAATAAGTTAGTGTCCGTTCCCCACCAGTATTTGAGTTCTAGGTTTTATCTTATGGCCGGATTTTTCCTAAACCCTTCCAAAACGAATCGATACGATTTATCTAAAATCAATAACTAAAAATTATTCACAACCTCGGCGTAAGTTATTAAAGCTACGTCCCTTATTCATTCATCGCCCGGTGTGCGTTCCCCGCGGCAGGGCAAAGTAAATACCTGTTTGTCCTCTAAACGTAATGCCGTAAGGAAGCCACCCCATACACACCCACTATCCAAGGCATACACATGGTTGCCCGCATAATAGCCCAGTGTTGCCCAATGCCCAAAGATAATCTGCATGTCACTATTGGCACGGTGGGGCCACCAAAACCATGGTTGCTCAGCATCCTTATTGATGTCAAACGAGGGGGCACCCTTTTTTTTCATAGCCAATTTACCTTCAGCATCACAATAACGTAACCGTGTAAAACAATTGGTGATAAAACGTAGCCTCTTTTTTCCCGTGAGTTGATTTGACCATTTTTGGGGTTCATTGCCATAGAGATTAGCCAAATATTTTTGAAATTTTGAACCACGCAACACTTCTTCAACTTCATACGCACACCGGCCGGCTTGCCACAAATCCCATTGTGGCGGAAGACCAGCATGAATAAGAGTTAATCCCAAATTGGCATCATGATGAAGAAGGGGACGATAACGTAACCATTCCAGCAATTCGTCACTGTCCGGGGCATTCAAGATAGGAGCCAGTGTGTCCTGTGGTTTGAGATACTCAATGTTACCATGTGCAACGGCCAGCAGGTGCAAATCATGATTACCTAACACAACAATGGCACGTTCTTTCAGTCCCTTGACAAATCGTAACACTTCCAGAGAATTTGGCCCGCGATTAACCAAATCGCCGGTACACCATAAGACATCCTGACTGACATCAAAGCGGATAAGTTCAAGTAAACGTTGTAATTCGGTGAAACAGCCCTGTATATCGCCAATTGCGTAGGTTGACATTGAATAAATCCAATTACAAAAAATTTAGAGTTGGGAATTGGGAATTGGGAATTAGAATGATTAAAGTTAAAATTTTAAAATTTGTAGTAGTAAAATTGATGTTGAACATATTGTTGGGGGAACAAAATCATATATTGAATACTTCAAACCAGAATCCAAAAATGATCCTAGTACAGTAAAGCGAAAGTTTTGATACCACCCCAACGCCAACGGCTAAAGCCGTTGTCTAAAAGCTCAAGTACGTGTCAGGGCACTGCAAGAGGGTTAGAGGGTTAGTAGGTTTTAGCCTACTTTAGCTTTTAGACAACTGCTTTCGCGCCTTCTTTGCTACAAGCTGTTGGCTGTTGGCTGAGGTGGTCTTTATATTTCCGCTTTACTGCACTAGATTCCGGTTTTTGCAGGAATGACGGATGTTCAATATCTTGTTGACCATTACTTATGAAAGTTAAAAATTAACCACTTTACCGGCACAATTGCAAAACAACACTGCTGTGCGGCACGAGTAGGCAGCAACTCCACTCAAAAAACGGAACAAAGTACTACAGAGTACTCTGTTATGGTATTTGATTTGATAGTTTTGTGTGAGAGGATGTGTGGCTGGGCTAAATAGGCGGGATTTAATAAGAAAAGAAAGATGGGGTGAACGATGGGACTCGAACCCACGACCACCGGAATCACAATCCGGCGCTCTACCATCTGAGCTACGCTCACCATAACGAACCAAACAAACAACTCGCGCCCGGCAGGACTCGAACCTGCTACCCTCGGATTAGAAATCCGATGCTCTATCCACATGAGCTACGGGCACAAAAATAATAAAATTAATTGATCGGGGTAGAGGGATTCGAACCCCCGACACCCTGCTCCCAAAGCAGGTGCGCTACCAGACTGCGCCATACCCCGTAACGTAAGTGAAGTGCAATGTCGATGTCAGTGATGGTTGCGCATAATACGCTGATTAAACTGTTGTGTCAAGACTAAAAATAAAAAAAATAAGAAATATTTTTTTAACTTATAGTATTTGATTGATTTAAAAAATGATTTTTTATCGCTTGCCCCCATTGGCTTCCAACTTTACCCGCGTAACGAAGGAACGCGAAAATCATTTTTTTTATTTCCAACAGGCACCATAATGAACATGAAAACGGCAATCCATTGGGCCTCGTCAAAGTTCGATATAAGTTATTGATTTAACAACCATATACTTCGATGATTTTGAAAACGCTATTAAAAAACCGTCAGTTATAATTTAGGGTTTCCGGTATCGTCTCTTCTTTTCCAAAACTTTGACGAGACCCAGACCCAATTCCCAAACGGTATTGACCACAACATCTTGTTGACCCAATACATTCACCAAATCATGTATAAATAAGGTAGGTAGATATTTGTAATTATCGAATGGCAAACATTTTTAGAAACCTTCAAGTTTTTAGAAACCTTCAAGGTTTTGGAAACCTTGAAGGTTTTGCCCTATGACAAAAAAGAGCCACCTGCTAATCTCCATTCACTGAACAGTGTTCAAAGAACCAATGCTTAGTTATTTAATTTATTGAAGAATAAACAATAATAATATTATTGTTATTGTTAGGGCAAAACCGTAAAGCGTTTCCAAAACTAAGGTTTCTAACTAAGGACTTGACTCGAATTTCTCACTACATCGGATGTCAAATAAATCCGATTTTTGGGAAAAATAGGATTTCTCACCATGTTCAACATCATGTTGACCACTACACAAAAATTGCAATGGTCAACAACTTGTGTCTGGGGGTAATGGGCTCTTTGCCCCAGTTTTTCGCGAAGCTGTCAACTGGGGCAAAGATTGGGTAATGGTTCGAGGGTAATCGAGGGCGAATTTTTAGCCATAGAATCAATGAGAAGCATCCCAAAACCTACTAGATATCATTCAAATATTCTTTTAAAACGTTGGTGTTATTTATAACCCATTTTCTTATACATATTACTCGATGATCAAGTTTTCAGTCTGACAATAATAACTTCAATGCGATTGTATATGAAGGGATTAAAAGCGTTAACTACAAGGATTGTATATCGATGCGGATTGGGTCGTGAACCACCGGGTTTAAATCCGCATCGATTATGTTGTTGAACTTGCCGAAACATACACCCGACATTCCGCACACTTATGTTTCAAATTTATATTTTATAACTTATTGATTTATTTAGAACTATATCAGTGTGCATGATTGTGCATGGTTTAGGAAAAAAACCTTACATAAATGGTTATTTAAAAGGCGTGGGAGCTCAAAGCTTGCTGGGCTTTGATTAAAAAAAATCACATTTATCCATGTTAAAAATTTTTTTTTTGTATGGCCGTGCATTGAGACGTTTTCATAATAAATCAATAGGTTGTAAAATAATATTTTCGAGTAAAGGTATGCGGAATGTCGGATACACTTGTAGTTATAGGTCGCACTTAAATCCTTTCTTATATACAATCCTTGTAGTTTGGCTTTAGAAAAAACTTGTGAGTCGAGTATTACCTATTTCCTCAAACCTATTACCCACCCTACCCAGATACCAACGGTTCAACATCATCTTGACCATTACATATTTTGACAAACAAAAATGGTTATTTTGACAAATGTCATAAAATCGAGCACTTAATTTTAAATCGCTATAATGTCTATTATTTTATGATTTGTCCAAAGTCCAAAAAGTGGCTCACTTATTACCAAAAAATTTACAGGATGAAATTAATTTGTTATTTTTGTACAATACCTTTGCCATTTTTTGTCAAGTTAATAGGGTTATTATAATGAATTCGCTAAATTTCAACGACTTATTGCTTTAAAGCTCAAAGGGAAAGAAATTTTAAGTTTCATTTATTTTCAATGAGTTGAATGAACCTTATTTAATACTCAATTTTTGACGAAGGTATTATTTGTAATAAGAAAATTTTTGTGTGGAAAACCACGGAACTCACACTCACTTTTTTTTTGTTCTCCAATGTTGTGAGTTTCATTCTTGGTTTATACCCCTAGCAGTCTGTTGGGCTTGTTGTGTTAAGTTATTGATATACAAGTGATTTACCAATTGAGTCCGAAATTGAAATTTCAGTATAAACAATAGGTTAGCCGCTAAGTCCGACAGACTCCTAGTGGGCTTTGCTACAGAAATTTATTAAAAAGTTAATGAACAATAGAAATTTTTATTTAATAAAATAACATAAGAGTCCCTCTAAAAAGTCGTTTTTGTTGATAATTGATAATTGGTTTCTCGGTTCTAGGCTAAAGTTTCTCTAGAAAAACTTTAGCCTAGAAATCCGTTTTTGCGTGCAAATGTTTTACCTTGAATTGGTAAAGTTCTTAAAAACGCATATCATTCCAAAGCTATTTTTAATCCATTCAATGGTTTATGTATTTTTACCTCAAAATCACCGAGACCCAGAACGATTAGTTCGCCAATAATCCATTGCTATAGTATGTGATTTTGACTTATCTTACAGGGACTCAAATTATTTTAAACTCAATAAAAACGCTTGGTATTTCTACCATACCATTTGCGCTTTAAAATTGACCATTTAACAATTATCAGTAGAGCGAAAATCTGTTTAAAATCTGTGTTTAATTCAAACGGAGAATTTTGGCTGGTGAAAAACATCAAAAAATGGGTGGCAAAGCGTTTTTCCATTTTTCGGCCATCTTGGACTATCGTTGCCAACCTGTTGGGCTGAATGAGTCTAAGACCATGTTTTTACAGATTATTTGTTCATTTTTTCTAAAAACGGATGAAAATAAACCCGTTGAAAAAGTTTTCAAACTACTGATTATTATCTATTTTTTGAGTGTTTTTAATGAGGGCTGAAATGAGCGAAGCCAATAATGTTGAAATGATATTGGGTGCCGAAATTTTTGTGAAAGCATTGGCTGCCGAAGAAGTGGAATATGTGTTTGGGTACCCGGGTGGTGTGGTGCTGCACATCTACGATGCGATATTCAAGCAGGACAAAATCCAGCATATTCTTGTCCGTCACGAGCAAGGGGCCGTTCATGCCGCGGATGGGTATGCGCGTGCCACCGGTAAACCGGGGGTCGCGTTGGTGACATCAGGCCCCGGGGCAACTAATGCAATTACCGGCATTGCCACCGCTTACATGGATTCCATTCCCTTAGTGGTTATCACCGGGCAAGTGCATACGGCTCTGATTGGCAATGATGCCTTTCAAGAAGTTGATGCAGTGGGGATTTCTCGTCCATGCGTCAAACATAATTTTTTGGTCAAGGATGTCAACGATCTGGCAACTACCATGAAAAAGGCGTTTTATATCGCCACCACCGGACGTCCTGGTCCCGTTGTCGTTGATATTCCTAAAGATGTGACGATTAACAAGGCCCCGTTTGAATATCCGGATACCATAGAAATGCGTTCTTATAAACCGATGGTGGCTGGGGATTTGGGACAAATTCGCCAAGCGGCTGAGATGATGTTATCCGCTAAACGCCCGATCCTTTATACCGGCGGAGGCGTGGTGCTTGGCAATGCGGCCAAAGAATTAACCGAATTGACGCGCTTGTTGGGATATCCTATTACCCAAACCTTGATGGGTTTAGGTGCCTATCCAGCCACCGATCCACAATTTATTGGGATGCTCGGCATGCATGGCACTTATGAAGCCAACATGGCGATGCATGAATGCGATGTATTGGTTGCCATCGGGGCGCGTTTTGATGATCGGATAACCGGTGACTTAGAAAAGTTTTGTCCCTACGCTAAGATTATCCATCTGGATATTGACCCCGCTTCGATTTCCAAGAATGTAAAAGTGGATGTGCCTATCGTCGGCCCTGTGGATATCGTGTTACAGGATTTGATTAAGGCTATCAAGGAAACCGGACAACAACCGGACTCAGATGCCCTGGCCGCTTGGTGGGGACAAATCGACACTTGGCGAGCGACAGATTGTTTACGTTATGATCGCAACAGTGAACTGATCAAGCCACAGTTTGTGCTAGAAAAACTCTATGAACTGACTGAAGGCAATGCGATTGTTACCTCGGATGTGGGTCAACACCAAATGTTTACGGCCCAGTTTTATAAATTTGACCGACCACGTCGTTGGATCTGTTCTGGCGGGTTAGGTACGATGGGCTTTGGCTTGCCTGCCGCGATGGGGGTGCAATTTGCTTTTCCCAATGACACGGTGGTTTGTGTCAGCGGCGATGCGAGCATTCAAATGTGCATACAAGAATTATCGACCTGTAAACAGTTTGATTTGCCCATTAAAATTATTACTTTGAATAATCGCTACCTGGGCATGGTGCGCCAATGGCAAGAACTGTTCTATGACAAACGTTATTCACATACTTATGTGGATGCGTTGCCCGATTTTGTCAAACTGGCGGACAGTTATGGGCATATTGGCATGCGGATTGATAAGCCCAGCGAGGTTGAAAGGGCACTCAAGGAAGCTCTGGCAATGAAAGATCGCCTTGTGTTGATGGATTTTGCCATTGATCAAGGTGAAAATGTGTATCCGATGGTTGCAGCTGGTAAAGGGCAAAATGAAATGTTGTTATCCCCAGAAAGAGAGTTAGCTTAAAATATGCGTCACACGATTTCAATTTTATTAGAAAACGAAGCCGGGGCATTATCACGAGTCGCCGGCTTATTCTCGGCACGCGGCTACAATATTGAATCTTTAACCGTCGCGCCAACAGAAGATTCCTCTATATCACGGATGACTTTAGTCACCAGAGGATCGGACGAGATCATTGAGCAGATCACCAAACAACTGAATAAACTGATTGAGGTGATTAAACTCATTGACTTAACGGAAGGCGGCCATATCGAAAGGGAATTGATATTGGTCAAAATCAATGTGGCCTCGGTTAATCAGCGCGAGGAAATCAAACGCCTTGTTGATATTTTCCGCGGTCGTATTATTGATGTTAGCGATGCTAACTATACGGTTGAAATGACAGGCACTGGCGAGAAATTAGATGCTTTTATCAAAGCCATTGAGCCACCGTTGATAGTTGAAGTGGTGCGTTCCGGCGTGTCTGGCATTGCGCGTGGCAACATAAGCTTGCGTGTTTAATTCGCCTGCCATGTTTCCGGGCATCGATTCCTAAATCAAAACGTTCGGGAGTAGGTTGCAAACCTGCTCCCGCTGCCGTCATTCTAATCTATCCTACCAAGATCAACAAAATACATACAGCAGCGACGCTGAGTTTGGCTTCAATGCCATTAAGTGAAGTGCTTAGGCCTCAAAAGGCGCGTTGGAGTGCAAAAGATAAAATGAGTTATCCGTCCGATAATAATAACTCGATGATCCTCTTGCAAAACCCCAGGTTGACACCTCAATGCCACCTTCGTTTCGAGGTTTAAGTTTTTCTAGCAAACTTGAACCTCGATTCGAGGTTCAAGTTTTTCCAGCAAACTCGAACCTCGAAAGGGCAACCATATTCTCAAAATCCGTTTTTCTCCAAAAAACGTTAGCCTCTTCGAGCTATGTACGGGACAAAAATTAGAATCGTTTGATTTTAAAGTATTTCGTGATGCTATCGCTTTGTGGCGTATGTATCACTCGACTCAAGCTTTTGATGTTATTTGGCTTTGCGACAATCGATTTTTGAGTGTTTGGATATGCAACTCATTTATTTTTCAGGAAATGAGAATTTTAAGCACAAAAGTAATTTTTATTGAAAAATCAACTGTTTACAAAAAAATGGCACTTTTGCGGTATCATCCTTCTCTATATGCCAAAACCCTTAATAGACTTGTTTTACTCGATGCTCAAGTTTTTAGTCTGACAATAAGAACTTTAATACGATTGTCTATGAACGTTAACTTCAATGCGATTGTATATAACAAAGGATTGGTGAGTTCGCTGTCTGGTTTAAATCCACATCGATTATGTTGTTGAGCTTGCCCAAACAGACACTTGTCGTTATAGGTTTTTTAAATCCTTTTTTATATACAATCCTTGTAGTTATAGGTTTTTTTGTGAGTCGAGTGATACATACGCCACAAAAGCGATAGCATCACGGCTTGAACACTTTTTTGTCCTGTACATAGTCGAGGCTAAAGTTTTTTTAGAAAAACTTTAGCCTCGAAAGGATTGCCCCTACATAAATGACGGCTCAAAGGGGCAATCCCTTGTGATTGCCCTCACGAAAAAGCTTAACTTAATGGCAGTGAAGTTGACACCTGGGGAACGTTTTTCAGGCTAAAGTACAGCAAAGCTAAACTTTAGACAGAGTTTTGTTCGATGCTCCGATGTTCTCGTTTTTTTTGACATACTGATTTATAATATTTTATACAATCACATCTTAAAATAAACGTTTATTACTTATTTATTTTTATTGAGTAAAAACAATCACTTAGCCTTACCTATTTTTATTGATTAAAAACAATGACTTAGTATTACATAACCGCCCACCACAAAGCTTAAAGTCTAATGACCTGAGTTCGATGTAAAAAGATATCATATTCAATGAATTATTTTCACGAGACTGACAAATCACAATCCCTTTTGATTGCGGATTTTCCGTTTGTGCCAAAAAATCGTCTGGTGTCAATAGGAACACCATTAAAAAGTGAAGAGTCTTACGTCGAACTCAGGTTAATGGCACGCACTTTTGGTTGTGCAAGAACAGCCAGTGTAACTACCTAAAACTTAATTTATATCGTGCGTGCCATTAGCTTAAAGCCCCTGTTTTTACTAAAAACAAGAACATCGAATAATAAGGAAAATAACGAAATGAAAAATCCTGAACATTGCGATCATGGAAATTCAGCACCTTACGATGTACTTAAAAACCTTCATTATTCGCAAGCGGGTGCAGGTCGCCATAAATGTACTATTTGTGCATACAAAGAAGGTTATCAAGCTGGAATAGCTGAAGGAATACGAAGAGCTAAAGAAGCACTGGCTAGATTAAAAAATAAGTAACTCGTAACTCTTCAAAATAGTTGTCAAGTGAAAGTTTGCAATTATTCGAGCTTTGTGCGTAAATACTTGATGTTCTCGTTTTTATACCATACTTTTCAGTTGTTCTTGGTGTATCCCCTTTAAGAAAGGGAAATTAGGGCAATGGTGTCTGTTAGGTTGATTTTGTTCTACATGATACTTGATTGTAGAGCACGCAGAAAAGGGGCGATGCTCAAAAAAGTGTGCCTAAAGCACACACCCTAAAAGAGCGATTATCAAAGAATTCTGGCCGGAAACTGCAAATCAGCCCGATAGGACTTTGGTATCGATGAATGACCGCCTTAACCTCATTCTTTATTCTCGGACAACACAAAAATAGGGTGAAACAGACTGGACATGTAACCCAACAGACACACCCCAAGGTTAGGGGAATTTGGCATTTTAAAATTCCCCCTAATTTTGCCTTCAGTGCGGACAAAAAAAACGAGAACCTAAAGTAAGAGAAAAGATGTATTCACGTTTAGCATCCCCGGTGTCGAGTAGTGATCATGAACTGCTCACAAATACCCTCCGTGTTGCTGGTTTGCTAACTAAACTTGCTTGCCCCTGAAAAAACGCTGGCAGAAGTTCAGACGGCTTTGTTTAGAACGGTGGGCAAGTTCTTGAGCAACGAGTTGACGCGGAGCGTCATTTCAGTCCTTCCCACGCAGTGTGTTACTGCCATTAAGTTAACCTAAGGATCGAAGAAAAATTAACTTCCCCCTTGATTGGGTTTAGTGCCCTTTAGGGTACTTGAGCTATTAGACAACGGCTGATGCTGTTGGCGAATGTTATTTTTTAGCCTATCCTAAGTTACTGTCAAAAAATAAGTTGTCAAGTTGTCAAATTGTTCTCTAGAATTAGTTGAAATTTTTACCAAGTTATTTTTTGACAATTCCTGGGCATTGATGCAGGAGCCCAATATTTTGGCTGGGCGTTAGAGTCCAAGATAAAGATAAATCTTAGACTTTGTAGTTCAACTTAATGGCATTGTAGCGAAGCGTGGGAACAAGTCACTTATAAGGAAGATTGAGCCAATAGAGGAGTTTAAATGAACGTTTATTACGATAAAGACGCTGATCTCTCGATTATCCAAAGCAAAAAGGTCGCTATTATAGGTTATGGCTCACAGGGCCATGCCCATGCCAATAATCTGAAGGAGTCTGGGGTTGATGTTGTCGTCGGTTTGCAGAGCGGTTCGGCCTCAGCACAGAAAGTTGAAGCCGCGGGCTTACAAAGTAAACCCATTGATGAAGCCGTCGCTTGGGCCGACGTGGTGATGGTACTGGCCCCGGATGAACATCAAGCGCAACTCTACCGCGAAAGCATTGCACCCAATATCAAAAATGGTTCGGCACTGGCTTTCGCGCATGGATTTAATATCCATTTTGAACAGATCGAACCCCACAAAGATCTTGATGTGATTATGATTGCGCCCAAAGGCCCCGGCCATTTGGTGCGTTCTACTTATACGCAAGGGGCCGGGGTGCCCTGTTTAATTGCGGTGCATCAAGATGCCTCAAAGCAAGCGAGAGACATTGCGCTTTCTTATGCCAGTGCCAACGGTGGTGGACGCGCCGGGGTTATTGAAACCACTTTCCGTGAAGAAACCGAAACCGATTTGTTTGGTGAACAAACCGTGTTGTGTGGCGGCATTACAGCCTTGGCACAAGCGGGATTTGAAACATTAGTCGAAGCCGGCTATGCGCAAGAAATGGCCTATTTTGAATGTGTGCACGAACTCAAACTGATAGTCGATTTGATGTACGAGGGCGGTATCGCCAATATGCGCTACTCCGTCTCCAACACCGCCGAATATGGCGATTTTACTCGGGGCCCACGCATCATTACCGAGCAAACCAAGGTCGAAATGCGTCAAATTCTCAAGGAAATTCAAAACGGCGAATTTGCGCGTGAATTTATCATGGAAAATCAAACCGGTAAAGCCACACTCAAAGCGAAACGCCGCCTTGCACGCACCCATCAACTTGAACAAGTCGGTGAAAAACTGCGTGACATGATGCCTTGGATCAAAGCTAATAAGCTAGTTGATAAGAGTAAAAACTAAATAAATCCTAGGGAATGGGGAATGGTTCATTAAGGAATAGGGAATAGGGAATTATCATGATTTACTTGACCCGAAGATTTCATAAACTATCCTAAATAACATTTATAGGTAAGTTTTATGAAAACAATTGGTCAGTCAAGACATGACTTATCCCTTTCCCCTTTCCCCTTTTCCCCTTTTCCCTTTTCGCTCTCCCCTTAAACCTACTATGACCGATGAAATAGATATACCAGAAAAACCAAAACGGCGTAGGGGCATTTATCTGCTGCCTAACCTGTTTACCACGGCAGGCTTATTTTCAGGCTTTTACGCCATCATCGCAGCAATCAATGATCGTTTTGAGGCCGCCGCGATAGCCATTTTTATTGCCATGATACTTGATGGACTTGATGGACGTGTAGCTCGTTTAACCAATACTCAAAGTGCTTTTGGGACTGAATATGACAGTCTTTCAGATCTCGTGTGTTTTGGTATCGCCCCCGCTTTACTTATGTATCAATGGTCTTTGTCCTCTTTAATCGAGTTATCCAACCTGTTGGGCAAACTGGGTTGGTTAGCCGCTTTTATTTATACCGCAGGCACAGCCCTACGTTTAGCACGTTTTAATACGCAAGTTGGCAAAGTTGACAAAGGCTATTTTCAAGGATTAGCCAGTCCCGCTGCGGCCGCAGTGATGAGTGGATTTGTTTGGTTAGGTATGGACTATCAATGGGATGGTTCAGCTTTAGCTTTACCAGCTTGGCTGATAACGGTAAGTACCGGATTACTGATGGTTAGCAAATTCCGCTACCATAGTTTTAAGAATTTAGACTTTAAAGGACGAGTACCGTTTGTGACAGTCCTGATTGTCGTGATGGTGTTTGTACTTGTGTCAATTAATCCGCCGCAAATTTTATTTCTAAGCTTTTTGGTGTATGCCATCTCCGGGCCAATATTAACCCTTGTACAGTTACGGAAACGTCGCGCGGCCCGCTTGTCTGCTGACAATCAAGAATCTACCACACATAAATCTTAACCACAGTCAGTTTTTAGTTAAGTACCTTAGTATATTCGCTCATGTAAGGAATTAGGTGAAACAGGGCAGCTCCGAACTCGTGCTGGACTCGGTTTGCAACTGAGTCATAAACGTTTTCACCTATAGATGTTCAGATAATAGGCAACGGATAGCATCCCTTCGAGGGATGCTCTCCGTTACGACTGGTATTTTTGCCCAGGTACTTATATTGCATGAAATCATAAACTCAACTTGTTAGTGGGAATAGGGAATTACCCGCCCATTCCCTATTCCCCATTCCCCAAAATATGTTATTCAAACTTATAAACCGCCTCGTTTCCAAAATTTCTGGAAAAGTCCATCTCCGAGTTATCCTCATTGTGCCATTTGTGTTCCAAATTATTTTAGCGGTGGGACTGACGGGCTATTTTTCATTTCGCAACGGGCAAGAAGCCATCAACGATCTTGCTACCCAGTTGCACACAGAAATCACAGCACGCATTGAGCAATACATTAATACCTACCTAGAGATACCCTCCCTTGTGGTTAATATCAATGCCAATGCTATCTCTGAGGAACAGTTGGATTTAAAGGACTTGCGTAGTTGGCTACCCTACCTCTTTAAGCAGAGCAAAGTCTTTGAGGAACTGAGTTTTATTTACTTCGGCCATCAAAAAAATGGTGATTACATCGCATTACATAGGCGAGAGAACGGCAGTTTAGCCTACAATATTAAAGATCATCAAACCGAAGAGGTTATGTTAGATTATCTTTTGGATAAAAACGGCGAGCCTGTCGACTTTCTCAAGAAAGATAATAAATATGATCCTCGAAAACGATCTTGGTATACAACTGCGGTAAACGCGGGAAAAGCCGGATGGACTGATATCTACGAATTTGTGGGTACTGGGCTTGAGACGGGACAATTAGGGATGAGTTTTGTCTCTCCCTATTATGACAATGGGGTTTTGCAAGGAGTCTTAGGTTCTGATTTTACCCTGAAAAGAATTAGCGATTTTTTGAGCCGCATAACAGTGGGTAGTTCTGGAAAAACTTTCATTGTGGAACGCTCAGGTTTACTTGTAGGCGGTTCATTCCCCCATGAACCATTGGTCGAAGCTGAGACCGGAAAAAAGCGACGACTGATATTTGATGTGAAAGATCCATTGATTAAAGCCACCGCTAACTATTTAAGAAATCATCAGTATGGCGATTTTACTCAAATTAAAGATAACCAACAAATGTACTTTTCATATCAAGGACAACGGCAACAGGTTCATGTGTCGGCCTTAAACACTTTAAAAAATCGCTTTAATTTAGATTGGCTGATTGTCGTTGTCGTACCCGAAGCCGATTTTATGGAGCAAATCAACACCCATACTCGCATCACATTTTTGTTAACACTAGTGGCTCTGTTATTAGCGACTATCATCGGCATTTTCACCTCTTCATTCCTTATCCAGCCCATCCTACGTTTAAATGAGGCTGCTAAAAAACTGTCAGCGGGTGATTGGGAGCAAAGTTTACCAGTTGGGCGTTCTGATGAATTGGGGGAACTTGCCAACTCGTTCAACGATATGACAAAACAGTTAAAAACTTCCTTTAAAACCCTTGAGGCCCAAAACACGGAGCTACAACGCTTGGATAAGCATAAGAATGAATTTCTTACCAATACTTTCCATGAATTGCGTACCCCCCTCAATGGTATTATTGGCATAGCAGATTCCTTGATTGATAGTCCTCTCCCGGAACAAACCCATGCTAATTTGACGATGATTATTGTCAGTGGGCAACGATTGGCTAACCTTGTTAGCAATATTCTTGATTTTTCCAAATTGAAGCACAACAATATTGACTTACAACTCAAGTCTGTATCCTTGCGAGAAATCGTTGAAGTGGTATTTAGCCTGAGTAAACCTTTGATTGGTAATAAGAACTTGCAATTGATTAACACGATTTCCTTAAATTTACCGCCGGCTAAAGCGGACGAAAATCGTTTACAACAGATATTGCATAACTTGCTGAGTAACGCAGTTAAATTTACCGAACAAGGGCGCGTAGAAATTTCGGCAGAAGTCAACGAAAATTTTATAGCTATCAACGTTTCCGACACCGGCATTGGTATTTCTAAAGATAAATTAGAGAGTATTTTTAAATCCTTTGAACAAGCAGACGGTTCGACGGCGCGAGTTTACGGTGGTACTGGCTTAGGTTTAGCGGTGAGCAAAAAGCTGGTAGAACTGCATGGCGGAAAAATTTCTGTCACGTCGGAGATGGGTGTTGGCTCACGGTTTACCTTTACCTTACCCGGTGCCCAATCCGAAAAAAATGCTTGAAAAAGCGGTTTTAGGTTAACGTGGTATAATGCTTTCCGTTTTTGACGAACCCAATTATCTTGACAATGTCATATTATCATTCGTTTCAGGCGAACCTTGTACGAGAAGACTGCGTATGTATGTTACCAGGAGTACAAGGCGAACCTTGTACGAGAAGGCTGCGTATGTTATCAGGAGTACAAAGTGAACCTTGTGCCAAAAACTTAACCCCAGTGCCGCGATCCTTGCACTCCTAACTTAACTTATAGTAACCAACCCACCAACTAAAAAATTATGTCCCTAACCACATCTTCAGCCCAAAACATTTCACACATTCTTACTGAGGCTTTGCCGTACATCAATCGTTTTACTGGCAAAACATTTGTCGTTAAATACGGCGGCAATGCAATGGTAGATGAAACACTCAAAAATAGTTTTGCTCGCGATATTGTTTTAATGAAACGCACCGGTATGAACCCCATCGTGGTGCATGGCGGCGGGCCCCAAATCGGTGACTTATTAAAACGTTTGGGTAAAGACAGTGAATTTTACCGCGGGATGCGTGTCACCGACAGCGAAACCATGGACGTGGTACAAATGGTACTCGGTGGTTTAGTGAATAAAGACATTGTCACCTTAATTAATCGCCAAGGCGGCGCGGCAGTTGGGCTGACTGGTAAGGACGCCGAACTTATTCATGCTCGCCAATTGACTTTTACCCGCGATAATCCAGAAATGAATGCCCCAGAAATCATTGACATAGGCCATGTCGGTGAAGTTGACAGTTTCGATACTTCTATCATTGAGTTGTTAATCCATGGCAATTTTATTCCGGTGATTGCGCCCATTGGTATTGGTGAAAATGGGCAATCCTATAATATTAATGCCGAGTGCGACACGTTTTCTTAGAAACTTGAGTTAAATCAAGCCAATAGGAAGAATCCCCAAATTTTAGGGATTACAATTATGTTATTTATAGGGATGAAAGGCTACCCTTGCTGTATTACTCAG